>JAABUQ010001921.1_pt1 | contig 42751 bp, 16 predicted proteins | sample 5560001 | NCBI WGS metagenome assembly JAABUQ01 (sample SAMN10711888, study PRJNA513371) | rock metagenome | isolation source: Antarctica rocks | place: Antarctica: Victoria Land, Finger Mt nord | collected 2015-12-18 | reverse complement strand
CCCTCCCCCATCGGTACCCCCTCCCCCCCCGCCCGCGCGGGGTACCGCATACCAGTCACATAAAACAAATGCCGCTCCCCCGCTTCCCCAAGCGGAATCGCAAACGGCGTCAACAGCGGCAGCACTATCCAGCGCATAACCCACTGCACCCACCGCGGGCCGAACGACATCATCACGGGTGTTTTCACCAATCCGGGGAACGCGTGCACGAAACTCGTGGCCGGATACTCGGCGGCCAGGTGCTCGAAGGAGAGGGATGTCATCGTCGCGGAGTGGGCGGCGCAGGAGAGGATGCTGTAGTTTTTTGGGGAGCGCAGGGAGAGGTCAGTGAGGTTTAGGGTGCTTTCGGTGGTGCCGGCGAGGATTGAGAGGATGTGGGAGGGGCGCAGGGGGAGGAGGTTTGTGGTGAAGCGCAGGCGCGCGTAGTAGCGGAGGGTGAGGAGTTTGTCTAGGCCTTCGGTCGTTTCTAAGAGGAGAGGTTAGCTTGGGGAGAGGCGGGGGGGCGTGGGGGGGGTTGGCCAAGGGGGGGGGGTGAGAATGGGGATGGGAATCGGGGGAAGGGTAAGCACCTTCACGCCCCCCAAAACTGAGATACCCGCACGACAACACAATGATATCCAGTTTCCTCCCCCGCAACCTCTCCTTCACCTCCGCGCACACCCGGTCCACGTTCGCCAGCAGTGTGCAATCCGCTGCTATGAACTCGTATGTCCCCGCTGGGTTGATGTTGGTTTTCAGATCCTCTACGATTCGCGCCCCGGCGGCTTCGGAGCGCCCGACTAGGTAGATTGTCGGGGCGGTGGTGTTAAGGGCGAGGTGCTCGAGCGTGGAGAGGCCGATGCCGCTAGTTCCGCCGACGAAGAGGGCCGTGGGGTTTGGGAGGTGGGATTTTATGGATGCGTTGGAGGCGCGGATCGCGGGGAGGGGGACCATGTTTGTTTTTGGGGGGATGGGGGGGGGGGTGGGCTGGGGATTGGTGTTGGGGATATTGGGGTTGGGGAGATTGGGTTTGGGGAGATGGGGTTTGGGGAGATGGGGGTTAGGGATTCTTGTAGAGGGGGTGTGTATGTGTGGGGGATGATGGGATGAGGGGGAGGTGGGGTCGCGTGCCTCCTTTCCCGTTAGGGACTTGGATTCCGAAACAGCTCCATACTGAACTTTTCCCGACATCTGCCTCGTGAGAGCGGAGCTGATGCCTGGCGAGTGATTGCATTGTTACGAGAAGGGGAAGGTAAGGAGAAAGCACGGTAAGATGGGTGAATTGGTGCATTCTAATCGTATATTTAGGGGGAAATTCTTGTATTTTCTAAAGGTCTCTTTCTGCTTGAGCATGGTCATCATTGTTTGACTCACTTGTATACTCCGCCTTCCACGGGGTACTTGATATCTCTTGCGGTTGTAAAAGAGCAATGTCCCACGCCATCCTCCGAACTGACCACCCCCCATTCCACAGGTAGCAAGTGAGCATCAGTATCGCCCGAGGGAGGATGGCAAGCAGCGCTAATGGCTGCACAACAGGTAGACATCAGGGGCACTGCGGTCTCCCCGCCAGGATATCTTTTCGCAAGGCCTAGTGCGATGATAGCCAAGACCATACCTATAGCGAGAGAGAGAGCTAGGATGATCCCGATAGGTGAGAAACCTACGCCTGATTTGTCATCGGCTGGGTCACGGATCCCATCGTTGTTGTACGAGACTGTACGTACAAAATATATGCTCTGAGATATAAGCCAGTGTAGAATACCTGAAAGTAGGGTGCAAGGGATGCCGTATCTGAAGGGTAATATGAGGAAGTAGGATGATCTTTGAATGCCTTTAGGGGCAGATACTCGCAATGACTTGCGTTCTGACCCGTAGTGACTGATGTCCAATGCGGCCAGCATACACGTGAGTAGGCCATTGGATAGGTAATATAGGAAGCTGAGGGCGAGATGGGCGCAATTGGCCAGTAACACCGCTTCGAAGAGCTTCCAATCGTGATGGGGAAAGATCATCGAGTGGTCCGAAACTTCGCCTAAACCCTCTTGCCAGAGTGAGGTGAGGTCTGTCGCAGTTGACGCATAAATCTCGTTGAATGGTCAATCAACTGATGTTGGATTATCAATTTAACGTATTATTGTATATTATTATAGGCAATTGATTAGTTAATTGATTATTATGATTAATTAATTAATTACTTAACTAATAATATAACAATTATTAATTTAATTATTTAATTAATTATCCTTTTTCTTTTAATATCGATTAGAAGTAAGCCCCACTATGCGTATGTTCCTACTATGCGTATACCCTAACCAAATATATACTAGTAAGCCAAATTTCAAATCATACTATAATCAATATATCTATATAGTTGAAATTCGGACTAGAGATAGATTATAGCAATATTGATTTATTTGATTATTATTATTATTATTAGAATTATATCGGAAGCTTTTATAGCCTCTTTAATTTTCCTTCTTTAATTTCCGTTATTTCTTTTTTGGCAGTAGATTCTTCAACTACAATAACCTTTTCCTATATTGATATAATAGGAGTCTTCTTCTTATACCTTTTAGCTTATTCTTTAAGGCCTATTTAGATTTATTATATAGCCTGCTTAGTAAGCCTTACCTCTTCTTTAATAACCCTTTTTTTATTTAGCTCTTGAATTTTCCGGAGTTAAACTTATTATCTTTTAACCCTCCTTTAGATTACTTCTGCAGTTTTAGCTTACTTTTCTATTTATCTTTTTTCTTTCTTTATTTATTTTTATTTTATAAATTTAACTTTTTTATCTTTTTTAATTATTATAAGTTCTCTAGTCTATTAAATTTTAATTAGGCTAAATTATAAGCTTTTTGAATTATTTTTAAATCTATCAAATAATAATTTAATATATATATTTTTTTTCTTTTCAATAAATACCGCCTTTTTAAGACTTTGATTTTTTACTTTAAAGATTAAGTTTTTAGTTATAAGTTATTCCAGGGTATTTAAGAACTTACGGACTTCCGGCTTAATTATATTATTAACCGCTAATTTAACAAGGCGATATGTTTTGATTTAATTATTATTTAAAAGGGTAATTAAGTTTAAAAAACTATTTAAATTAAGTTTTGAATCAAATTTTATTAATAATCCTTTTTAAAGTTTGTTTAAGATTTGCTCTAAATTGAAAAAAAACAGGCTTATTTTTAATTATTTATTTATTATATTTTTAGATTGAATATTTATAAATAAATAAATTAAAATAAATTAAAAAAATATTTTTTATTTAGCTTATAGAATCCTTATATATTATATATCTATTAATTAAATTATTATAAATAATAGTTTGCTAAAGGATTAAATAAACTTATATTTAATAATTATAATTAATAAGTTGAATATAAAAAATAGATAATTATAATAATTTTATATTAATTATATTAGTTTAAGAATAATATATTTAAATAGCTTTTATATTTATTAATTAGAAGAAGCTTATAATCTCTCCTATTTTATATTTTTTCTTTGATATATTTATCGAAAACTTCAATTAATTAAATAATATTTAATAAGTTATTAATCTAGCTAATAAGAGAAAATATAAAATAAGCTTCTTTATTATTGAAATTTTCTAATTAAAAATCTTAAATATTATTTATTTTGGCTTAATAAATAATAAATAATAAAAGATAAAATTTATTTATAAAAATTATAATTATAATTATAATCTACTCCCTGTTCCTATTTTAGCTAATACTTTTTATTTTAATAATTTTAAAAAATATCCTTTTAATCTTTTAAAGAATATTAATTAGGAAACCTTTCTTATTTATATTATATATATTTTCTAGGAGTATATTATATTAAACTATTTTCGAAACTATTTATTTTATATTAATATAAAAATATTATTAATTAGGATTAATTACTTTCTCAAAATAAAACTTATATTTATAATAATTATTTATCTTCTTTTTATTGAAATCAAAGCTTAATTAGAATCTTAAATTAAGTTTCGTTTAATTCTATTTTATATAATAGGAAATTTAGTTTTTTACCGGTTTAATTTTATAAATATCTTTAATAAAATTATATATTATAATAAGAATAGGAGGAAAGCCTTAGAATATAAACTTATTAATATATTTAATAAGAGTTTTCTCTTACTATATTATAAGTAATTAAGCTTTATTAACTTTTTCGTTTATAGTTCTTATAATACCTTTATAACGCCGTAAGAGTATAATTTTATTAATATCGAATAATATAATAGTAATAGTATAATTAAGTAACTTCTAGGATTTTAATATACCCAGCGTATCCTTAATTAGACTTATATAAATCAAGATATTATATATTGAATTTTTTCGCGTTGATGTTGGTAGGGTGTACGGATAATAGGAATATACGCATACTGAAGCTAACTTCTAATATATAATATAATTTTAGTAAAAATTTAATATAATATATATTTTTTTTTAAATAATTATAAATAATGTTAACAATAATTTAAAATAATAATATTTAATTATTTATTATTATTAATTAAAAATTAATAAATTTGTTTATAATAATAATTATATTTTTAAAATTTTTTATAATCAATTTGATATTAATAATATATATATATAAATACAAAGAAAATATTTATTAAAATTATATTATAATTATAACAACGTTATTATTAAAAAGAATTAAAAAATTAAAATATATATTTTAACTTTTATTAATATATTTTTTATATTATTTTTTACTTTTATATTATTTTGATCGATATTTATTATTTTTTAATTTTTTTGTAAATATATCGTTTATTATAAAAGAATTTTTTATATGAATAAAATACTTTTAATATTTTTATTTATAATTTATTTTGGATAGTTTTTTTCAAAAGATTTTTATTGAATTATTAAAATTTTCAAAGATTTTTTGTTAAATATTTACGTTCAATAATATATAAATTAATATTCGGAAATAAGTTAGCAACAGATTTATTTATTTGTAGTATTAGTTACGAACCTTTATTTATATCCAAATAAAAAGCTAAGAAACTTTTGTTATTATTATAATTATTATATATAAAAACGTAATTTAAATATAGAATATAAATTATATATATAAAATATAATATATAATTTTTATAATATTATAATTACGACTTATAATTATTATAAATATATATACAATATAATATATAGTTTTTATAATATTATAATTACGACTTTTATAATAATATAATCATTACAAATATATAAAAATAATATAATATATATAATAAATATCCTTTTATTTATTTATTAATTAATATATAATAAAATATATATAAAAAGTCAAACGTTCTATTATAAAAGAGTTTTTAGTTTTTTTTCAAAAGTATATATTATTCCTGCGACTTTCGAAGGTATAATTGATTATTAATTTATAAAGGAATAATAATTTTAAAAATTAAAAAAGTTATAAAAGATTTAAAAAGGAAATTTTTTATTATATTTTGAAATAAAATAATTTATATTAATATAATTAAGAAAAATAGTAAAAATAATAAAAACAATAAAAGTATATATTTATTCTAAATAAAGAATATATAATACGTATATAAAGTATATACGATATTTTATTATATATATTAATTAATAAATATTATAAAAAATTTTATTATGTAAAGGTCCCGATTTTAAAAGTATTTTATTTATATTTATAAAATACTAAATATTAAGGAAGCAGTAAAGGAGCTTTATTTACTTTAAGAATTAATAATTTGGTTTTAAAGATTTTATATGAATATTTAACTTTATTATATTTTAAGTTTAATATAATGTTTATTACAAAATAATAAATATAAATAAATATAAATAAATATAAATAAATAAAATATAAAGGTTTATATAAAAAATATAAAAAAAGATTTTTTATAATTAATATATAAAATATATATATAAAGTAAATAGGAATATAAATATAAAGATCTATATAAAAGTATAAATATAAAAGCGTTTTAAAATATTATTTATATATTTAATATATAATTTAATTACAAATAAAATATTAAAAAAAAATATAAATAATAAAACAATAAAAGCAATAATAATTATAAATAATTATAAAATAATAAATAATAACTTAATAATATAATAATTAAAATCTAAATTTATAAATATATAAATATTTTTTTTTTATAAATAATATATATATAATCTTTTATTCCTTAGTAATATTCGTTCCTTTAAGAAAATGTATATATATTAAAGGGGGAAATATATTTAATTCTATATAAACTTGTACAAGGTAGTATATTGAATATATATATATAAAAAAATATATATATATATATTCTTAATAAGAAGCTTAAAGGAAATCTTTAAAAAAAGTTATTAATATTATAAATCTTAAAACACTATGAAGGAATAAGAACTATATAATAAAAGTAATATATATAATTATCGTTATTGAAAAATTAATATAGTTTTAAGAGATCAAAGCCTTAATTAAAAAGTTAAAAAATCAAGTTTTTTAATCTTATTGTAATAATTTTATTTAATAAAAGAAGAAGAAATATATAATTATTTAAGAAGAAAAACAATAAACTTGATATATATTATAGTTGTTTTATATATAAAGCGATCATAAGCTAAAAATATACAATTAAAATTTAAAAAAAAGAATAACGAATAAAATTATAAAATTACAAAATATATATATAATAATGTATTTATAAAATTTATATAAAATAAAATTGCAATTAAAAAAATATTAATATATTATTATTTTAATTATTTCTTTTAAATATTCAATTTTATATAAAAACCGTTTAAAACTTTAAAATATATTAATAATATAATTTAAAATGAAAAAAATTAAGTTTAAAAAGTTTTTATATAAAAAAAGAATATTAAATTTATTAATAATAAATTATAATTGTAACAAAAACATTATAATTATAAAATATATATTATTATTATATTTTTAATAAAAATTATAAAAGAAAGTTTTAAAAGAAATTATTAATATTATAAATTTTAAAATATTATTAAAAATTAAAAAATATATAATAAAAATAATATATATAATTTTTATTATTAAAAATTTAATAAAAGTTTTAAATTTTATTTAAAAAAATTAAAAAATTAAAAAAAATTAAATATAATAATTAATTAAAGAAAAAGGATAATCAAATTTATATATATTATAATCGTTCCGTATATAAAGCGATAGCGTATTAAGAATATATAATAAAAATCCGTATAAGTTTATATAAAAAGTTAAAATAAATAAGAAAAATATATATATATTAAATAATATATATATTAAATATTAAATAATATATATATTAAATATTATTTAATATATTATTAATAATTTATATATTTTTTCAATATTCTTCGAAATGTTTAATTAAATTAAATTATTAAACGGTAATAATTTCGACGAATTATTAAATTTAAATAAAATTTTAAATTATATATATTCTTTGTAATTAAGTTAATTTTTATTAAATAAATATTATTATAATTATTATAATTTTTTAAATATATTACTTCCGCTTCGCTTCGTTATTACGTAAAGAATTAAAAAATTATTTAATTATAAAGGATAATAATATAATAATAATATCGCAAGAAATTGAATTGGTAGTTATAAAAAATATACTCGTAATATATATGAATTTATAAAGTCATAAGCTCGAATTTTATTATTTTTAATTTACGTATTAAAAACGGAAGATTTATAATAATAAAATAAAAAAAATACAAAAGATACTTTTAATAATATGGAAAACGATAATTAATTTAAAACAAATTCAACAAATAAATAAAAGAAAAATTATTAAAAGTTTTTAACAAAAGTAAATATATAAATTTCATATAAGTTTTAACGAATATTATATCGAATATAAATTAGAAAAAAATATTTGATTACATATTCATTATATTTATTAATTTTTTAATTAATTTTTTAATTATTATTTAAAAAGTTTAAAAAGATTAAAATTATAATAATATAAAAAATTATTGAAAATTATTAAAATAATAAATATAAATAATATAATAAATAATATAATAAATTTAATACTTAAAAAAGGAAAAAATTTTCCTTATTAATTATATTTGTAATTATTATAGTTTGTTAATTTTAATTAAACGAAGTTTCGCTAATTATTATTATAATTAATTATAAAATAATATTAAATAACAATTTAATTTTAAACAACGTTAAGCTTAATCGGGTAATTTTATAATATAATTATATAATAAAATTAATACTTTTTATATTAATTTTCAATATTTAATTTAATAAACCAACAAGTTTTATTCTTTTGTTCGTTAAGACTTAAAATTTTATTTTCATATATAAGGGTTTTAATTAAAAAAAGACCTTTACGTAATATTATTTATATATACTTACACGTTAAAAAAACTTAATTAATAAACGAAGGAGCTACTAAAGGTTGGAGGATTAAGGTAAAAAGAGGAAAAGGAAACGAAAAATAAAGTAATATATTAAAAAAATATCAAAATATCGATATAGTATATAGTACTAAACTATATTAGGCGTAACGGTAAAGTAAAATAAGATAAAAGGCTTAAATTATATTAATAATATATAAATAAGGAATAAAATAAAACGAAAATAGAATAAAAAAATATATTAAAATAGCAAAGTAGCTTTAAAATAATATAGAAAAGTAAAATAATTAAAAAGAAAAAAAGGGAAAGAATATTATATTAAGAAAGTTAATATAATACAAAATAACAAATTAAAAGGTAATAATATTAAAGGTATATATAAAAGAAGAAGATTATAAGACTAATATTATTAAATTATTATAATTTTATTTTAATATTATAAATAACCGATTTATATTATATTAATAAAAGGAAATATAAATAAAAATAATAGATAATAAAAAGGTATAAATAAAAATAATACATAATAAGGAAGCGTAGTATTAACGGACTTTATATGATTTTAATTATAAACCCCTATAGAAACGGGAATATTTTTTGCTTATATCTTTATACTTTTTATATTCCCTTCGAAGTTTTATTATCTTACTTACTCCTTCTATATAATAAGGGAGAAGAAAGAAGAATATGAAAAAAAAATGAAAAAAAAATGAATAAATAATAAGAAATATAAAGGAAGGCTAGAAATATAATATATATAAAATAATAAAAATAGTAATAAAAATAATATTAATATTAAATAATAATACCTTTATAGAAATAAAAACATATTATTTAATTATATTTATATATATTTTTCTTAATTATAAAATTACCTCCCCCGCCCCTCTTATAAAGTATAGGAAGAGAAGAAGGAAAAACAGGGGGGGGGGAAAAAGAAAAAGAAAATCTTATAAAGAATATAGAATATATTAAGAAATTAATAAAATAATAATAATATAATAATTATAATTGGAAATAATACCCCCGGAATAAAGAAAAGAAAAATAAAGGGAAAAATAATAACAAAAATATTAATAAGGAAAGGAAAAGGAAGAAGGAAATAAGGTAATATTTTCCTATTTTAAATAAAGCGATTATAAAGGTTAAGCGGACCTCTTATAATTAAATAAAAAAAAGTAATAATAACAAGATATTAAGAATAATAATTTAAAGAAGTTTTATTTATAGCAAATACTATAAGAAGTATAGGGAAAGGATATATAAATACTTTATTTAAGTCTAGAAACCTCGATTAATAAAGGAATTTTAAATTTAAAGAAAAATTAAGAAGATATAATTATAAGCCTTAGACGCCTTATATAAGTTATAAAGGAGGTATATATATTAAAATCTCGTATAGGCCTATAAGGGTATTAAATCAAGTATAAAAAAAATTAAAAATAAAAATAAAATAAACGAAAGAATATTTAAATTACTTTTGATAAAAGGAGTAAGTAAATTCATATTGAATTTACTTTTAAAACCCGGTTTGTTAATATATAATGTATTCATTTTATATATTTTTCAATACTTAATATATATTTAACATAACAAAACAAATTTATAAAAATTAAAAAAATTATATAGTTTATAATTTAATATATTAAACGCGTTTGAAAATTAAAAAAAGTTATTTTCTTTTTAATTTATATAATATTAAACTTCCAGTTAATAATTATAAATTTATTTAATTAACTTTTTTCAAAACCTAACAGAAGATTTATTGTAATATAGAAACAATATTAATATCAAGGCCTAGGGCTATACCGTTAGGCTACGGTACTTAAAAAGCCAAGATATCAAAAGGTATTCGTACTAGTTAATACGAATACCTTATAATTATTTATATAAGTAATATAGCCTTTATAATTACTTCTTTTCCTAGGTTTTATAACCCCGGAGAGTAAAAATAATATACCCGAAATATCTTACAGTATACGTTTTTTAGGGATTATAACCCTGTACGATAGCCTTATTCGGCTTTAAAGAACCCCTTAGGGTAGGACCGCAGCCCTGAAAACAGCCTATTCGGCTTGTTTCTGGGGGACCTAGCCTCTATACGACTATACGCAATAGCCTTATCGGTTTGAAAAAACCCCTTAAGGGCCTATGGCCTATTTGCTCGTAATAAACGTATACCTAATATAGCCTAAGCGATTGCGGTCTTAGCCGGAATCGAATATAGAATCTCGAATATACCCCTAATTATATTAACTCCGGAGGGAGCTAATCTCCAAAACTTAATATAAATATAATTATTAAGGTTTAAGGCTATATTATTAGGCTATAGTACTTAAAAAACTAAGATATCAAAGGGTATTCGTATTAATTAATATAAATATTTTATAATTATTTATATAAGTAATATAGCTTTTATAATTAAATATTAAAATACTTTAAAATCAAAGTTGATTTAAGTTAAAAAAGTAAATTATTTTTATATTTTATATAATTTTAATTATTAAAATTTAAATTAACAAAATAAAGTTGAATATATATACAAGCTAATTATAATTCAATTAAATAGTTATATTACTATGTTAAAAGTTTAAGTTCAAACCCAATAAATACGAATAATATATTTATATTTTATTTTATTTTATTTTATTTTATTTTGAAATTATAATTCAAATACCTTTTTAAATTATTAAAATAAAATAAGAAATTTATTATATATATTATTAAAAGAAATTTCTTATTAAATATAAAAAAAATAATTCGAAATTTATTATATATTATATTTAAAAAAAATTATTATTTTTTTAAAAATTATAATATATAAACGATTAATATAATATGAAATACGAAAATATTAAATTGAAAACGAATAATTTAAAATAATTTATTTTAATAAATATTCGATTAAAAAAAAGAAAATTTTCCGTTTGCTTTATAAACACTTTGAAAAAAAAATATAATTTATTTTAAAACGCAAAAATATATTAATAATAAATTAAAAAAGTTTTAATAATTTAAAGTAATATTATTTTATTATTATAAATAAAAATTAAATTAGAAAACAAAAAAATTATTTAATTAATAATTATTTTAATATTTTAAAAAAAGTAATTTTTATAATTTACAAATTAAAATTTCTTTTTATATAAAATAATGTTTTTTTATATATAATATATAAAATATAAACGTAATTTAAAAATACGATATTAAAATATTAAAAAAAAAATATATATATATATTTGATTTTAATCCAATATTTTTAAAAATAGTTTAAAAAACTCGTTTATATAATATAATTAAATACCGAAGAGATACGTAAAGATAAAAATAAACATATATAAAGTTATAAAAGAAGTTTTAAAACCAATTTGATAAACATTTCTTAAAAGTTTATTAATATTATTAATTAAAAATATAAAAAAGAAAATAAATATAATAATAATAATAAAAAATAAATAATATATAAAACGTTAAACGTAAGATATTTTAAGGAATTGATATATTATTATTAATTATTATTATATAAAGATATAAGGCTTTCTTATAAATAATCAGCAAATTGAGTATGGTGGTGGAAATGGTGGTGCGGGGTTGTTTTTAGCTTGGCCCGGACTTTTGACGTGGCACTGTAGCTACAGGCTCACATGCAGAATGAATACGCAAAATCTCCGCCAGTCTTCTACATCCTATCTTGCGCGCCGGACGCGCCTGTTCCAGTGTACGGTTGCTCAAGTAAACTAAAAAATATGATACTACTTCGGAAGGGGCTCCCGGGGTGAGCCAAGGCCTTTGACGAACCTCGGTGGGCCCTTCAAATCAGGCGCATCCATCATTTCAATCAACACCACGACCGCTGGATGCATCCCAGCCGCAACCGCCTCAGCCGTCCACTCCTCCCTCTGCAGCTGTCGAAACTCGCGGCCCGATCCCTCGCTAATCTCCTCCAATCGCGCGAGCGGGAGCAGGAGATCGCCCATGTGATGCACGTACAAGATCTTCCCTGCGCCACCGGATGGCTCGCCCTCCAGCACATGTGCAAGAATGCCAGTACAGACAGTCCGCGCATGGACGAGATCCAGGAAGCCCGTCACATGGTTCAGCTTGGGCACCGCCGACAGCTTGTCCATATACAAGATCAGGGCGTTCATCCAGTCCAGCTGCGCAGCCAGGCCCTCTGCGTCCTTGCCGGCGCGAATAATGGTCGAGGGACGGTGGATCCATATTGGTAGGTCATAAGACGCATGCACCCGCTCGAGCGATCCCTCAATGGCCCACTTCGTCGATCGATACCCTGACGACCCGTCCGGCGGTGGTCTCGGCGCGCCAGGTGAGTTGATGGCGACCTCGCCTATCTCCGCCTTGTTGGAGTATCGACCCACGGCATTGGAGGATACAACGTGCAGCGGGATTCTGCGTGGCAGACACAAACGGATGAGTTCGATCGTGGAATCGACATTGGCCGGCCGTAGGTCGAAGCATGACTTGAGATGAGACGTGTCGGCGCCGTTGTGGATGACTGCTCCCACTTCTTCGAAAATCGTCGCTGCGTCTTCTTCGGAGAGGCCGAGTCTTGGTTGAGCAAGCTCGCCTGCGTAGTAAACCACGCGGTCGTCCCGGGGCAATTCCCCCTTTTCCAGCCTCTCCTCAAGTCGTCGCACAGCGATACAGAAGACCTTCTTGATCGATGCCTGCTCCAGCAGAGTTGTGAGTATATGATGCCCCAGCAAGCCACTGACTCCGGTCAAAAGGACTGAACTTGGATCTAAAACGGCTGTGGTTGCTGCTGCGGATGTCATTGTCAGCTCGGCCAGACCCGCTGGTGGACAAGTTTCCGCGTCCCAGTCGATTTCGAAACTGTGCACGCCATTTCCATTCACCAATGCTTTAGATGTGGCCCGGCTCGCAATGTTTGGCAACAGCTCTGAGGGCACGTTTTCCACTGCGAAGAGAACCAAATTTGCCAGTGTGTCATTGCTCATGACCTTCAACACTGGCATGTTGACCTTTAGCTTCTTCGTGAACCAAATCCGCACGTCTATAGAGACGAGCGAGTCAATGCCGAGGTCGCCACTACGCATGGCCATGAGATCGTCGTCGGCCATTGTCATTTGCAAGGTCTTGCGCATCTCAATGGAAAATGCCCCTATAATAGTTAGCCCTGCCCTGGATCTGGAAGAAGTGCATCTTTCGAATGAACATACCTTTGATGATCCTCTGGAGCTCGTCTTCAGTCTCGCACTCCGCAAGCAATTCCTTGATTGGCTTAGCCGCTTTCGATTCCTTCGGCGTCTTCTGCTGGTCCGTCTCTGCCAAAAGAAAGTGTGAAAACATGGGATTCGAGAAGAATGCAGGAGCATTGGGCGTGTCTATTGGGATGGCACTAAGAGCCGTGGTAAGTTCTGGCCCGCAAAGAGCAGAGTCAGGACGACCGGCTTCGATAGCCTCGGCGAAAATCTGGTGAAAGTCCCCTTCCGACACGGGCATCAGAGATAGTCTCTGAATAATCGACTCCAAGACCTTTCTGTCACCCTTTTCCAGTAGCCCTACCCCAGCAATGGCTCCTAAGTTGACTGCGGTGGCGGCGAGACCACGTTTCCTGCGCTGGGCAGCAAGGCCACACATGAACGTGTTTGCTGCAGCGTAATTTGCCTGGCCTACACTGCCAAGAACACCGGTGATGGAAGAGGTGAGGATGAAGAAATCGAGATGTTGATCGTGGAAGATGCGATCCAAGTACAGAGTTCCAAGGACTTTCGGTCGAAGGACGTCGTTGAGCTGATCAAAGAACATCTTGAGAATTGATGTATCCCTGAAGAGCACAGCGCCGTTCAAGACGCCCGTGACAGGGGGCAGACTTGCACAAATAGTTGAATGTGCTGATTTGAGGGCAGTCTCGTCGGTTATGTCGCTATGAATCCATCAGCAGTTGAAAAGGGAGTTGAACCTGAAAACTTACCAAGCAATCACTACGATCCTAACTCCACTACCCTTGTGAGATTCAATCCAGGCAAGGTCTAGCTGAGGCCTTCTGCTGGTGAAGACAAGGTTCCTTGCTCCCCGCTCAATCATCCAGTCGAAAAGTGAAGCCCCAAGGGCGGCAGATAAGCCAACGATCCAATACGTCTTATCGCTACCGAACATTTGCTGAGTGTCTAGTCTGGTGATCGTGACTGGCAGTGAAGTGCAGGTCGTCCAGTCAATAATTGTTAGCGGATCTGCCGGAAGAGCCCCTTTCAAAAGACTGCCTACGTCAACCAAACCCGTCAGCGGGCGAGCCCGTTGCAAATCAGCGGGATCATCCACCGTGACATTGTTGAGAGCGCTTCGAAGGACGTCTGCAGTGACAGCGCTACTTGACAATCCCTGACGAGCATAGATGGTACTTGCAGATTCCTTACGACAGTGTGGTGGGAGATATGACATGATCGCCATCTCGTTCTCCCATCTTTGAGCGTTAGAAGTTGAAAGCCCAACGAAAAGTGAGATTTGCTTTGGTAGGACCTGGTTGAGTTCATACTGGGTCAAGTATGGTACAATTTTGAGACTTAATTCGACAGCTGCAGTATTCGTCGAATCGGCTGTGAAAACCAGGTTGAAACCTCGCTTAGATGCTTGAGCCTTGATCGCGGTGGCGATCGGCTCCGTAGCATTGTGCACAACCACAGTCTGGCCGGCGCATACGGTGTCGAAGAGGGCGATGGAGACCAAATGAGCTGCCAACAGACTGATGAAGGCCGCGTTATATGACTTGGCGGTGCCAAAAGGGACCACAGACGCCACTGGAAGTCTATAAGTCGATGCCAGTGAGGGCACAAGCCCTAGATAAGTCGCCTCGGTGGGCGCTTCTTGGCATAAAACAAGGAACTGGTGGCCGAGGGTGGTTTTGATGGCAGTCGGAGTCGTATATACCGCACGCAGGTCAAGCAAATGCTCAGGCGGGTTCGAGAATCTGTGAGGTGCCGCTAACTCCTTGGCAGTGCAGGAATTTTCGGTCATTTCCAGGGTGATAGCAGACTCATTGGTGTTAATTAGCTGCTTGATCTCGCGCATCGAAGAATTGTAACGGTCGTTGAAAGTGGAAATAGGCTTCAGACGCGGAACAAACTCACGCCCTGCAGCGTCGACAATGATCTCCGGCTCTACAGTCCATACGACTGTTTCTGGAACCACCGATGCGAAGCGCAGAAGTGTCTGAGCTATAAGTAGAGGATCAATCGCCTGAGGGTCTGCGAGATCCAGCTGTTGCAGGCGTAGATCTGGCGTCTCGACCAGAGCTGTCCTTCCAAATCCCAGAGTTAGGTTCGAATATGGCTGGTCCTCCAATCGACCACTCGTGACCCATAAAAGAGTCTTCCCAGTCTCGAACATCTGCTTGAAAGCCGAAAATGTTACTGCCGTCATGTTACGAAACACGGACTTGTCAAGTTCCGTCAGGCTCACCACCATAGTTTGCTGGTCGATGATGGAATAGTCGACGTCCTCAAGAGCCCCAAAGTGGTGAATCTCTTCTATGGATGTCGAGAGAATTTTCTGAAGACCTTCGACGAGATGAGAGCTACGGGGCGTAAGACCTCCGACGACGACCAAATTCTGAATCGGAGAGCCAAAAGATGGCATACCGATGGGATTCCTGAGAAAGCTGACCTGATCGTCGACAGCTTGGGAAACGAAGACTGACACCCCGAAAGTGTCAGCGAGCTCCTTTGAAGGAGCCACGTCGATACCAGAAAATCCGGTAACTTTCAGAAGCTGGTCCCATTCCCTAGTGGACAGATATGGTGATAGCGTCCGCCCTTGATCAGCGCCTAACCACCACCCTGGCAATGTTCCAAAAATGAAGTTGAGACCGCCATCACCGCCGCTGCTATTGTAGCTACCCTCGCTGATGATGAGATATCCGCCAGGCTTCAAGAGCTTCCGGAAGTTACGTAAGGTCAGCTCCCTACACAACATCTGTGAGTTAGAGTTGCCTAATCAGGAAAGTCTCGAGAGGAAAATGGAGGAAAATGGAGGATTCAAAGGAGGGATTTCCCTCTCGGCGGATGTAGACCTTTCTGCAACCACCCGTCTTTTCATCAGGAGGGTACACCAGTGGTTCTTCAATCTTGTCGGCCACTGGTGGTAAAGTAGGAAACCGGTTGTTACTTACAAATCGTGAGTGGCGTGAATAACCCAAAATGCAATGATTAGATCGTAGGAGCCCTCGACATAATCTTGACTGGAAGGATCCAGCTCGGGATCGAAGATCCGAACAGGCTTTGGGTCATTCGGTTGAGAGAAGAAAGCCGATCCGTCCTCCTGAACCGAGCCGGAGATGTTGGCGTAGGTGTAGCGGAGGAAACTATTGTTGACCGCATGAGGGATCCTCTGTGTCACGCCCTCCCCTGCGCCAGCACCTTAGTCGAATGTGAGCCAGCTATAAGCGTCTGCGGAAGAGGCTTTAGAACGTACCTATCTCCAAGATATTCATGTGAGGAGGACGATCCACAATCTGTTTCATCATTCCAATGATCCATGAAGCCGATGCTTGGATCACAACTCCGTTGGTGTAGTATTCACCCAGAATATTGGCCCGGCAAAACTCTTCGTGCATTGTAGTCTCTCCTCTGAATACGCGCGGCATATGCTTGCCCACAAGATGCATAAGACGCACATCTGGTAGCTCAGAGAACTCACTGCTTGCGCTCATCACATTGTCGAGAGTATCGTCTGTCCACGCCTTGGTCGCCCATCCATGGTCACCACTATCGACAAGGGATGTGGTGCGTCGAGCATGATCCATAAACAAGCTAAGCGGACGTTCAGATCGAGACAAGTGATCAGAGGAAAGTTGCCGATCAAACTTTCGCAGATAGAATGTTGAGATTCTCTCCAACACCTTCATGACATCGCGCTGATATTGATCTACGGCAGTATGGCTCGAACCATCCAAACTGCTATTGATCCAATGCACCGTCGAAAAGAGGCTTTTATCGTCCTCCTTGGAAGCCGCTCCCCCCAGCGGCACAAGCTTCGCACCCTGGAGTTGTATCATGGCGTTTGGAGAAGAATTTGAGTAGAAATTCACATCTCCCACTATTCCAGTTTCGCCGCCAACTCCAGGAACAAGGATACCCTCGATTGGGACGAATTGAGTTTCTTTCGTATCCCAAGAATTGCATAACGCAGGGTTGACTCGAATGTGGCGAATCATGGTCGGGAGATATAGAGTGCTAAGCTGCTCATCGTTGGGATAGCTGGAGGCCAAAAGGATAGCTTGAAATGCGGCGTCAAACTCTGCGGGATGAAGGAGAAGAGACTCGCCCTCAGTATCCGAAGGGTCTATTCTTACTAAGCTAGAAGACTTCCGATGCTTTCCAGTGAGTTGCGACAATGAGCAGAAGCGACCACTGAAGTTGTACCCAACGTTTGCCAAAGCCGAGTAGAAGCTCTCCGTATCGACGTTGGTCGCGTGTGTCAACTTTGAGCCAATAGAACTTCCGGGAAGAAGTGAGGTCGAGGGGTTTCCGAGTTTGACCACCACACTCGCACTGGCCGCAAGTGTCAGGTCTTCTACGTTAGCTCCAAGAGCAGCAGAGTAAGTGAAACTGGCTTCTACGCAACCTGTTTGAGCAGTGGAAACATCCACCAGTTCAATCAGAACCTCGACACCCGCGTCGTCCTCAGGCAAAACAACGGCTTGATGAATGACCAAGTCTTTGAACTCAATCAAAAGAATGTCTTTATCGCCAGCAAGCAGACGTGAGGCTTCAAGCGCCGTACAGATATACCCCGCGGCCGGGAAGACTGCTTGGCCTTGGATCTCGTGGCCAGAAAGCCATTTCATCTCTTTAATGCGCAGTAGATTCCGCCAACTAAGGTGATGAAGAGTGCTGTCCGACGTCACATCTCCCAATAGTGAGTGAACTTGCTGCTTTCTCAATCTCATGTTTCGAGAGGCTCGTGCTTCATGCCAGTAGCTAATGCTGTGATCCCATGGATATGAAGGCAGACCTTTGACAACACTAAACTTCCCCGTCCTACCATGTATGGCCTTTTCATAGCTGTCAAGGCTGATTGCGCTGTGATCAAGACGCGACCACAGATGACCAAGGCCCGTGGAGAAAGCGTCAATTGCAGAAATACCGCGACCAAGCGTTCCAAAATACGGAATGACCTTAGAGTAAGACGAGAGCGCATCTCCAATCGTTTGACTGGCGGGTCCTTTGAGAGCCGGGTGTGCACCAACCTCAAGTGCAATATCGAAATTCGTTTCGATCGATGTCCTAGTAAGCGCTTGGGAAAAGAGGACAGGCTTCGCCATGTTTTCAGCCCAATAAGCTGCGGATACACCCAAACGCGGATCGACAAGCTTGTCGTAAACACTGGAGAACCACAGACACGGCTTTGTGGGTGCCTGAACCTGTCGCTCACGCACGCAATTCTTGAGCGATTTGACATAGGGATCGAAACACGGCGTCATGTGCGTTGAGTGGTACGCCTTGTCGACTTTCAGACGCCGATTGAACTTCTTCTCGCCGTCGAGCATGACCTGCAATTCAACAATGGCATCTTCGTCTCCGCTGATAGTGACACTGGAAGAGGAATTGCTCGCTGCAACCGAGATTCGACCAGCAAATCCCTGAGTGGCGCAAAGCTTGCTCATATCCTCTATCGAGCTTCCCACAGCCAGCATCGCTCCACGAATCTTTATTCCGCGGGGACTCGCTGCCGAACGGAGATGCACGCCGCGGTAATAAGCAATACAGATGGCTTCGCGAGCCGTAAGGAAGCCGGCTGCGTAGGCTGCAGCAATCTCACCAGAAGAATGGCCGACCACAGCGGCAAACTCTACCTTGGCTAGTCGAAGCAAGTCAACCACCAAGACTTGAACCGCAGTACATAGTGGCTGAGATATTGTGGCTTCATGAACTCGAGAAGATGTGGCATCAGCCAGCATTTCGGCCTTTAAAGACCACGTTGGTCGGTCATTGACAGGAAGCTCAGTAAGCATCAGCTTCAGATTCTCAATGATGGCCCGAGCCACAGGAGACTGTTCGATCAGCTCAGCTCCCATACGCGCGTACTGCGCGCCTTGGCCTGTGAAAACTCCGAGGATTCCGTGCGTACTACCAGGCTTGTGTACCGGTAATACCTTGATGCTGATGCTCGTACCATCCTGTTGCAGCTGGGTGAGAATCTTGGAAGCAAGATCAGCAATTGAGTTCGCGGTGATGGAGACGCGGTATGGCAAGAAGGCTCGTCTCTGACGTAGCGTCCAGGCTAGATCTCGAAGGTCAATAGCTGGCGTATCGGAGAAGTGTGTTGCATATGCCGTGAGAGTTGCCTTCAGGACTTTCTCCGATGAGGCTGAGAAGACAAATGGTGTGAAGAGAGGAAGGTCGCTATATGAGTCTCCGTTCCGGATGGGATTTTCATAGCTTTCCAAAATAGCGTGCGCGTTGGCCCCACCGAAGCCTTCCTAAGATGTCAGCCATGTTATACGGTTTCTGAAAAGTGGTTGGGTCCTTACCAAAGCTGTTGACGCTTGCTCGTCTTACCTGCCCCAAGGCAAGCTCGGGCCATGGTTTAGCAGACTGGGCAATCTCAAGATTGTCGTAAAAAGGTGCCACGCGGTCACTGAGCTGGTTAAACAGGAGATTTGGTGGGATTGTGGAATTTTGGATGGCCAGCGATGTTTTGAGAATCGCTGCAATTCCTGCCGACCCCTCCGTATGCCCAAGGACTGTCTTGATGGAGCCAATATACAAGGGATGTTTCCCCAGATCCTTCCCGTTGCTGCAAGTCGAAGAATCCCTGAAAAAGGCGTCACGAATAGCTTCGGCTTCAATAGGATCACCGGCTGGAGTGCCCGTACCATGTGCTTCGAAATACTGGGGGCGGTCACTCTGAACCCGCAGATCCAAACGAGCTTTGGCATATGTGCTACGAATCAAAGCTTCCTGAGCAGATGCGCTAGGCATAGTGATGCCTGGAGTTGAGCCATCCTGATTTATCCCGGTTTCCCTGATAATGCACTCGATGTGATCACCGTCTGCAAGGGCCGCGCTTAGAGTCTTCAAAACCACAGCTGCGACGCCATCTCCACGTGCATATCCGTTGGCGTCCTGATCCCACATTTTACTTCGACCATCTGGAGAGAGCATCTTTAGCTTACTCTAGATAACGAAGTATTCGGGGCCGAGAATCAAGTTTGTGCCACAGGCCAGAGCCATTCTGCATTCACCAGCTCTGAGTAATTGGACTGCCAGGTGGAGGGCAACAAGACTTGCAGAGCATCCTGTGTCGACCGTCATCGAAGGTCCATGCCAGTCAAAAAAATACGAGATCCTGTTGGAGACGATGGCTGAGGAGATGCCGGTTGCATGGTAGGTTGGCACGTGTGCAAGGTCGCGAGTAAGCATCATGCCATAATCGTTGGTCATAAGTCCGGCGAAGACGGCTGTGTCACTATCATTGAGGCCCGCAATGGTCATGCCAGCTGCTTCAATTGCTTCATACACAGTCTCCATGAGGAAACGCTGCTGGGGATCCATTGACTTGGCCTCGATTGGTTTGATGCCAAAGAACTCGGTATCGAAATGGCTTGGGTCATCTTCTAAAAGGTAGGCGTGCTGGACGTTACTATGACCGTGGTAAGCTCCATTGGGATGGTAGAAGCCTTGGGCACTGAATCGATCCTTGGGGATCTCTCGACGGACGTCGCGGGGTTCACGAAGTAGTTCCCATAGCTTTGAAGGCGAGTCCCTGTTTCCCGCAAAGCGACATCCACTACCCACAATGGCAATGGGCTCGTTGGTCGTCATGTTGAAGATGGGATCCTAAAGATGGCTGATTGCAATGAAAATGAGGTATGGTATTAACAGCGTAATGAGACGCCGCTGATTATAGTCATATATAAAAAAAGGATGTGCCGAGGCAGAATGACCAGAAGGTCCGTTCCGTTGTCGAAGGCGCACCCCGACGGCTCGGCCGACACGATGGAATGACCGTGACCAAAGTAGCAAAGCTCCCTCCGTCACACTCAGTGCAGCGCATATCGGGCTTGATCATCCTAGAACTTCATCAGCAAGGGTTTCCATGCATGGGTGACGGGAGAATGTTGGTGTACTGTTAGACAGGATTTTGGTTGCATTCTACCATTTTGGGAATTGGTTCCAACACTATCATTCTTAACCCTTATTAAGCCCTGTTGTTTGCTATATAATTAATAAGCTATTTAATTTATTATCATTCTCTTTAATTTAATTTTATTCTATTTATTTAAAACTTTATTATATATATTGAATAATTATATTTTATTATTTAATAAATTAAACAATTTTACTTTAATTTATTTTCTTTTTGATAATATTTAATATATTTAATGATTATAAATTTGATTAATTTTTAGTATTAAATTTGAATATTTTAATTAATTAAATTTATTTTTTATTATATTATTAAATATATTTGGATTTAATTAATATGAATTATTATTTAATAAATTAAATAACAAATACGATATATATATATATATATATTTGATTTATATTTGATATAATATTCGTTAAAGTTTATATGAAATTTACATATTTACTTTTATTAAAAACTTTTAATAATTTTTATTATTTATTTGTTGAATTTTGTTGTATATTAATTATAGTTTTCTATTTTATTGAAAATCTGTCTTGTATTTTTATATCCTTTTATTATAAGTCTTCCGTTTTTAATATATAAGTTAAGGATAATAAAATTCAAACTTATAACTTTATAAATTTATATATATTATAAGCGCGTTTTTTTTATAATTATTAATTCAAATGTTTTATTAATAATAATAACATTTTGGCCAATAACGAAGTTTACTTATATATAATATTAACTACGAACCTTTGTTTATATTTAAATAGAAAGCTAAAAAAACTCATTGTTATTAAAATTATTATATATAAATATATAATATATAATATAAAGTTTTTATAATATTATAATTATAACCTTTATAATAATATAATTATTATAAATATACAAAAACAATATAATATATATGATAAATATTTTGTTATTTATTTATTTATTAATAAATAATAAAATATATATAAAAAGTCGAACCTTTTATTATAAAAAAGTTTTTTATATATTTTTAAAATATATATTATTCCCGCGTCCTTTAAAAGTATAATTAATTATTAATTTATAAAGAATAATAATTTTAAGAATCAAGGAAGTTATAAGGAATTTAAAAAGAAAATATTTTATTATATTTTAAAATAAAATAATTCATATTAATATAATTAGGAAAAATAATTGAAAAAATATATATTTATTTTAAATAAGAAATATACAATATATATACGAAATATATATAATATTCTATTATACATATTAATTAATAAATATTATAAAAATTTTTATTATATAAAAGTTCTGATTCTAAAAGCGTTTTGTTTATGTTCGTAAAATACCACGTATTAAAGAAGTAATAAAAGGGTTTTATTTATTTTTAAAAACTAACGATTTAATTTTAAAGATTTTATGAAAATATTTAACTTTAATATACTTTAAATTTAATATAATATTTATTATAAAACAATAAAGATAAATATATATAAATAAAAGGGATATAAAGGTTTATATAAAAAATATATATATAATATAAATAAGAATATAAATATAAAAATTTCTATAAAAATATAAATATAAAAGTATTTTAAAATATCATTTATATATTTAATATATAATTTAATTATAAATAGAATATTAGAAAAAATTATAATAATAAAATATATATTTATTATTTTTAATTAATTATAAATTTAAACTTCTTTTATTAAATAAATTTATTAAAATAAAATATTTTTGTGTTTTTATTTCTTTAATTAGAGTTTCGATTTTTTAAAATTATATTAATTTATATATACCGTTTCCGTTATATATTTTTTACTTTTTAATAACGTTTTAAAATTCATAATATTAATAATTTCTTTTAAAACTTTTATTAAAGTTTTTATTAAAAGTATATATATATATATATATATATTTCTAGTTTATATTCGTTTTATTACTTTATACGAACTTATACAAGTTTTTATTATATATTTCCGATTTGTAATCGTTTTGTATATAAAGCAATTGCGATATATATAAGTTCCGTTGTTTCTTCCTTTTAATTAATTATATATTTAAACTTCCTTTATCGGATAAAGCTATTAAAATAAAAATAAAAATATTTATTCTTTTTTTTCTTTAATTAAAGTTTCGATTCCTTGGAACTATATTACTTTTTTAACAATAAAAATTATATATATTATTTCCGTTGTATATTTCCTATTCCTTAGTAGCGTTTTAAAATCTATAATGTTAATAATTTCCTTTAACAAATTTCTTTAAACCTTTTATATTTAATATATTAATAAATAAATAGGAAAAAATAAAATAAAAATAAAAAAAACATAAATAATAAATATATATGTTAATTAATGTACTAGTTAATAATACGATTTATGTTAAAATAATTATATAAATTTATAATAATTTTAATATTACGAAATATTAAAATTTTATATAATATTTGTTTTTAATTTTATTAAATTTAAAAACTTTCATTACGATAATTTATTATTTAAATTAAAAAGTTATAAACTTTAAATATTTACTTGAATATTTTAAATTTAAAATTTTTGGAAAAGTTATATTTATTAAATATAATTATTTTATTAGACGAAAAACTTTTTAATTAATTTTAATTTTATTTTTTTAATTTATATTCGACGTAATATTTATTAAAACTTATACAAAAATTGTATTTTTGAAAATTTATTTATATATTTAAAATTTTTTTTAAAAAACCGTTGAGAATATTATAATGATTATTTTTGTAAGAAAAGTTTTTCAAATATTTGTTTTTTTAAGAATTTATTTTAATTTAAAATTTTGTTAATATAATATTATAAACGTTTTTATTAATAGTTTTATTAATTATATATATATTTTATATTTTAATTTTTCTATATTCGTTTATTACTTTATGTAAGTTTATGCGAATTTTTATTATATAATCCCGGCTTATAATCGCTTTATATACAGAGCGATTATAATATATATAAATTTTATTATTTTTTCTTTTTAATTACTCGTATATTTAGGCTTCTTTTATCGAATAAAATTATTAAAATAAGACTAAAGTTCCGATTCTTTTACTTCTTTAGTTAGGGCCTTTATCTTTTAAAAATATTTAAATTTTTTGATAGCGAAAATTATATATACCGTTTTTATTACGTATTTTCTATTCCTTAATAATATTTTAAAATTCGTAATATTAATAATTTCTTTTAAAATTTCCTTTAAGTCCTTTATTAAAAGTATATTAATAAAATATATTTTATAATTATAACGCCTTTGTTATATATATAATTCGTTATTAATATGTTTAATACCTTTTGTTTATATAAAAACTTTTTAAATTCTATTTTTTAAATTTTTAATTATGTTAATAACGTTTTATAAGCTTTTAAACGATTATTATATAAAGTTCGGTACTTAAAAAAGATAATCGGAATAATAATAGAAAACCATTTTCCTTTTTCCTTTTTTATTATTTTATTATTTTATTTTTTATTTTTACTTATAATTTTTTTTACATTAATATTGTTTTTATTACGATTTTATTTAATATAAGTTTTATAATTATATTGTTATATATTTGTTTTATAATTTTATTTGCTACTTTATTCCTTAAGATTTTCATATAATTTAAAATCCAATTAAGTTTTAATATAATTTTTTAAGATTGAATCGTTTTATAAGTAGTTTATATATAATATAATTTTATCTAATTCGCTATAAAAATTATTTTTTATATTACTTTTAATAAGATTTAATTATTTAAAAATACTTTATATATACGTTTTATACTTATTTCGGTAATATATTAAATATATAACTTTTTTGATTATTATTATTAAATTTTTTAGTTCTTTATAATATATAAGAGTTATTTTTAAGTTATTTAAATATGTTACTCGTTTTTATTTTAAATTGGTTAATATAGTTATTATATTTTTATTTCGCTTATCTCCGTTTAAATAAGCTTTACGGCTTAAAATTATATTATTTATATTATATATTATTTCTTTAATTTTGAAAACTTCATTATTTATTCTTTCTTTTAAATATTAAATATTTTAATATATTTATCTTTCTTTTTTCGTTTTGTTATAAAATTTCAACGAATATATTTTATTACCGTTTTAATTATATACGTAAAGCGTTATTAAATTTAATTTAATAATTAATTTTATTATTAATTTTTCTATATATAAATTAATCGATGTTATATATATTTTTACCTTTAAAGCTTTTGTTATTATTGTTTTATATACTTTAATTATAATTCTTAAAGACTGTCTTTAAATTAATATTAATTTATTTGCGATTTTTTTTTGTATACTTTCGTCCTTATAAACGTATATTAAATAATTATATTATATACGAATATCGATTTTGATATTATAATATATATTTATTTTATTACTTTTAATAATATTCTTTTAATAAATTCGTTTAGGATATTTAAATTTAATATATTTTTAATTGATTTAATTTGAAATAATTTTATAAAGAATTATTATTTTAATTTTAAATTTAAATCTATTTAATAATATACTCGTTTAATTAAAACTTCGTAATTATATCGAATTATTTCAAAATTTATATAAAATATATTAATTTATATTTCTTAATTACAAATTAAAAATTATAATATTATATATATAATAAATATATTTTAATATCTTGTAATTCTTTTGTATAAAGGAATTATAAATTAATATAATCTTATCGTTTATAAAACTAATAACGTTAATTTTAAATTTTAAATTTCTATATTATAAAAAAGGTATAAAATAAATAAAAATAGTAAACTTTGTAATATATTTATATTAATATTATATTTCGATAAAATATATAAGTTTATTATTAAATTAATTTTCTTTGCTTATGAGAAGTTTTGAATTTATATATAGAATATAATCGGTATATAACGTTTTCGTATATTATGTATTAATTTTATATAAAAAACGTTATTCAACGCTTTTATAATATTTAAATTTAATAAATTTATTACCTTTTTTTTATTACTTTTTTATACAATATAAATCTTTTTAATAATTAAATAAAATATTATATTAACAAACTTCTTGATCTTAATTCTTATTTAAATATTTAATAATTTTGTATATATTTCGATTATATAATATATACATTTTAATATTATAAATTTTAATATTCTCTTTAAAATATTTAATAATATAAAGTTTATATAACTTTCTTTTTAAAGTTTTTATAATATAATTATTATTATTAATTTAGATAATTTGATTATATTTCTTTTTTTAAATACTTTTAAAAAAGGAATTTAAATTACATTAATATTTTATATACGATAAGGTAGAAAATTCTATTTAATATTTTATTAAATTTAAAGACTTTATTAAAAATTATTTTATACTTTATCAAAAAAATTTTTTATTAAGTTTTTATATTAATATTCTATTTACATTATATAAAAAGGAAATAAATAAACTTTATATTATATATTTTTTATTTTTTATTTATTTTGTAATATAATAAAACTTTTTAATAAATTCTTTTATATTTTATATGATATTTTTAAATTACTTTTTTTATTTTTCTTTTATTCTTCAAATATCTATTTTGGTTCTTTTAAATTTTAATCGTATCATAATTATATTATATTTTTTAAACTAATATATTTTAATTTTATTATTAAATTTAATTTATGAAATTAAAACTTTTATATTATTTTAATAACTTTTATAAAATTTAATATAAAATTATTAATTTATTAGTAATTTATTTACCCGTTTTTCAATAGCTTTAGAAAATAAATAAGGAATAATACTTTAAACTTTTTTAAATTCGTTATTTTTTAATTTTTATATAAATATTATAATTATATATTAAATATAATTATATAAAAGGTTATTTTTATAAAAAAGTAATTCGATAAATATTCAATATTATTTTATTTTATCTGATATAAATATTAAATTAATAATAATTTATTAATTATAATATTTCTTTTTATAAATTTTTATAATATTATAAACATTACGTTTATAATTTATATATTAAATAAAAAAAAAGGTTTAATTTATAAAAAATAATACAAATTAAAATCTTTTAAAATTAAATATTTCTTTCAAATTTATAAAGTTTTATTTAATATTAATAAGTTATTTTATTATAATATATTATTATAATTAAATAAGAATATGTTATATATATTATATATTTATAATTACTTTATTTGCGTTCTTATTATATAATTTATTATTAATATTTTATTTTATTTAAAAACGATTATATCCTTAATATATAACAATAGCGTTATTATTATATAATATATAAGTTTAGTTTTACAAGCCGTATTAATTCTTTTTATATTTTTTTGCTTTTTTAAATAATTTTATATTTAAAAATTATATTTATTATTATATATTATATATTATATAATTTCCGCTATTATAACGTTATTGTAATTTTTTAATTTATTTTTTTTAATATAATAATCGTATTTCTAATTCTTTTTATAATATATATTAATATATCTATATTTTAAATATTTTAAATATTATATTAATATATTCATATTTAAAATATTTAAAATATTGTATTATTTTAATTTTTAATTTATAATATTTTATTATTTTAAAATTATATTTTCAAAATATTTTACAATTAATTAACTTATTTGCTATTTACGTATTACATATATAAAACATTAATAATATATATTTGTTTTTTAACAATATTTATATATTTTTATGAATTTTTTTATTTTTTTATTTGTTTGTTTATAATATATTTTTTATTTTAATAACTTTAATTTTAACTTTATTTATATATACGTTTTTAATATATATATATTATATTCTTTTTATATATATTTCTTTCTTTATTTTACTTTAAAAATATTTTTTTAAAAATTGTATTATATTCTATTTCAAAGTCTTTTAAGTTTATTTATATTATTTTTTAATTATTATTATTTTTTAAATATATTTCTTTATAAAAAATTTTTTTAATATAATATTATACCCTCCCCGTTTATAATACGTTTTATAATTTCTTTTATAAATATTTAATCCGCTCTTATTAAGTTTTTTTTAATTAATAATTCTTATAATTATTTTTAAGTCTTTTTTTAATTAACGAATTAATAATATATCGTTATAATTATATATCGCTTGCGCTCCTTTAATGATAATAATTATATATATAAAAATCTTTTTTTCTATTTTATTATAATTGTAATCTTTTCTAATTAGTCAACTCCTTTTTTAAAGCGTTTTGTTATTATTTATTATTGCGTTAAACATATATTATTTGTATTCTTTATATATATTACTATTTACCTTTTTTTTCGAAATATTATTAATATTTTATTTATAATAAATTTCCCTTTCTTTCTTTTCGGTTTTATTACATATAATTCTTTACTTTCCTTAATTTCTTATATAATTTTATTTTATAATTTGTTTCTTATATATTTTGTATTTATTCCGCTTACTAACTTCTTGCTAATGATACGATTTCCGTACCTTTATTATATAGTTAATATGCAAATATATTATCAACAAATCTGGAAACTTTATTTTAATACATTTAATAATAAAAACCCGAATTAGCAGATTTATTTATATCCAAATTTCTTAATATAAAATATATTAAATTAAAATATAATTTACAGCTATTTAGTATTCCCAAAAAAAAAAAAATTTTTTTTTGTTTTAAGTCCCCGTTTGGATAGGGCTTATACGCTAGACTTATATAAGTAATATAATTTCGTTTAAGGCTGTTTTTAACGAAATTTACAAATTTTTTTTTTTTAAAATATATTAATTAATTATAAAGATATAATTGATTTAAAAATAAAAATTTAGTTCCTAACTTTAAAAGAAGCTTAGTAAAAAAATTTCTTAATAAAATCCTACTAATCGTACTAATCGTATTAATTGCGGTTGATTAGAAAATTGACTTGCTAAAATCTATTTGAGATTTTTCCGGATTTGTTAATAATTATTAATAAGCTTTTGTTTTCCTTTTCAATTTAATTGGTATTATAAATATATTTACATATTTTCAAATTTCAAATTTCAAATCTTTTTTCTAATTTTTATATTTGTTTTTTAATAAATTAATAAATTATTTTGTTTTTTCATATAATTTATATATTTGTTTTTTAATAAATTAATAAATTAATTTGTTTTTTTATATAATTAATAAATTAATTTGTTTTTTTATATAATTAATAATATCAATTTATATAAATAATAATAATAATAATAATATTTATATAATTAGTTTAAAGCCGTCTTATTTAAAAAACATAAATTTTATATAATGTTTTTTTTTATAATTGCTAAATATTTATATTATTAAAAATCGTATTATTAAATAAATATAATTAAATTAAGATTTGTATATCAATAAAATTATTATTAAATTTAAAATTAAATTATCTTCAGCTTTAAAAACATTATTATTTTAAATAAATTTTATTAAATAATAATTAAATTATTGTAAAATAAATGTATTATTATTATTAATTTCAACATTTCAATTTTATTCGTAATTATTATTATTAAGTTTAATACCGTTTTTATTAACTTATATTTATTTAAATTTTTATAAGATTTATTTTTAAAATGTTTTGTTTTAATTAGTTAATTAATTATATAATTATTTATTTATTTTTTACGAATTTTTATTATTAAATAATATAATAACTAATCAAAAAAAATAATGTTTTTATATTTTTGTTTAATATTATATTTGCAAATAATTTTAAGATTGAAAAAAAACTTTATTTGATTATTTTTTTTAATTATATAAAAGCTTTATTAATTAAAAAGTATTAAAGTAAATTATTATTATTACGTTAAGTATTAAAATTAAATTGTTTTTTTTTTAAATAATTAAATAAATTATTTAATAAAATAAATTAAATTAAAAATATTTAATTTATTTTGATAGAAAATATTATTATTATTTATAAAAATGTTTAAATATTAAATCTTATTAATCGTTTTCTATTAAAACTTTTTATACGTTTTAAATACGTTAATATATATTAATATTAACTTTATTAAAAAGTTTAAAAAAGTCGTATTTTTATTATATAAATTTTAATTATTAAAATATTAATAAATAGTTTTATTAAATTGCTTTTATATTAAAAGTATTAAGAATTTGTATAAATATTATAATTTATAAATCGGAAAGGTTATATAACTTTATAAATTATTTAATTATTTGGAGGTAGTAGTATAGTAGCAGCGTTATTAAAGGTCAAATTAGTAACTACGCAAAACGCGCTTATAATATATATAAATTTATAAAATTATAAGTTCGAATCTTACTATCCCCAACCTACGTACTAAAAACGGAGGATCTATAATAGAAGGATATAGAGATACGGGACGGAATTTCAATAATACGGAAAATAATACTTAGTATATAGTAAGCAATCGCGGTAGATATAGAGGAACATAATAGGCCTTAAGGCAAAAAACGCAGCTCTCGTATAGGCCCTAACAGGTGTTATATCAAGTATAAACAAAAAAAAAAAAAAAAAATTTATTTAATTATTTAAAATTATTATCTAATTTCTATTTTATTTTATAATTTTAAAAATTGATTTTAATATTATTATTTTTAAATTTTATTAAATATTATTATTTATTATGTAATTAATAAACCATTTAATTTATTATTAATTTGTTATTATTATTATTATTATTTTATTTTGTTCCGTTTATTTAAGGCCTTATATTATATATTAAGGAACTATACTTTATCATTTAGTGAATAAGACGATTTTGCCCCAATTCGCTTTCCCCTTGGTAGTACTTAGTGTATCCAATATGTACTGATATTCAAACCCTCTGGCCGATACCTACTCAGCTGCCTATCCGAGTCGCTGTCTTCACCGTCCTCGCCGTCCTTTCTACTTACAGCTTGATGCCATTTTGTCTCGGAAAGCGGGGGTGGAATGATTCCTCGTGTTGCGTTCCCTGTAGGTGCGTTGCTGCCCCGGGTTCAGATAATCCTTCTAATCATCAAAGGGCGGGAGGCCTGAATGCGCATGGCAGTTGTATTGTTAGGAAGACCTTCTGAACCTAACAACGTCAACATCGACGGACGCCGCTGGAGAATCAATGAGGTAGGGCAGTATCATTAGCCAAAATGTTGGTTCAAAGATAAGAGATAGCTGAAGGATTCTATCGGCAATAGTGTTTTATACATGGCTGAGGCAGTGACGGGAGACTAACTAGAGGTTATTACGTTAAAGATAATAGATAGCTTATAAGGCTATTCCGATTGGCCATGACAGCTGCAAATTCGGGAGGTAGGTTGAGGTCTTTCATGTGATGGTGAGGCATAGTACGGCTTTTCGAGAACCGAGACCGCAGGGTGCACGAGGATGAGGATGAGGACGGGATGAGGACGGAATGAGAACATAGGTACCACCTACCGTACCCCGAAACACAGCAATTGCTCCGCAACTACGGCGCTTTTACGGAGTAGTTGCGGTGTTTCGGGGGTATGTTCACTTACCTTACCTACGTAATACAATAAAATCAGGCAACCAGGGTAATTGCGGCAGTTATACAGAGCCTTTACGGCGACTTTAGAAATCTCCGTTCGTATACCGCCATTATGATGCATTTACCATGCCAAGCCATATCACGTGACAGGAAACGAACCCTCACCCAGTTTTAGCGCACCCGGCGCTGCCTAGCTAGTGGGCGAGGAGATAACCCTAATGCACCCCGTCACATATTGAGAATGCCTTAATATATTGCTTCCGAATCACACAGCCATCATTCCACCTCAAACGGTCCCGTTTGGCATGTTTCCCCTCTGGCGCCGTGATGCGGCGCGGCATATCCCTGCTCCCTTATCATTACCACCAAATCTTCGGGCTTCGGCTTTTAAGAATTGATACGAAACATTTACCTGGATTCGACCCTATATTACTCCACTCAATTGAGCTTAACCATGACTAGTCCAGAGCTTCCTGATGAGCGCGCGAACTGCCCTCCTCCGATGATGCATGCTTACTCCGAACCGGAATCGGACGAATGTAAGAGGCGTGCGGGATGGAAAATGGCATGCTGGATAGAAAATGCTACCTAATGAGCAGAGTATTGTCTAGCTATTCTCCAGCCGTTTTCTTTTTTAACCTTTCGTTCTTGACTCCATTTTGCCACTTCCTATCATCCTTGTAGCTGTCTTGCGCCTTGTCCTTATCTTCATTATGGACTCGCCTACGTTGCTGACCGTCGTAGCTGCAATCGCAGTACACTCTATTGTTTCTCCCATCCAGGAACTCACTACCGAGCTCTACATCTTTCCATACATCATAGCCAACCTCATATTCTTCTCGTATCTACTCACACGGTCCATCACCTATCCTGCCATTTTCATCTCTCTGATAACCACCAACACCACCTTTCTCCTCACTTCCACTCTCCTCACCATCGTTCGCCGCCTCTTTTTCTCGCCTCTTACCAATTTTCCCGGCCCAAAATCTGCGGCGATCTCTGGATTGTGGAATGCGTACGAGGCTCGTCTTGGCCGTGCTACAAAAACCCACAAAGCGCTCCACGAGAAGTTCAAAAGCGATGTCATTCGTATCGGGCCCAACGAGCTGTCCATCAGCAATGCCGATGCTATTGACAAACTTTACGGGGGAAAGTACATCAGAGGAACGTTCAATCAGGTATTCAATATCCCAGGAGGGAACAACATCGCAACACTAAGGGACTACAAAAGACATAGCGCTTAGAGACGGACTTAGTAAGTTCTTTTACCAGTGAAATGCCTTACTGTCTGGTGCTTATTGACATCGTATTGATAGGGGGAGAGGCTTCACCAGGACGGAGGTATCTCATTATACAGAGCGACTGCAAAGACATGCGGACAAGACGGTCCGACTCTTGCATGAGAAAGCTGGGAAGCCGGTTAAATGTGGCAAGTTTCTAGACGCTCTGGCCTTCGATGTGTAGGTTCATGCTCCCCTCCGGCATTGAACGACGACTGAAGCTGGCGCATTACAGGATCGCGGACCTGGCTTTCTCCCAAGATGCTGGGCTACAAGAAGGGCACGGCGATCCTACACATATTGAGTTGATACACGGCTTCTTGCAGTTCATGCAGGTACGTGAAGCTCTCCCGCTGTGATGGTAGATCATGTACCACATCTCCTCTATATCTATACTTCTTGAATTCCTCTCTGACACACCCTCGATCCAGGTAGTGGGGCACCTCCCACATCTCCAGCAAATATTTCGCTACCTCCCTATGAACGCTGATGGCCGGCTGTTCACGAAATTGGGCGACATTATACTTACCACACGCCAAGCTCTGAAGACTCCACGTAAAGACATCTTCACTCATCTACTAACCTCTGACCGCGAAACCGGCTTAATCATGACACAGCAGGATCTCAAGCAACATGTGCTTCTCACTATCACCGTTGGAGCACATTCTGTAAGCACGACCTTGACTCGTATCTTTGCTGTTCTCGCGTCTCGGCCCGACGTTCAGGCACGTCTACGTCAAGAACTGAAAGATGCCTCCGACGGCGATGGAGTCCCACCAATTGAAACTGTGAGGAGTCTGAAATACTTGGAGGGTGTGGTGAAGGAAGGCTTGCGAATGTTCGCGCCTCTCGTCGGGGGCACGCCAGCCGTCGCGCCGAAAGGTGGTATCACACTCGAGACAGGCGATTTCATTCCAGAGAGCACGCAGGTTTGGATCGGTCAGCACGTCGTTATGTCCGAGGAGAGATACTTTCCCAGAGCCACTGAGTTCTTGCCGGAACGTTGGATGGATCAGGACGCGGAGAAAGATGGGAAGGGTAACGGATTGGTAAAAGATCGACGAGCATGGATTCCGTTTGGATACGGAACCCATGCTTGTGGGGGGAGAGCGCTGGCGATGGAGGAGCTCAAACTAATCGTGGCGAGGATAGTGAGAGAGTTTGACATCTGTTTCGGACAGGAAGGAGACCAGCCGTTCAAGTATGACGAGTGGGCAGAGAGCTGGAAGGATTTCTTCCTTACTGTGATCGAGAAGATAGACTTGAGATTTATGCCGAGAGCAGAATTGAGATCGGAAGTAGGCATATAAGCAATTAACTTGCCTAGAATATACCGTCGTCGATTAGAATAACCTTACTTATATCCTAGGTAGATCAACAAACTTTTGCCAATTTGACTCTTGACATGTGCTACGAGAGTATTTCTCGGCTGACTGCCTGGCACTTTGAATAGCAGAAAAAACATGTCCCCATACAGACCTTGCTTCACTCCCTTCACGATACCGGTCAAGGATTTCTTGTTGACGTATATTCAAATTTTTTTCTTCGGTAGGTACGTGAAGGTGTACACCGTGTAGTTGTCCGGCACATGAAAGTCCCTCGCCCCCCATTATCATGCAGAGAAGAAGAATTTTGCGCTTGGTTGCCACCGTCCACTCTATTTCCCTTCGGATCCGCAGCATCCAACGCCGATCGCGAAGATCCCATCAGGTTTGCTCTGTCTCTTCTAGCTCGACCCCAAATTGAAGAGCCATCTCCTGATGGAAAGGGAGGGTCAGGGCTTCCTTTCTCATGTTCCATTCCCAGCTTCTCTGCACGAAACTTCACGAGATATTCATCCTCCTTGTTATTGATTCCTGTAACGCGATAGCCATCTGCATGCACCCAATCCTATGTGATCCTGTCACCATAAATCAGTCTTAACTTGTTATTCTGGATAATCTTGAAGAAGAGAGAGGGAAACGTCTCGGGCCAGAAATACTCCATTTCCGCTCGATCTTCATCATCCATTGGACGTCTATAGGCCGGGAAAGACCCCACCTCCAAACACGAGATTTCCGTATATATGAATAGTGTCGTGAAATTTCCTGTACAAGCTGTCTCGGTGTTCAAAACAGACGAAAATCGAGCAGCTAGGATTCAAAGTCTGCAAGAGCCAAACTAGAAATCCGTATATCTTGCTAGATGCTTCTGTGAGTGCACAACTCTAGTCTACCACGTACCGCACAAGGTCTGTTTCCCTCATAGCTTTCCCCGGGCCTTCGACTTCATTGTTTCCGGAGAGATCTGAGGTTGTAGGCTGCGATGGATTTGAGGGGCTACTGGCAAGTCTTCCAGCACCAGCTGAGCTTGTCGAAGCTAAGGCAGCAGAAGCTGTACTTGCTTCTACTTCCGCCAGTATAATCCGGAGGTGGTTATGCAGCAGGTCGACTATAGTTTTGAAAGTGGCCGACATGTAGTCTGGAAATTTGTAATGGTGGGGATGCGCTTGCGCAAACTTCAAAAATGCAGGTATTGTAAATCAATTGTGTTTCTTCTTCAAGCGCTCCAGAAAGAGTTGGCACTCGGGGTACCATGATATAGGTTGTGTCTCGTCCCAGTAAGAAAGTAGGCAAGGTTCGAAGAAAGCCATGGAGATCGGTTAGGAGATGTATTTTTGTTGTATTGATAATAGAGGTTCTATCTAGTTTTGGTCTGCCTAGAAAAGAGGTCTCAATGCTTGGAGGAACATCGGCCCTTTTACTGGACCACTATCAATAGAAAGCTCGCCCTAGAGCTAAGGGTTTTCCGCAATAACTTCCCATATAGGACATAGTGATGCCACCTCAGGTCGTGATGCAAAATATATCTTCACTTCTAGACACCTCCCCAACGATAAGCATCCAAAACGCCTTGCCAAGATGCAAAATAGGTTGTCAAAGTACACTACTTCAGGGAAAGCTTATCCTCACAAAGAATACAGACGAAGAGAATGAATGTCAAAGTCCCTTCCTCTCCACAGGATCAGTAACTTCAACTTTACTTACTATCCTCTCGCTTCCCTTTCATGTAAGAACGTCTCTTCTAGGAATCTAAAGTTCGTTTGAGTAGTCAACGAGACCATTACTAACAGAAGTTCAAGCCCTATTCTCATAGACTCCAGTGCCGTTTTCGAGGTCAGATGGCAAGGAAAACTCTAAGTCTAGACAGCCGCCACCTTCTCCTTCGTCTCCTCCGTCTTCTCACTGCCATGATCAGGAAGTCTTCGGAAAGGAATCGCAAGAGCTACAAGAACGGTTAATGCAGAGGTAGCCAGTGAAAAGGCAAGGACGCCCTTAATCCCAACCATATAAGCATCAAGCACAGCAGCCAAATCTGCACCTTGGAAGACTTGCTGGATTTCACTTGCGCCAGTATTGATGACCTGGCCAGCGTTGATGTTGGGGTAGGTGGTTTTGAGTGTATACAACATGCGGTTGGCAAATATGGATTGTGCTATTAGGATGAAGTAAGTGCCACTAAGAGCCTGCATCACTGGACCTGAAGTTAGTGGGAACAGTACATTTATAAAAGATATGGATTGTTGTGAGAGACTTACTGAGTATAATACCAGAAGAGGTTGCCATGTCTTCGGGTTTCGAGAGACCCTGCACTGCCGTCATAGGAATCTGGTTACCAAAGCCGAGACCCAGGCCGAAGAGGACCTGAGGGCCGATATACCAAGCTTTCGAAGAGTCGACTTCCAGGGTGTAGAACAAGGCCATGCCAGCGGTTGACATGAGGCTACTGATCAACTGGTAGGGCTGCAGGTACCGAGTCTTCCCAATAACTCCTCCACTGACTACGGCTCCCAAAGCAAAGAAGGCCAAGAAGGGAAGCAAATTGACGCCGCTTTCGATGGCCGACATGCCGTGGATGGACTGGAAATAGATAGGAAGATAGAAGATCATCTGATAGTTGGCGGCATTGGTGAAGTAGGCGTACAAGGCGTTCGTCCATGTTAAGCGTGGTTTAAGTATCTTCAGGGCAACTATAGCGCGTGCGCCCTGGACCCACTCGATAACGACGAAGATAATGGTGAAGCAAGGCCAAAGGATTAAGAGGGCGATTGTAGAGCCTGCACTCCATGCGTAGATCTGGCCGCCCTGTTGTAGGGCTAATGCTAAACAAACAAGTGAGGCTGGCAAGAAGATGAAGGCCGGAAAATCGAGTTGTAAAAGAATCTCTTTCCATGTAGCTGGGATAGGCTTTACATGCTTAGGCATGTGCATGAAGAATATTACCAGGGCGATAATAGGCCCTCCGAGCGGTAAGTTAATCCAAAAACACCATCGCCAGGAAACTCCGCTGGTAAAAGCACCGCCGATCAAAGGTCCCAGAATAGTCGCTATAATAAAAACGCCCGTCCAGATACCTATCAGCATAGGATGCGATTTAGGGTGGGCCACGTGATTAATGACGATGACAGAGCCGCTAAGAGTACCGCCGATTCCTAAGCCTTGAATAGCTCGACCAACAATCACGGAAGCGCTATTTGGAGCCGCTGCGGACACGATGCTCCCAACCAAGACAAATAAGATAGATGTAAGGTAAGCAAACTTGACGTTGAGGTACTTGTACACTTTGCCCCAAATTGACGACGAGGAGGCGACGAGTAGGAAGGTGGCGCATCCATACCATCCGACGTCTTGAATGCGGTGGAAATTGTCGGTAATGCCTGGGATTGCAGTAGAGATGATGCCAAGCTCCAGACCTACGAGGAGAGTGCTCATGCAGATGCTGAGCATGACGAGAAATAGCATCCAGCCTGTTGCGTATTCTTTGGGCGCCTAGTCAGCAGGTAAGGCATCGACGCTGTTCGTAGTGTTTTTGTGCTCTTGCAATTGGATGCTGTGGGCTGTGGACTGCTCGCCGCTGCTGTTCGCAGTCTCCGAGTCTCTGGGATTGCTTGCTTCCATTTCTTCGCTCTCAAAGTCTGCTTTCTGGACCGGTTTGCTTCTTGACTGTTCCGAATTGCTGTATTGAGAGGACGAGGACGAGGACGAGGAAATTTTGTGTTGACTTGGAAGTTGGAAGAACAATCGATCAAGGGGGAGGTGGAGATATTCGCTGGGCGCACGGTTATGAGAAGAATGGAGGGATTCGTCCGCCGGTGATTTTTTTGCTCCGCCGTGGTGGAGAAATCTCCTGCTTATTCTGGATCGGCCCGGAGTGCATTGTACAATATAGGTAGGATGTAGGTGGGTGTGAGAGTGTGAGATTATGATTTTAGGTGGGTGGATCGATCGATCTTAGATTTTGGTCTGTGGGATAGAGCTGATGGAGCTGATATGAGGAAAGCTGATTGCTCTTTCTCCTAGTATCACACACAGTACGTCCAAAGTGCCAGTATCTACCAGAATAGCGCAGCGCCCCGGAACTTCCACGCTGTTCTTCCAGGTTTCTTGTAGTGAGCGAATGAGTAATAATCCCTTGAAGAAAGGGATACTTAATTGGTTTTATCTTGGTAAAGTATTCCCTCCCAAACCATTACTGCTACTATTGCCGAAAAGGGGCTCTTGGCACAGTCCAACCAATCAAAGGCTTTCACATAACCCTAACCCCATACAAATTGTTGACCAAGCCGCCAAGCACGAGCTACAGTAGCGGTCCCGATGGCTATGGTACCTTACGGAGGGCATTCGAAAAGACCTAATGTTTTAATTTTCTTCGGATCAACAAGGGCGAAGTTGCAGTGAATCAGGCTGCGATGACGATTGCCTGCCTGCAACCTGCAATTGCTTAGCTGACCGCGTAAGGGTTCGACCGCCGCGTCACGTGCGCATTCACGGTCTAATTTACGGTCGAATCTCATCTCGCATGTTGTACACAGTCCTTGCGTTGCATCACAAACGTACTCTATTTGTATGCGCGCAATGTATTCCTTTGGGGGTACAGATGAGGATACAGACACTCATGCCCAAGCCGAGACGAAGCGGAGGGTCCGGAAGGGAACCCGCAGCTGTTGGGAGTGCAAGCGGCGGAAAATGAGGTGTACATTGGACCCGCTCACTAATAACATTTGCAACGGCTGCCAACGACGGGGTTCCAAATGTGTCAGTCAAGAGCACCCCAAAGATACCTCACTCTCTATATATGCGAGCACCACTTTGCATGGAAGAAGACCTATGACGCCCGGTGACGATGGCAGAAAGACGGACGGCATTCTCACTCCAGCGTCAATGAACTTGGAGCCCTTACAGTCTCTTGCCTTTTATCAAGTTGCTACCGGTGCGCCAGCCTCTCGAGGCAAATATGAAAGTTTGTCTCAGTTCTTGCATCAATCATTACCATCGCGAGAAGATACGGAGAGCATATGCAATGCCAATCGTCATGATTTCGTCCCCGTCCTCGCCCACGAAATATTGACCGTGCCATACACTACCCTCCACCAAAACGGTTTGAGAACGCCCGAAAGCTTGCTGGAGACCCCTAAACCGAATCTGCATCCTGTTCTGATAGCGAGACACATGCTCCAACTGGCCGTCTTCCTACAGCATGTTCACCCTAAGATTCACGAGGAGATGAAAGGTCTGTCAGAATCGCCACGAGCCATCAGGGAACGATTAGCAGATCTTGCTATTAGTCTTGTCACGACAAACAACGAGCTTCTTGGCAGCATCGAAGGCCTGGAGTGCATCATGATCGAGAGTATGTATGAAGCGAATGTTGGTAATCTCCGACGTAGCTGGGTAGCGAGTCGGAGAGCTATTAGCATTGCACAGCTGATGGACCTTGATCGATTGAATAACCGGGCACGGTATAAGGTACTTGACCCCGAAACGAAATATCACCCGCAGCATATGTGGTTTCGAATCATCTTTCTGGACCGTCATCTCAGTCTCATGTTAGGCCTTCCCCAAGGTCCCCTCGACTGCAGCATGGCTTCCGATGTGATGCTTGCAAATGACACTCCTACAGGACGTCTCGAGCGATTACACTGCATTCTCGCCTCGCGAATCCTAGAGCGCAATGAATCAGGCCGAGCTTCCGATGACCTCGCCTTGACGCGAACCCTCGACGTGGAGTTGCAGAGAACGGCTAGAAGCCTCCCCAGTAAGTGGTGGTTAGCACCGAACCTGGACAACGTCGCCTCAACCGACTCGAAAGCTCTGTTCTGGGACACGAGACGGCTGTTCGCTCAGGTACTCCACTACAACCTCCTCAACCAGCTCCATCTACCTTACATGCTTCGCTCCTGGTCGGCAGCCGAGCACAAGTGCGAGTATTCCGGAAATACTTGTGTGAACGCCTCGCGGGAGGTGCTCTCGCGCTTCATCACACTACGCAGCTTCAACCGGATCGCCTACAGTTGGAGCTGTCGCATCGTCGACTTCCTCGCACTTATGGCCGCCATGACCTTGCTACTAGCCCACCTAGATAGCCACCGCTCTTCAGAACCACAGAATCTCCTTGCTCACCAGTATCTTACCGATCGCGCCATGATTGAACAGGCGCAGGAGCATATGGAAAACGTAAATCGTCTTAATTCAGATCCACTCAGTGCGCAAAGCGCTGACTTGCTGCGCTGTCTGCTGGCTATCGAGGTTGAGACGGCGGATGGTCACTCAAATTGTGCCAGGAGAATAAGCGTGCATGAAACCAGGATCGAGACGGCGCTACCAGATCCAGATGATGATGCCATTGTGAGGGTACATATTCCCTACTTTGGTATCATCAAGATTACCCGCGAGGGTGTGACCAAGGAAGTCCCCAAATCACAAGCTACTGCGACAAATGGTCGCTCGACTCAGTCGCAAGTAGTGGACAAGCAAAGTCCCTCTGAGCTTGCTGAGGCTAGTGGATATTCAACTAGTGAGGTCATGTCACTGGCCGATGCTGGCGACGGCCATGTCGAGGCACTTTTAAGCTCCTCTACTGGCGCCAACAATGTTGCTACCACACATTTGACACCGCAATTTCAGAACGACTTATCTGATTCTTTATTGCAGCATGAAGAGTACCCTGAACTAGCCGCTGCGGGAGTAGACTGGGCGTTCCAGGGCGTCGATATGGCTTTTTTTGATAGCCTGATGGGGACTGCTGGGAACGAGGTAAATGAGGATCATGCAGAGTGTTTGACGGGGCAGATGTGAGCGTCAACATGCAAGAAGTAGCGAAGGTCGTCCATTAACAAGTGAAGAGGTTGGGGATCTTGTTGATGTGGGTCCTGTTGAGTAGATGTGTTGAATACTCGTGTGAGAGCTTGATTGGAACTTCTAATAGGTGAGTTCAAATTGTTGAGCAAAGACGGAGAAGAAGCTCAACACTGATGCGAAGCTGTTGATACAGAGGCGTGGCGGCTTTGTCACGTGCCACCTGGCCCAATTGTCTCAACCTATATAAGACCTGACTCTTACAATACGTACCTTACCTTATATACTAAGATCGAGCTAGTTGAAACTCTATCATAAGATTAGAAGAATAAAGATAAAGAATAAACAAATAAAAAGTGTTTGTATAGGAAATAATAATTTTCCGTACTTTATTAAAAAGTAGTATATAAAGTACTAATTTTATTATGTAACCACGGGATACGATTACCCGATTGGGCTTAGCGTTATCGAAGGAGGGTTACTATTAAGTATTACTTTATAGTTTACTTTATATTGACACTTAATATATACCAAATTCGAAAAAGGATTGAGAAAAAGAATTATAAAACAAAAAGAATATTCAATTAATTATATTATTATTATTATTATTATTATTATATAAAACTTACAAAGTAAATAAAAATAATAGTTAAAAATATAATAAAAGAAACGAAGGTTTTTAATAATCGGATTTACATTATATGAAATTATATTAAATATATAAATTAAATTAAATACAAAAGATAAAATAATTATATACAAAAACTAATAATAATAAAAATAAGTAAATTATTATTAAATTATTATTTAAATTCAAATTGTATTTAAAGTTAAAATATACATATTATTTAATATATTAATAGAAAGTATTAAAATTAAAGTAATAATTTAAATTATAATATTATAAAAATAAATTAATAAATTATAAATTATTATTTTAAAATATTTAAAGTAAATTATAAATAATTTTAAATGAAATTTTTTAATTCAAAAGTTATAATATAAAATATATATTCGAATATATCTTTTTTAAACTTTAATATTAAGTTTAATTTAATAATTAAACTGTTTAAACCAATTGAATTGAATATAACTTTAATAATATAATATATATTTATATTCTTTATAATTAATTACATAATTTATAATAAATTATAATAAATTATAATAAATTATTATAAATTATTATAAATATTAAATCTTAAGAATTAAATAAATAAATAAATTTATAAGAATAAATAAATAGTTTTAAATAAATATATTATAATTAATTAAATAAAGTTTAAAATTAAATTAAAATTAAAATTAAAATTAAAATTAAAATTAAAATTAAAATTAAAATTAAAATTAAAATTAAAATTAAAATT
>JAABUQ010001920.1_pt1 | contig 42755 bp, 43 predicted proteins | sample 5560001 | NCBI WGS metagenome assembly JAABUQ01 (sample SAMN10711888, study PRJNA513371) | rock metagenome | isolation source: Antarctica rocks | place: Antarctica: Victoria Land, Finger Mt nord | collected 2015-12-18 | reverse complement strand
CGTTTCCAGACTTGTTCGAGTTCATTGTCGAACACATGCCTGACTTACCCCTACCTAGAAGTGCTAAACCATCTCCGCACTCTCAAAGGCCTCACTTGCATACTGTCCCGGCTTAAATTGGTAGCCAACTTCACTTCAGTCGAGCCGCCAAACGATTGCAAATTACTCAGCCGCTCCTCAGTCAGCAAATCCGCTCCCTGCAAGAAGAATTGGGGGTCTAATTGTTTGAGCGCACGAAACGGCGAGTTCAGTTAAACGAAGCTGGACAGGTGTTTTTGCAAGAGGCAGGCCTGGTAATCACTCAGGTTGAGCAGGCTGTTAGGGCAGCACAACGGGCTAGTCGTGCCAAAATCAGGTGAGGTTAGGCACAGCGTAATACAGGAGTGAGGAAGCCTACCTGATTCGCTACACTTAGACATCCACTGTAAACGAAGATCCGATTCAGCACGCTTTTCTCCGCTTACATAAAGCTCAAGGTTGGTAGCAAAGTCCTCTGGGGCATCAATCCTGATGCTTTTGAGTTTTGCCATGAGACTTTGCTTCTTGCCGTGTTGTTTTGGTTGAAGAAAGTTATTGCTAACTTCGAGATTATTCGCTATAGTTTGCGCTTTTTCTAAAAAAGATATGCATTTATTATAATTAGTGATTTGAGATTCGTATTTTGATTCGTGAAGAAATTTGAGAATTAGTAGGCATAGTGCTATTAATCCCGATATTCCTGTAATCGTACCATAAAATAAATTGTTTCCTAAAACAAGTTTAGCGTCAACGCCAAGGACAACATTAAGAATATATATACAAAACACAACAAAAACAAAAGCTAGAATTGGCAAAAAACTAGAATCCTTTTTTTCTGTGGTTTGCAGGTTTTTAACTAAAGATTCAAGATGGATTTTGGCAATTTCTAAAGTTTGCTTACTAGCTTTTTTGTGTATTTCATTAACTATCGTTTGCTGCTCAAACTCAGCATCTTGTCCAGCTAACCTGACGGGGTGACCATAAAGGCTAGGATACTGATTTAATCAGCTTTACAGCTCTCTGACCTCGCTGATAATACTGACGCTTATTAGGAGATGTTTTCATTAATTCGGCGACTTTTGCTTGATGCTGCTCTATAGACTCGACCCAAGTTTGACCCTTCGGGTTCGCAGTCGCCTACGGAGGGAAACCCTCCTGCAGCGCTGCTCACCAGATAAGCCCACATAAAAAGTGCTATGTCGGCGCTCAGCTCGACGCGGTTCTTTGACGCGATTGACGTATTTCTGTACACCCATTTGCTTAATTTGCCCACCTTGAATGATGGCGCTGGTATAGGCAATAGCTATCAATAAAATTAGGGTGTTCAGCCGGTCCTCACAAACCTGAGTTGCTTCTAGATTATAACCGCCACTCTTGCAGTCTCTAAACATCTCTTCGATGCAAAATCGTTGTTTATAGGCAGCGATTGCTGACTTTAAATCGGGCAAGTTAGTTAGAATAAACCATCCTTCTTTCGGAGCCCAACTCTGATATTTTTTTTGCCACTTACAGGCAACATTAAATCCGGTTAATCCTTTTGTCTTTGTCACCTTAACACCCCGCAAGTACAAGCAAGTTCCCGGAGTTAGTCCTACGGCCTGCAATTGGAGCCAAATTTCAGACTCTACTTGAATAAACTCATCTCTTTTTAGGCGCAGACAGAAGTATACCTGCTTTGACCTCAGCCAGTAACAAGCTCTACCGAGCAAAATTCGGGCGTCGCCAAGTACGACAATTTTGTATTCCTTTAACAAGGGAAAGACTGATGCAATAGCAGTTTTTTGTGACGCTAAATTACTCGCACCTAGCTTAGGTAACAATACCCAATATAGTGGGATAGCTCTCTTGTCCCAAATTAGACTCACCATGAACAGATTAATACATGCCCATTGAGTGCGGTCAATTGCTATGTAAAGCACTGAGTTTTTCGGACAATATGTTTCTAGCCAATAACTAGCTAGGGGAAACCACATTTCCTCAATTGTCAATTGTGATAAAATTAAAAATCTTTGAAGTTTACGACGGCGACTTTCAAATTTGACCGGTAGCGGAAATACTTTAGCTAGAGTTTCTAGTCTCACAAGTTTATGCTGTTGCATCAAAGCCAGTAATAGAGACAGCACAATACATTGCGCTCTAGTCAGTTGCCGTTGAAAGTGATTTTGGTAGAATTGAGGCAGCATTTTCATTACTAACGGTCTTGTTGACAAAAGCAGACCGTTCTTTTTCTACCACGCATTGCTCTAGTCTTCATCCTGCAAGGCTTTTAGCCTATATCGTCACCCCGTCAGCCAGCTAACTTGATATTTTGAGGAGTTAATCCTTTTGAGCTTTTCCAGATTCTAGTAAAAATTAGCCCTAAAAGCAATGTTGACAATAAAACGAAGATAACAAGGAACCCTATTACAACCCAGGCAAATAGCACTGTATTAAAATGTCTCAGCAGGATGGAAGACACAGCAAAAGCAATAGATGAAGCGCCAACTCCAACTTCAACTCCAATGAATGATATTCTTTCCCACTTAGCTTTTATGTTAGGTATAGTTGATAGTTTTGGGGTACGAGCTCTTTTTCTTTCAATCTTATTTGCCAAAAATTCAAATAGAGCAGCCAATTCTTTGGTTGTTTTTTCCTCCATTTCAGACAGTTCTTTATGATACTGAACGTGCTTGTACAACACATTACTAATTAAGGTTTGGTAGTTGCCCTCACCTGCTGCATGTACCTGGCTGTGGAACCACTCTAGGATATCATCATCAATCTGAATGGTGATGCGCGTTTGTCTCAGTGAAGTCGAAGTAATAGCACCTCGCTGGCCTTGGCTGAAATCGTACTCTGGTTTCATCGTTTAACCCTCTGATGACACTAGTAAAGCGATTAGTAGTCTGAAAATTGAGTCAGACTCCAAGGGGAGCATGTCACCTTGGCGAGGTGAGGTGGAATAGTGGAGGATAGGAGCATCCAGTTTTGCTCTCCATCACCATGACTCCTGATCAGGAACAAGCCCTGAAAACGTACCTCGAAGCAATCGCCCAGATCTGGTACGACGAGAGCGAGCCAGAAGCGATGAAAACGCTGGAAGGGATAGAAGTCACAGTGCGTCAGCAAGTTCAGGCGCATGTCAGTCCAGAATTAGGGCGTTTTTTATCCAAACGGTTAGCGGCACGACAGCAGGAAAGCGACGCAGCCTCAAAAGCACCTGAGGGGAATTGGAAATCACCAGCCAACAGGCAGAGAAACTAGCCGTTCCGGCCTATCGTCAGTTGAGTCCAGATCTAGAGAACTGTTGCCGGCGCTCTTTGGGCAAATGTGTCCTATCAAGCAGAACGGGATATTGACTAGCTCACCGGGAGCCGGGTGAGTGCCAAAACCCAACAGCGGCTAGTGCATCGTCAAACCTTCCCGTTGGCGAATCGGGATGAAGCAATTGAGGAATTGTCTGTTGATGGCGGTAAGGTGCGACTGAGAACTGGGCTGGGAGTCGCCTGCCAATGGCGAGACTACAAAGCGATTGCCACGGCTCAGGGAAGGGTTGCCAACTTTCAAAACAACGCTCAACTGATTGAGTGGGTGAATGCCCAACCTTTGACCAATCCGGTGACTTGTTGAGGCGATGGTGATGACGGCGTTTGGAATATCGTGCAGCAAATTGCCACGCCCCAGCAGCGACGAGAAATCTTGGATTGGTATCACCTAGGGGAAAATCTCCATAAAGTCGGCGGTGCCATCAAGCGACTGCATCAAGCGCCAGCATTGCTTTGGAAAGGTGAAGTCGATCCAGCCCTGACCCTCTTTCAGGACTGCACGCAACAGCAAGTACAGAATTTCTGTCAGGATCTCCGCCAACATCGACACCGCATTGTCAACTACGATTACTTTCAAGCCGAACAGCTTTGCTCAGTTGGTTCGGGAGCAGTTGAATCCACCATCAAGCAGATTGACCGTCGGAGCCAAATCTTACTCTTTGCAGTGGAAGAGTGAAAATGTCCCTCAAGTCCTTGCACATCGCTGTGCCTATCTCAATGGACTTATTGGCGCGCCAAGGTGACATGCTCCCGACTCCAAGTGCGTGCTCCCTCATCCACTTATGGCGTTTCTCAAATAAGTAAGATACACTTATTAAGATCCTCTAAGCTAAGCTTTGAATGAAAGCATATTCGATTGACCTACGGCAAAAAATCATTGACGTTTATGAAAATGAGGAGATTTCTCAACGTCAACTAGCTAAACGGTTACGCGAACGCTCTCAGCTTTATTGTCAAGTTACTCAAGCAGTACCGGGAGACAGGAGAAATAGCACCATTACCTTTTAATGGGGGAGTCAAACTAAAATTAACCCTAGAGCAATTAAGGGTTCTGGCAGATTTAATCGAAAATAATAATGATGCAACCTTAGAAGAACTGTGCCAACTGCTCAAAGAAAAAACAGGAATCACAGTCAGTCGTGCCACGATGGGACGACTGACTCAACGACTGAAGTTAACGGTTAAAAAAAACTCTATATCCCAGTGAGAAAGATACTGAACGAGTGCAAAAGTTAAGGGTAGAATTCTGGAATAAAATCCGCTCTATTCCGGTAGAGGATTTGATATTTATTGATGAAGCAGGGGTCAATCTAGCTTTGACTAGATTGTATGCTCGTGCATTAAGAGGTCAACGAGCTCGGGGGACTCGTCCCCAAAAACGAGGGAAAAATGTATCCATGATTGGGGCAATTGCTTTAAAAGGGATAGTGACATCAGTTAATCTCTTAGGAGCAACAGATGGATTAACTTTTGAAGCCTTTGTCATTCAACGCCTTGTGCCTCATATGAGGCAAGGGGCTTGCGTGGTCTGGGATAACAGTACTATTCACAAAGGAGAAGAGATTGAAAAAGCAATTAGAAAAGCCGGAGCAAAATTAATAAATTTACCTCCTTATTCTCCTGATTTTAATCCAATTGAAAATTTTTGGTCAAAAGTCAAGAACACTCTTCGTTCTATCGGTGCGAGAACCTATCTTGCTTTAGACGAAGCGATCGCATCTGCATTTAGTTACGTCTCTTTAAAAGATATTCGCAGTTGGTTTACCCATTGCTGCTACTGTACCTCATCTATTTGAGAACCGCTATATCTTTACCTGGAAAAATCTTGGTTAACTATAGTGATAAATAGTGAGCTCAATTTCTTAACCTATACCATCAGAATAATGGATGGTCGCTCACGTTCGCCACTGATTTAGCCAGGGTACTTGACCTTAACAGCATCAAGGAGCTGCTCAGCCGCGATCGCTGTGTCTATTTCCTAAGTGTGTCCACTATCTCAAGCCGGATGAAAATAATCGTAGATTTCCTGAGCTAAACGAGGACCAATCCCAGGAGCCGCAGCCAACTGCTCGGCAGTCGCTTGCCGGATGTAGTCAATCGAACGAAAATGCGCCAGCAGCTGTTTTTGCCGGTGATATCCCAACCCCGAAATTTCATCTAAACGCGATCGCCGCAGCTGATCGCTCCGTTGCTGCCGGTGGAAACTCACTGCAAATCGGTGTGCCTCATCGCGCAGACGCCGCAATAGCTGTACCCCCGGTTGCTCTGGCTCAGTCTGAAGTGGCTGAGATTCACCAGGCAAAAAAACTTCCTCTCGCTGCTTGGCAAGGCTAACTACTCGTAGGTCTTCCATTAAATTCATCTCTTGCAAGACTGCGACAACAGATGATAGCTGACCCTTGCCACCATCAATCATCACTAGATCTGGCCAATCTGGATTCCCAATTCGCTGCAATTGCGGCTCAGACGCTCCTGACGTCGCTACCGCTGCGCTATCGCTAACACCATACTTGCGGAAGCGGCGGCGGATGACCTCGGCAAGACTGGCGAAATCATCTGAGTGACCAGCAGTAACGGCGGGATCCTTAATCTTGTAGTGGCGATAGTACTGTTTAGCCGGTAAGCCGTCAATAAACACCACTTGAGAAGCCACTGCATTAGCACCCTGGATATGGGAAATGTCGTAGCCTTCAATTCGGTGGGGCAATTCGGGTAAGTCGAGAATACTAGCTAAATCTTCCATTGCTTGAGCGTTGCGATCGCCCAAGCGCTGAGTCCTCTGCAGTTCATACTCAGCGTTGCGCTCCACCATCTCAATTAGTTCTGCTTTAGAGGAGCGCTGGGGAACCAGAATGGTTACTTTACGGCCCTTGCGCTCACTTAGAACTTCCGCTAACATTTCTCTTTCCGGCAACTCATGCTGCACCAAAATTTCAATTGGGATTTCCACAGCTTCAGCTGTTTGGTAGTGTTCCTCTAACACCCGCTGCAAAATCGCTCCCGGTTCTGCACAGTGGGCATCGGCAACAAATGCCAGTCGCCCCACCAACTGCCCAGCGCGAATCTGGAACAACTGAATGCAGGCGTGTTGCTCATTTGCTGCGAGTGCGATCGCATCCCGTGACACCGTATCATCTGGCAGAGACACCTTTTGATCAGCATTCAAGGACTTAAGCCCAGCAATTTGATCTCGAATCCGCGCTGCCGACTCAAAGTTTAGCGCCTCGGCTGAGCATTGCATCTGAAGAGTTAGGATATCAATTAATTCTTGAGTCCGACCTTGGAATAGCATCGCCACCTTTTGCACAATCTTGCGGTATTCCTCTGGTGAAATCAGTCCTTGACAAACACCCGGACAGCGCCCCAAGTCGTAGTTAAGACACGGGCGATCTTTGAACAAGGGTTGAGGCCGTTGCCGCAGTGCGAAGAGCCGCTTGGATAATCCCAATATGTTCCGTAATAGCCGTGCATCTGTATAAGGCCCGTAGTACTTATCTCTTTCTTTCCCCAATCGCCGGTTGCGGGTAATGAAAATACGGGGATAATCATCTGACCATGTGATACAGACGTAAGGATATTTCTTATCATCCTTCAGCAATACATTGAAATACGGCTGGTGCTGCTTGATCAGATTCGCTTCTAGAGCTAAGGCTTCTGCTTCCGTATCCGTCACAATGAACTCAATTTCTACTACCTGCTTCACCATCACGGCGATGCGCTCAGCCAACTGCTGAGAATCTCGGAAATACGAGCGGACACGCGATCGCAACTTCCGAGATTTGCCTATGTATATGATCCGATCTTCCGCGTCTCGCATAAAGTAAACCCCAGGCTCTAGCGGAATCTCCTTCAAGCGCTGAGTCAGGCGATCTGGGTCTTTAACTAGTGGCAGTGTTTTAGTTGCTGGTATTACCCCACCTGGGATCTGATCTGCCTCTGTTCGCATCTGCGTATCTGTCATACTATTACACTCCTTAAGTGCTGGTTCTTTTAAGTAAAATTGCGTAAAGTTTTCCTTTAAGGGTTTGCTATAATACAAGTACTTTAGGCTGTTTTAAGTCAATATCAAATTTTTGTTTAGAAAAACAAATTCATCCAAAGGACGCTAATTTTCAGTGACTAAGCTTTAGACTATTTCTAAGATTCTAGGACAAAAAAATTTTCCCTTTCGGGGCTACCTCACATTAGGAGGTTTATAGCAATGAATCTGCAAGAGTTTGAAACCCAATATCGACATGATATGGAGAAAATCAACCAGCTCCAAACAGCAGTTTTATTACTGGCACAACTGGAAACTGAAATTGCTAAGGCTGAGAAAGATTTGCAAAATCTTAGCCAGAAGGTAGAGGAATTTATCACTCAACAAAGTGCTGAGGAAATAGAGGCGATTAGAATCTAGGGCTATGCCGTCAGATTGCGAAATTCGTCTTCGATGGCTTGCTTCAAATCATTGAGATTCACTGGCTTAACTAAGTAACGACTTGCCCCCAAACTGAGAGCGCGTTGCTGGTCGGCTTTGAAAGCAAACGCGGAAACTACAATAACAGGGATGTGCTGCCAGTCATTTCCTTGTTGCATTTGTTGGAGTAGAGTGTAGCCATCGATGTCTGGTAACTTCAAGTCTAGCAAAATTAGGTGAGGCTTGAAGTCAGCCAAAGCCCGAAAAAAGTTAGAGCCATTGGGCAGAGCGAGAATCTGGTATCCACAAAAAACCAGATAGTCATCTAACATCTGCCGATTTACGTCGTTATCCTCAACGAGCAAAACTCGCCTCTTAGCTGCATCTGCTTTGAAGGCTGCACCCGAATCCGTTATTTGCTCAGTACTCACAAGTTTGTCCTAGAAGAGAATCGCTGTTAAAGCCATGAGATTTGTAAAATAGACAAGTGACAGCTCAAAAGCAGGTCGGCTCACACATAATTCTACGTCTAGGTTTTCCAGGGAGTTGGCTCTTGCTGCAATCATCCTCTGACGCCGCTATCTCAATTGACATCAGTGAAGTTACGGAGTTTTATATCGTCTCCGGTCGAATACCCATCGTTATGACTGCACTCTTAGTACTCTTAGCAGGGGAGAGGGATTCTTCAATTTTCTTCATAATTTTTATCAGGACTAATCAACCGGATTTGGCGTGACAAGTTCAAAAGGATGAGGGAAGCCTTGACTGGGATTGAAAACCAGATACTATTTCGAGGTGCGGGGTCTTTTCATCGATTTGGCAACAAGATAGGCGGAACTAAGGCAGAAGATACCAAAAGCTGGCGCTGGTTCAGAGACGCTTGCACTAGGAATAACCGGCGAACCTGACGCTTCTGACGTCACGCTCGCACTAGGAACAACCGGAAAACTTAGCGCTTCTGGTGTCATGCTCACAGGAACCGTTGGTATACTCGGCAGTTCCTGCTTAGGAGGAGTGTTTGGAAACCCTCCACCCTCCCGCTCAGTATCGGGTGCCGAAGGCCCGTGCTTGTGATTTCCATGATTTGATAACTCATACGCGGCTAGCCCAATAGCTGGTACCGCGAGTAATAGAACAAGACGGTTCCAGGGCGGAGTCTGAGATTCAAAAGGAGTTGAGGGAACCAGAACTGGTGCAGCTGGCGGCTGCTCTCCTCCCGGTGGAGTTGCGGCTTCCGGTGGAAATTCGACCAGATGCACCTCGGTTGGTGGTAGGACATCTGGCGGAACTATAGGTGGCTTAACGGAGGGTACAAGCGGGGGAGTAGATTTAGGTGGTGAGGGTACCTTTGGCGGCCAGACGGCCAAAGGAGGAGCGGATACAGGTGAACTAAAATATGGCTCAGACCCAAAGCGAAAAAGTGCCAGATGTTTATCTTCATCTGAGGCCCAAGCAGCCTTCTTGTACTGCTTAAGCACAAATTTACTTTCCTCTTTCGTAAGACCAAGTGTTCCCTCAAGGTGCTCTTTGAGCTGGGAGTTGCTCGGAAACACTTTCTGAGCTTCTCTAATTGTTTGCTCATAATACCGAAGCTTCAGGTCAATCAGCCGACTTCTTAGACCTGGAGCGAGCCGAGGAAGCTGATATAGTTCGCTATCGAGTACCTGCTTGGCCATGTCAGGTTCACCTTGCTTTGGACGTTTCCAGAAAGAAACGTCTATAAAATTGTGCAGCTGTGCTGCTGTTAGCTCAGGAAAACCAGCGATGCGCTGAGCTTGATTAACCTCGCTTTCAAATGTGTTAAACGAAATCGTTCCAAGTGCACGTTGAAAGGTGTCTTGCCGGACTGTAGCCCAACTTCGGCCTGTCATAAGGGACAAGGCACGCTCGATTGCTGAGGTTGCCTTCCCATGACCGGGACCGATACCATCTTTGGAATCGCTAAGCCCACGAATTCCGTTTGGTTGGATAAAACGAACTACCCGTACCCCACGTTTGCGAGCTTTTACGACAGCATCTTGAAAGCCTAGAGGAACTTTATTAAGAGACGCATTACCTTGTAAGCTACTTAAAGCTACCTTAAAGACAAGACCTTCTGTCGGTAAATTGAAAAGACTCTGTTGAGGTTCCGCCACAGGTCCAAACGTCGCTGCCGCTGCCAGAGACTCTTGAGAGAGAGAGAGTCCGATCATAAGAAGAGACGTAATACCTTCACGTGTTTTACCGATCCAGATCTTCTTAGATTGGTTGGGAATTCTCATTCTTCTCCAGTTGGATGCATCCCAATTTTGAAAAAATTAGGATTTATTTATTAACATGAAAGCTCTAATAGGAGCAGGAAATTATTTCTTTCATATCAATGCATCCTCGCCAATCATCACCCTGGCTGAATACAGTAAAACTACTGAATTATTTACCTCAGTAGCTAGCGAAGTTCAGTATTTTCACGGTTGATATTTTTGATCAGCCGGAATGCAGGAACTCAGCAATTCTGTCAACAGCAGTTTCCAGCACAGGTGGAGCGTGTACCAAGGCAAACCGGACGTACCCCTCCCCAGATTTACCGAATCCAGCACCGGGGGAAACAGCAACGCCGGTTGATTCTACCAATTGAGTACAAAATCTTATAGAATCTTCAGCCCAAGGTTCCGGTAGCTTTGCCCAGACGTACATTGTGGCAGATGGGGTAGGAACCTGCCATCCACTACGATGCAAAGCGTTGATAAACGCAGCCTGCCGCTGCTGAAAAGTGGCTGCAGCAGCCTTAACTCCTGTTTGAGGACCAGTAAGGGCTGCGATCGCTCCATTCAAAATCCCTCGGTACTGATTGAAATCAACCGCTGCTTTCACTAGTCGCAAGGCCCGAATCAGCTGGGCGTTACCAATAGCGTAGCCAATACGGAAGCCGCCCATGTTGTAGGACTTAGAGAGGGTGAAAAACTCAATCGAGACGCTTTTATCTGGGTCAGCTTGCAGAATCGAGGGGGTGGCTGATTCCCCAAACACCAGGTCAGGATAGGGGAAGTCGTGAACCAGTACCAAATTGTGCTTTTGGCAAAAAGCGACAGCTGATTGGAAGAAAGATAGAGGCGCGATCGCAGTAGTGGGATTATGGGGATAGCTCAATACCATCATCCGGGATTGGGCTAAAACTGGTGTTGGAATCTCCTCAAATACCGGCAAAAAGCTGTTCTCTGCCCGCAGTGGCATCGGGTAAATTTGTCCATTGGCTAAGTAGACCCCCCCAGCATGGGAGGGGTAGCCCGGGTCGAGCAAGAGAGCGAAATCTCCGGGATTCAGCACCGCTAAAGGTAAATGAGCTGTACCTTCTTGAGAACCAATCAGCGACAACACCTCAGTTTCTGGATCAACGGAGATGCCAAATTTCTGCGTGTACCAACTGGCTGCTGCCTGACGGAAGGCTTGGGTGCCGTGAAACAGCAAGTAGCCGTGGGTGCTGGGGTCGGGCAGAGACTGTGCGATCGCCTCGATCACGTGCGTTGCCGTTGGCAAGTCAGAAGACCCCAACGACAAGTCAATTAAGTCTTGCCCACCTGCCAAAGCCCTCGCCTTGGCACGGTCCATATCAGAGAATACATTTGTTTTTAGGGGTTCTAAACGCTTCGCAAACTGCATTGTTTTTAGCTATCCCTCACTCTTTGCCCTGTAAGTGAGTCTCCAGTAGGCTGGCCAATTTCTGTTTCCCGATAGCTCCCTCTGAGGATTCAAGGACCTTAGTTCCTTGAACTAGCCGTAATGCGGGTACACCTTCTACCTGGTACTGCTTAACAGTGGTGGGGTTTGGATCGACTTCCATTTTGACGACTTTGAGGCGATCGCTATAAGTAGTAGCAGCCCAGTCTATCAATGGCGACATCAACCGGCAAGGACCACACCAAGAAGCCCAAAAGTAAACCAACACAGGTTGGTTAGCTTTCAGAACTTCTGTTTCAAACTCATTATCTTTAATTGTAATTATGCTGCTCATGTCACCCGACCTCATGCACCATTTATCAAAGAACGCAACTGGGCGAGTATTAAGCCCTTTTCTACGATAGACGAGAGGGGATTATGGAGTGAAGGGGGAAAGAAATACTTTCCCTCTCTCCCTCTCTACTGTCAAAAATTTGTAGATAACGAGTGTAGCCTCCTACAGTTGATCCAACTGCTTTTTCAATTGTTCTAACTCTATATCAACGACTGGCTGAGATTGACCAGCTGAGTGCTCAGGAGCCCCCGGTAATTTTGGTTGATTTTGAGGTGCCCCGGGCGGCAGCACCATCTGTGCTTTCAGGGCTGCCAATTCGTCATCAACGTCGCTACCAGCTTCCAAAGCGGCAAATTTGCTTTCCAAATCATTGCCTACCAACTCACCCGCCGCTTGGGCGCGAGCTTCTTGAAGCATGACTTTCTCTTCCATCCGCTCGAAGGCTGCCATTGCATTGTTATTTCCCAGCCGCCCCACGGTGCTTTGGAGTTGCTCTTGAGCCTTGGCAGCACTGATGCGTGCCTTGAGCATGTCTTTCTTGGTCTTGGCTTCGGAAATTTTACTTTCTAGCGCGATCAGGCTGCGCTTAAGAGTGTCAAGCTGACCTTTTTGACTATCAAGTTGAACTTTGAGCGTGTTAGCGGTTTCGGCGTAAGTCTTCTTCCGCTCCAGTGCTTGCCGTGCCAGGGTATCATCCCCTTTTTCGATAGCCAATCGGGCATTGCGTTCCCACTTACTAGCTTCACTTTGGGATTGGTTGTACTGTTGCTCGGTGCGTTTTTGAGCGGCAATAGCCTGGGCAACGCCCTGACGTAACTGCACCAGATCCTCTTGCATGTCCGTGATGGACTGCTCTAGCATTTTTTCGGGGTCTTCAGCCTTGCTGACCATGTCGTTCAGGTTAGCTCTGACGACTCGACCAATGCGATCAAATAATCCCATGATGTCTTTCCTTTTACGTTTTACAAAGTAAGCCTTCCCAGGCTACTGGCTAAAAACTGCCTGGTTCAATTCATCAAGCAAGGGCAATCTGCCCATGTTCCTATTCTTAACTTGACACTTTCGACGCTAGAACGCCAAGCGCTGAACGAAGGATTCTTGGTTCTTGGGCTTTTAGCTTGAGCTGTGGGTATTACTGAATCCCTGATCCATGATCCCTGAACTTTTCTGAAGAGGGTAACTGGGCTTGCTCTCCTGATCCGGGCAACACTTGCTTCTTCATCGCCGCCAGTTCCGCATCAATATCACTGCTAGATTCCAAGGAGGCAAATTTCTTTTGTAAATCGTCAGTTCCGAGTTCGGCGATTGCTTCTGATTGGGCTTCGAGCTGTAGAACTTTCTCTTCCATCCGCTCGAAGGCACTTAGGGAATTGCTGGTGTTAATCCCGCCCAGCATCTCGTTGATTTTTTGCGATGCTTGAGCAGAGCGGGAGCGAGCAATGTACATATCTTTCTTCGTTTTGGACTCAGCCATTTTGCCCTCAAGCGTCTGCATATCCTGCTTGAGCCTAGCCAACACGATATTTTGCTGCTCTAGCTGAGCTTTCATTGCTGTTGCGGTTTCCTGGTAGGATTTCCGCTTAGTCAGCGCTTCTCGTGCCAAGGCTTCATTGCTTTGTTGCAAGGCTAGTTGGGCACGGCGATACCATTCTTCTCCTGTGGATTCGGCTTGGTGTGCCTGCCTCTGGGTGCGTTTTTGGGTAGCGATCGCGCTTGCTAGAGCCTGCCGCAGTTGAACCAGATCCCCCTGCATGTCTGTGACTGTCTGTTCCAGAATTTTTTCTGGATCTTCCGCTTGACCAATTAGAGCGTTGAGGTTAGCGCGAATCACCCGCAGAATGCGGTCAATTAGTCCCATAGCGGCTCTCCTGACACTTTGCCAATAAGGTAAAAGGCTGCTTACTACCCACTCCCACGACTCAGCTGACGCTAATTGTTTTTAGCAGGAGCAGACTCAGCTATGATATTTACCTCATCGTATCGTAATTTCGTTCTCAACCAGAATATAAAGAAAGGGAGTAGGGAATGGGCAGTGGGGAGTGGGGTACACTCCCTATAAATGGGGGAGATTTCTACCCGTCTTTGGGAGTGCGATATTTCTCGCTTTCCCCCCACTCCCTACTCCCCATGCCCCTAATCCCCACTGCGTGGGGGCCCCGAGTTCCCCATTCCCCTCTTCTGGAGCAGAATGTCCTTTAAATCACTCAATCACATCTTAAGCGCTCTGGAAAAACAGAGCCAATGGCAGCAGCCATTTCAACGCCTATTGAAGTGTTGGCCTGAGGCTGTGGGAGCAGCGGTCACGGTCCATACTCGACCTCTCTGGATTCAACGAGACGTTTTATGGGTGGCAACTTCTAGCGCTGCCTGGGCGCAAACGCTGACATTTGAGCGCCAGCGCATTCTAAATAAGTTGAACGGCAAGCTACCCAGTGCTTTGATAGATATTCGCTTTTCTACGGCTCAGTGGCAGCAGCCTAAAGACAGCAACGTAACTGCTGGAAACCCGCCGGCAACTCAATTGTTACTTAAGCATCCCAGCTGTCTTGTGGATACGCCTAGTGTACCCGAAACTAGTAAAACGCCTAATTCCCAGAACCCAAATGCTGCTTTTCAACATTGGGCTAAGGTAACGCAAGCGCGAGCACGCAATTTACCGCTTTGTCCTCAGTGTCAATGTCCCACCCCTCCGGGCGAACTTCAGCGCTGGGCTGTCTGCTCAATCTGTGCTCCCAGACAGTGGCAATAGTTAACTGAAGAGGCAGAGACACAGAGGGAAAGAAGAGAATACGCTCTGCCCTCTGCCTTTTAGATTTACTTATATAAATACAGTTATATATGTATAAACTACATAACTTCCGTCGATGAACCGTAGCATGTGAATGTTGGGGATGGGCACCAATTTACAGATAGGCCTAGCAACGCTTTCTGGTTCGGACGTAGCGTATTTTTCCTTTAAAGGTTCATTTACAGTGGAAATTGCAGTTGAGAATGTATCCAAGCAGTTTGGCAGTTTTAAGGCGCTTGACCAGGTCAACTTAGAAATCCACCGTGGCTCCCTAGTATCATTGCTGGGGCCATCAGGGTCTGGTAAATCGACGCTACTGCGGGTGATTGCAGGTCTGGAGAAACCAGATACTGGCAAAATCTGGATTGCGGGCAATGATGCCACGAGTCAGAGCGTCCAAGACCGCCGGATCGGGTTTGTGTTTCAGCATTATGCCCTGTTCAAGCATTTGACCGTCCGTGAGAATATTGCCTTCGGTCTCAAGATTCGCAACACACCAAAGGTCAGAACGAAGGCGAGGGTTGGGGAACTGCTGGAACTGATTCAATTGGATGGATTAGGAGAGCGCTACCCATCTCAGCTTTCTGGTGGTCAGCGCCAACGTGTAGCTCTAGCGAGGGCGCTAGCTGTTGAACCCCAAGTCTTGCTGCTCGATGAACCTTTTGGAGCGCTGGATGCCAAAGTTCGTAAAGATCTGCGAACTTGGTTACGCCGGCTGCATGATGAAGTCGGTGTCACCACCGTTTTGGTTACCCATGATCGAGAAGAAGCGATGGAAGTTTCAGATGAAATTGTAGTGATGAACAAGGGCCGAATTGAACAGGTGGGCACACCTGCTGAAATCTACGATCATCCCAAAACTGCTTTTGTGATGGGGTTCATTGGTCCTGTAAATGTCTTACCCAGCTCTTCTCGGCTTTTCCAGGACAATCGGTTTGATTCTGTTTCTCCTCAAGTTTTCCTCCGCCCCCATGATATTGTGGTCGAGACTAACCCTAATGGCACTAAAGCATCTGCGAGAGTCAACCGTGTCGTTCATCTAGGCCGGGAAATTGAAGCTGAATTAATCTTGGAAGACGGTCAGGAGATTAAAGCCATTCTCCGCAGAGAACAGTTTAACCAGCTCAAGCTTGAGCCAGAAAAACGAGTCTACGTCAAACTCAAGGAAGCTAAATCTTTTCCACCCAGGAGTGAGGTATTGGTTCAAGATCGTAGATAGGTAGCCCACCCTAGCCCTCCCCAAGCTCATTCCAAATCTTTGATTCGGGTTTTACGTTCAAGAATTTCTTTCAATACAAGCGTAACTAATGCGAGACCGGCAAGCAGGACAGCAGCACAGAAGGCTGCCTGACTCTGGTATTGCTTATAGGCTTCCTCCACAAATAGCGGCAGGGTTTGAGTTTTGCGGGCAATGTTGCCAGACACGACTGAGACAGCTCCAAACTCGCCCATTGCTCTAGCGTTGGTCAAAATCAAGCCGTAGAGCAGACCCCAACGAATATTAGGTAAGGTAACGCGCCAAAAGATTTGCCAGTCATTTGCTCCCAGCGTTTTGGCAGCTTCCTCCTGCTCGAAGCCAGCTGCTTCTAATACAGGAATCACTTCACGGGCGACAAAGGGCATGGTGACAAAAGCAGTCGCCAATATCATGCCTGGTAAGGCAAATACGATCTTAATATCTGCTTGCTCTAGGAATGGCCCAAACCAGCCATTTCGTCCATAAAGTAAGACGATCATCAAACCCGCGACGACAGGTGAGACGGCAAAGGGCAAGTCTAAAATGCTGATCGCAAAGGCTCGACCAGGGAAATTGTGTCGTGTGATTGCCCAAGCCGCACACAAACCAAACACTGTATTTAAGGGTACGACTATCAGAGCAATTAACAGCGTCAATTGGACGGCATGAATAAAGGCAGGATCATTGAGGTTGCCGAGGAAAGGGCCAACTCCCTGTTTGAAAGCTTGGACAAAAATGTTGATAGCTGGAATCAACAAAACTAAGGCTAGGTAGGCGATCGCAATCACAATTAAAACAGGCTTAACCCAGTGCCGCTTCCTGGCTGAAGCAGATGACTCGGTAGCCGTTGCATCTGGACGAAAAGACGGCCCTAAATTAAAGCTCATAGCGCCGGCCCCATGCTTGTAACAAGTTAATTGCCAACAAAATCAACAGCGAAATTCCCAACAAAACGGTACCGATCACAGTCGCACCAGCATAGTCATACTGCTCCAACCGTTGAAAAATTAGCACCGGCGCGATCAAATCTTTAAATGGAATATTGGAAGAGACAATCACAACCGAGCCGTATTCCCCCACAGCGCGGGAGAATCCAAGTGCAATGCCTGTAAGAATTGCTGGAACTAGGGGCGGCAAAATCACCCGCCAGAATGTCTGCTGTTCTGATGCCCCTAAGCTCCAAGCAGCTTCCTCAATCTGCGGCTCCATTTCCTGCAAAACTGGCTGCAAAGTCCGTACCACGAAAGGCAAGGAGATAAAAATCATCGCCACACCCACACCTAGTCGAGTAAAGGCAATTCGGATACCGAAAGGTGCAAATAGGGAGCCTACCCAGCCGTTCTCGCTGTAGACCGTTGCCAAAGTTAACCCAGCAACCGAGGTGGGCAACGCAAACGGTAAATCAACTGCAGCATCGATAATTCGCTTCAAAGGAAAGTCATACCGCACTAGAACCCAAGCGACTAGAGTGCCAAAGACTCCATTGATCGCTGCAGCCATGAATGCTGTGCTAAAGGTAATTTCGTATGCAGAGAGGGCGACGGAACTGGTGGCAATCTGCCAAAACTGAATCGGGTTTTTAGTACTGGCCTTGAGTAGGAGTGCCGCCATCGGTAGAAATAGCATTATGGTGAGATATCCCAGCGTGATCCGCCACGGCCAGGAAAGCCTGGTCAGCTGATTCAGTGGTTTGTTCCAAATAGCCTTCAGCCGGGAGGAAGAGGATACAGCCATAGGGTTAGGGAGATGGGTAAATAGATGTCATTTGGCGAGGCTCGCTTGAATTTTGTCAAAGATGGCACTATCGTCGAAAAATTTCTTCTGGATTTCACTCCAACCACCCAGATCTTGAGCGGTAAAGAGGGTTTTAATTTTAGGATAGTTGTTTGCCACTTCTGTTTGCACTGTGGAGTCAACTGGTCGGAAGCCTGTTTTAGCAAATTCCCGCTGGGCCTCTGGCTTGAAGAGGTACTTGACAAACGCTGCCGCCACTTCTCGCGTGCCGTGTTTATCGACATTTTTATCTACAATGGCGACGGGATTGTCGATAGAGATATTCACGTCAGGCACTATGTAAGGAAGTTTCTGACCGTTCTTTTGTGCCAGTAGAACTTCATTTTCATAGTTGATTAAGACATCGCCCTGACGTTGCTTGAAAAAGACATCGCTGGACTCGCGGGAATCTTTGGTTAGTACAGGGACATTTTTAAAGACCTTAGTGGTAAATGCCAAAGCGCTGGAATCATTCCCCCCAGTTTTAGTAACTGAACCCCATAATCCCAAGAAATTCCAGCGAGCGCCGCCAGAGGTTTTGGGGTTAGCCGTAATCACACCTACCCCGTCTTTTGCTAGGTCTGCCCAAGTTTTAATCCCTTTAGGATTGCCTTCTCGAGTTACCAGAGCTGCCACAGACTTGGTGACGATCGCGTTGTTGGGCGCTTTTTTTTCCCAGCCTGGCTGAATCAGCCCAGCTTTCTCAATCTTCTTGGTGTCAAGGGCTAAAGCCAACGTCACGATATCCGCTTCCAAGCCATCAATCACGGCACGGGTCTGGGAACCTGAGCCACCGTAGCTCTGGTTGAAGGTCACGTCTTGGTTATGTTGCTGTTTCCACTGGGTAGTGAATTTGGGAATGATCTGCTGATAAGCAGCTTGAGTCACGGCGTAAGAAACTAGGGTTAGTTCCACGTTGTTGTTTTGAGCCCTAGAGCTAGCACTACCGCCAGCGTTTTGATTGCCTCCTCCAGAGCAGGCGGTGATCGCTACGCTCAAACTCACTCCTACCAAAAACATGAGTCCAAACCTTTGCAGTGAAATTGGCTTTAGCCACCTGTTTAAAAAACGTTTATACCCGCTTGCCGCACTCACCCAGGATTTATGGTGATGAAAATATACCCCTTGATGAGTCATGCGTTGCCACAGCCCCATGAAACGTTCTCCTTTTAAACACCGGTTAATCCGTCAGGATACCGAACTTGACCTTATACGAGAATAATACTATACAAGCAAAGACGTAAAAACGGGAGAACGTAAAAACGCCATCTTGTACAGCAATCTAATTTGAGTTGTGAACTTGTAGCTCAGGCAGGAAAGCCTACCGCACTTGGAGGCTCCCCTTTCAATGTCTACCTCTTTGGAGATATGCTAGTAAGCAAGATTTGAATTTACCATTGTCAATTCTTGTTCTTTTGCCAAGCTTAGGTGGTCTGTTTTAGTTAGTTATTTTAGTTAAACCTTGATCCCCAACTGTTTTAAGCCAAAAGTAGTATGTCTGCAATAGGGATTGTGTATCGCGTTATTAACAGAAAGGTTGAAAAATGCAACGAAAATCTAAAGAAAACATAAAGTTAATTATTTGTTCGGGATCGCTAGAACATAGACCAATTCACTGCTTGGAGGCGGCAGTCTGCCTTTAGCTATAGATGCAAAATAGAAGTGCAGACCATTCTCAAACAGCACTTTTATGAACCCCTTAAACTTGCTAAATTCCGCCTGCCGGTTTTGTCGGTATTACGAACCAGAGGGACGGCGTGGTGGTATGTGCCAGCAGCTTGGGGCACCAGTGCAAGGCAGGTGGAAAGCTTGCGCTTTAGCACTGCCAACTTTTGCACCTTCTTGGGAAGGTTTTGGAGATATGATGACGTGGTCGAAGGAAATGCCAGTGTTACCTTCTTCCAGTTCCCTAGTTTCTGCGTTAGACATTTCTCAGCCAGGGCCAGATGAGGAGATAGCGAGATTGAAAGAACTTCACCCCCTCACCCTCTCTCCCCCTCTTGTTGGCTAGAGATATGTAGAGTGACATCTCCCCACCGCACAGGCGGATGGGGCTTGTCCTCGAATCACTTCTCGGATTTTCCTGGTTGTTTCCCTTGCGGGTTTTTCGCCACTTATCTAGTGCAGCCTCTTGACTTACACCCCGACAGACCGACTGCCCAGGCTGTTTGCTTTCCGCGCCCGTCCCGGCGTACTTATTCAACAAGTTGTTTGTACTCTATATCTATCTGTTTCTCAGTTTGTGGAGGTTCCGGCGTATACTTCGCAGTTTTCGACGTTGCTACTCACCTACTTTTCACTCTCACACCGACTCGGCAGACCCGACCTTGGCTCATCTAAGTTTTATCTTCGCGGCCTTTTCAACTTTACTGCTTTTCTCCGTGAAAACTTGGTTAGGTTTGTCAGTAATCTAGTCAGTAATTTAGTCAGAAAATCTATGAGGCACTTATCACCCATTAGATCCGGTCCGTTATCCATCCCCACCCTATAAGAGGGTGGGAAATTCCGCGGTTGAAGTTAAACGCACAACAGCGTTTCAAGGTAACCAAGGATACTGACGAAAATCCGGCTGACGCTTTTCTAGAAACGCTTGTTTCCCTTCAGCTCCTTCTTCAGTCATGTAATAGAGCAAGGTGGCATTCCCAGCAAGTTCCTGTAGACCAGCTTGGCCATCGCAGTCAGCGTTGAGTGCTGCTTTTAGACACCGAATTGCGATTGGACTTTTTTCTAAAATTTCGTTGGCCCACTGGATGCCTTCTTGTTCTAGTTGTTCCACCGGTACGACACAGTTGACCAAGCCCATTTCTAGAGCTTGAGTAGCATTGTACTGGCGACAGAGAAACCAAATTTCTCGCGCCTTTTTTTGGCCGACAATTCGAGCTAGATAGCTGGCACCAAACCCACCATCAAAACTGCCAACTTTGGGGCCAGTTTGGCCAAAAATTGCGTTGTCTGCGGCGATGGTAAGGTCGCAGATGATGTGGAGGACGTGTCCTCCCCCAATCGCATACCCAGCCACAAGTGCAATCACGACTTTCGGCATGGAGCGAATCAGGCGTTGCAGATCTAGGACGTTTAATCGTGGGACGCCATCGTCATCTACATATCCAGCTGTGCCTCGCACGCTCTGGTCCCCTCCAGCACAGAAAGCGTATTTGCCATCGGTGTGAGGGCCAGCCCCTGTGAAGAGGACAACGCCGATACTGGTATCTTCACGGGCATCACAGAAGGCATCGTAGAGTTCAAAAACCGTTTTAGGGCGGAACGCATTTCGCTTGTGCGGACGGTTGATAGTGATTTTAGCGATGCCATCAGTTTTGTGATAGATAACGTCTTCGTAGGTTTTGGCAGTTTGCCAGTCGACTTGCATAGACCTGAAGTTATTCATCCATTTCCCAGATATCCTTCGTAGCCTCCTCGTCAAAAATTCTTTTCGGACGCGTCACAAGGATAATGCGCCCAAGCAGCGGTAGGTTGGGAGCCTCTTCAAACCAGTGAAACTGCAATTGACCTGCTAGCTCAACGACAAAGTAGCTGTTTGTATCCCACTGCCGTTGTGCTCGGTCTACAACAACCAGCACCTCTTCAGGTTTGCCCGGTAGTGGGATAGGCAAGCGATCGCTATCGCTCAGAATCACCACCGGATCTTCTGCGTTTAGCACAACTTGCCAACCAGGAACAGGAACCCAAACACCCTCTCCGGCAAACTTCACCAGTCGGAACGGCCCAGTTTCTTCAATTAACGGCACTGCTTTGAGATCTGAGCGAGTGAGCGGGAGTTTCCCAACCACGGGTAGGACACGGGGCAAGTCAACTTCAGATTCCAGGCGGTGAACCGGCATTGAAGGAGTGGGACTAGCTTTAGTAACCGTGAAGTTGGTGAGCAACTGCTCGATTTTTTGCCGGGCAGTCTGGCTATGCACAAAATTTAATCCACGGGCAATTAGGCGAGACCGTTCCTGCAAATCTGCTTGAGCCTTTGCCAATTTCCAGTCTTGGTAAGCTACGGCATCGCCTGGATGCGATGAAAACCCTTCCGGTAGCTCCTTAAACAGTGAAAATTCCTTGATTGCTTTGGCCACCACGCGAGCATCTTCTGCATTTAATTTTTTCGCTAGTACCAGTTCTGCCGCAGCAACCCGGTCCGGCTGAGTTAGAACACGGAGTTCGTACAAAACATCGCTACCTTTGTGCTTAAAGTGGGTCAACACTTCTTCTGATATGTTGGCATTGGCTAGCGTTGTGTAAACCTGTGCAGCCACAATGATCTGATTTTGCTGAATCGGTTCAAAGCCCGTTTCTTCAAAAATCGCCTGAGGACTATACCCTGCTTTCTGCAACTTGGCACACGCTTGTCCCCACTCAACCCAATTTCCTTCCTTACGGCGGAGCGAGCGCAAAAGTTCTTCATTGATAGCAGGTTCGGGTCCAGGGGAAGTTGGAGATATCTCACTCATGATCTAATCGCTCAATACGTACATGGAGGTACTTCAATTATGGTCGAGCAATGATCTCTTGTAGCGTCCGGGTTTGAGTTTTGGGATTATAGCCGATTAACTTCACAAAACACCCAGGATTTTCATTAATGCAATCATTGATCTGTTCTATCGCCTTTGCTACATTTTCCGGCGGATTCTTCCAGCTCCAACTGCGCCAGTTATTCTGGGATTTTTCCCTCTGATTCGCAACCTCTAAGGTTAAACGCCCCCCTTTACGAATACCTTGCTCTAAGAGGCTTTCTATTTCAGTAAAAGATTTTCCATTAGGAAAACTTTTATTGGAATTAGATGTACTTGACCCACCATTATTTGAGCTTGTTGGTGCTTCTAGGAAAGCAGTCGAGCCGACTTTTGTCTGCTGATAACTAGTCTGCTGGAGCGTTGTATCCATTTCCCGTCGCTCTTGGTTTGTTGCACCTGACAAGTATTCTCGCGCCAAACCCATATTTTGCACGCGTTTTTGCTCATTGACCAAAAGGTTACCTAATTCAAGCATTCGAGCTATGCTTAGATCGTTTTTCTGGAACCTCAGCTGTAAGCCTGGGTTATTTACCAAGTGAACTGATACTTTTTCAAGACCAACTTTGTTAATAAACTCACGGACTTGCTCGTCGTAGGCCCGTGAACGTAAAGCACTAAAAAAGTCAATTGACTGGTTCGGGAACGTATCAACAAGTTGCTCAATCACGCTTTGCGAAAGCTGATCCTCTGCAAAAATGCCGCTAACAATGGCAAGTCGATCTTCCCGGATCGGCTCCCAATAAAACTTTTCCATCCGACCATCCCGGAGCAGGGGAGCATATAGAGTAGAAAAGTCGTTGCCTGTTACGATGATGGGTACCCGATTAATCGGCTGCGTCTCATAGCTCCCAGGTAACTGGACATCCGTAGGGTTGTCGGCAATGTTCATCAGCGTACCGTTGACAAGCTGGGTATTAACCGTGTACTGCGTGGTCTTATCAACCCTACCTGCACCGGCATCAAGGTCATTAATTAGCAGAGCGCACATCTTACCTCTGACTTTGATGAACTCTGCAGCTTCTCGATAGCGTGTCCGGATCAAACGGACCGGATCTCCGGCATCGGGACTTTCTAACTCGCCAGCCGACATCCGGACTGGTTCAATCCCCAGGAGTTTGAAAACCAACTCACATTGAAATGATTTTCCCTCACCTTTACGTCCGTGAATGCCAAGAATTAAGGGCACTCGGACTCCAGGCAGATCGAGGAAGTTCTTGGTGATGTGAACAGCAACTTTGTCAAGAAAACGGGGAGAAACGTAGTAGCTCATAGTTCTGTGAGATGTGTGGTACGAACCTAATGAATGTCAAGATTTGCTAACAAGTGTGATGCTTATTCTATTTTCAGGGTTTTCGTTAGCTACTTGGCCTCTCTTAAGTATGTTCATGGCAGTTGGTTGAAAAAATAAAGAGAGGTAGATATTTCTACCTCTCCTGCTCCAATTTGGGAGAGTAATTTCTACTGCCGATTGCTCATTATGAAAGGGTAATGAGCTTAATCAGCGTTTCTGGGCTTGTGAACGATGAAGCTGAGAATCTGGCACTGCTTAATGTTGTCAAAGCCCACAACCCGGATAAAATCGTTGGGGTATTCAGAACGGCAAGCTCGGACTTCGCGCAGCACATCTTCAGTATTTGAAGCGCCAAACAAAGGTAGTTTCCACAATGTCCAGTAAAATTCAGTTGGATCTGACTTTTCGTTGAACTCGATGGCTGGAATATAGCCTTTATCCAGGATGTACTGGATTTGCTTGGCAATCTGTTGGTCGGTGAGGGGCGGCAAATAGGAGAGGGTTTCGTACCGTCGCTGTTTGGGAAGGGTTTGCATAGCTTCTTTGGTAAGTTTCGAACTTTACACTACTAGATGATTGATTGGCTAATTGGATAGTTCATCCAAATTAGGCTCGGAGCTTGCTTGCCGTTCGGGAAGAGGACTGGGGTTAGATAGATCCAATTGGGTGATTCGCTCTAGGTGCTGACGGCGGTGTTCTATATTGGCTTGTTGAATTCCATTACGAACCATCTCCGGCAACAAGTCTGCGACTTCCTGCGCTAAATACTCCCTGACTATCAAAATTCGGAAAGCCAAATCTTGCTTTTCCTGGAATAGCGCTTGAATGTATGCTTCTCCATCCTGAATTTTGTCAGTTGAAGAAAAGCGATGCAGCCAAAATGCCAAGGGAGGATTTGTTTCGCTCAGCTGAGCCAGTACTGTCTTAACTGCCTGATAAGTCAGGTAGCTAATTAGCGTCTTGGCTGTGTCTTTGGCAATTTGCTTGAAATCCATGCTTAACCCCAGCCGATAGGTAGTAAAACAGCTGTTAGAAGCTATCTCCAAACTCCCTAGAACAGACATTTTGTTCGCTACTGGTACGGGCGAGGCGCCCGTACCACAGTTCGAGGACTAACAGATGTATGGATCTGCGATCAGACGGTGTCCATTGCTTCGAATTCGAACTTGATTTCCTTCCAGAGTTCGCAGGCAACAGCTAATTCAGGACACCATTTCGCAGCTTCGCGGATGACATCGTTACCTTCACGGGCAAGGCTGCGGCCTTCGTTACGAGCTTGGAGGCAAGCTTCCAAAGCTACGCGGTTAGCAGTTGCACCAGGTGCGTTGCCCCAGGGGTGGCCTAGAGTACCGCCACCGAATTGCAGCACTGAGTCATCACCAAAGATGTCGAGCAGTGCGGGCATGTGCCAAACGTGAATACCGCCGGAGGCTACAGCCATTACACCGGGGAGAGAAGCCCAGTCTTGGGTGAAGTAGATACCGCGAGACTTGTCTTGCTCGACGTAGTTTTCACGCAGCAGGTCCACAAAGCCCATCGTGATACCGCGCTCACCTTCCAGCTTACCGACCACGGTTCCAGTGTGGATGTGGTCTCCACCGGACATCCGCAGGGCCTTAGCTAGAACACGGAAGTGAATGCCGTGGTTCTTCTGCCGGTCGATGACGGCGTGCATGGCACGGTGGATGTGCAGCAGTAGACCATTGTCGCGGCACCACCGAGCTAGAGTCGTGTTGGCAGTGAAGCCTGCGGTTAGGTAGTCGTGCATGACGATGGGCATTTTGAGTTCTTTGGCAAACTCAGCCCGCTTCAGCATCTCTTCACAGGTGGGGGCGGTAACGTTAAGGTAGTGCCCTTTGATTTCACCAGTTTCAGCTTGTGCTTTGTAGATGGCGTCGGCAACAAATAGGAAGCGATCGCGCCACCGCTGGAATGGTGCAGAGTTGATGTTCTCGTCGTCTTTGGTGAAGTCTAAACCACCGCGCAGACACTCGTAGACGGCACGACCGTAGTTCTTAGCAGATAGACCCAGCTTTGGTTTGATCGTGCAACCCAGCAGAGGACGGCCGTACTTGTTGAGCTTGTCCCGCTCAACTTGAATACCATGAGGAGGACCTTGGAAGGTCTTGAGGTATGCTACAGGAATTCTCAAGTCTTCTAGGCGCAGAGCCCGTAGGGCTTTGAAACCAAACACGTTCCCCACAATGGAGGTGAACATGTTGGTTACTGAGCCTTCTTCAAACAAGTCCAGCGGATAGGCAATGTAGCAAATGTACTGGTTGTCTTCGTTAGGAACCGGTTCGATATCGTAACAACGACCCTTATAGCGATCCAGGTCGGTCAGCAAATCAGTCCACACAGTTGTCCAGGTACCTGTGGAAGACTCAGCCGCCACAGCAGCGCCCGCTTCTTCGGGAGGAACACCTGGCTGAGGAGTAACCCGGAATGCTGCCAAAATATCGGTGTCTTTGGGCGTGTAATCTGGGGTGTAATAGGTCAGTCTGTAATCTTTAACCCCAGCCTTGTAGCCGGATTTTGATTGAGTTTGCGTTTGCGAATATGACATGCGTCTCTTCCTGTAAGCGCTTAATCTTGATTGGTAGGTCCAGAGCCTGTTAAGCAGTCTTTTTTATCTGGAGCGCAGCAGCACTTCTAAATTCATCACTCTCAAGAAAAACTACTACTGTGCTTTAGACAGAGCAGATCTACTTCAAAGGGGACTCTTTCAGGGCCTATGTTTAAGCTGTCTCCTTAATTTAAGACACTAGGACTGCAACATTCAATAACTTAACCATTGAATGTTCTTTGCAAAGTTATAAGTTTTATTAATAAATAAACAGCCTTGTTGTTTCCGTTGCCAAAACCTTGACGCAGATGCTATGTCAACAGTCCTTGTTGCCCCCTCTAGGAAGGAACCAGTCTCCGAATCACGAAACTCTTGCCTACAACTGAAGCTGATAAAATGCACATAGTCTTAACAAGACTTAATCAACTACTCATGAAGAATTTCAAGTACGATAGAGTAAGTAAGGGGTCGACAAATTCACTCCTATACGGCGTTACATCATCAGGCGATGGAAGTGTTGCAACGCATTTCATCCGTTCTAGGAATCGCTTGCTCTTATGGGTGGAATGTGCGGCCTCTTGGGCATAACACTATCTAATTCATCAATAACTAAGTTTAGTATTCGGAGAATCGAAACAATGGTTCAAGAAGCCGACCAAACTCCTCAATCAGTTGAATCGAGGACAAGGATTAAGGATGAGCGCTATAAAGGCGGCGTGATTCCCTACGCCAAAATGGGTTACTGGGAACCAGATTATGAGCCTAAAGACACTGATATTCTAGCTCTGTTTCGGATCACTCCCCAAGAGGGCGTTGACCCCGTTGAAGCTGGCGCTGCAGTCGCTGGTGAATCTTCTACGGCGACCTGGACTGTGGTATGGACTGACCTGCTCACTGCCCATACGCACTACCAAGCCAAGTGCTACAAAGTCGATCCCGTTCCTGGCAGTGAGGGTCAATACTTCGCTTACATTGCTTACGACATTGACCTATTTGAAGAAGGGTCAGTTGCCAACATGACGGCCTCGATCATCGGCAATGTGTTCGGGTTTAAGCCGCTGAAGGCTCTGCGTCTAGAAGACATGCGCTTCCCCCTGGCTTATGTGAAAACCTACCTAGGTCCTGCAACTGGCATTGTTGTGGAACGGGAGCGGCTGGACAAGTTTGGTCGTCCCCTGCTCGGTGCTACGACCAAGCCCAAACTGGGTTTATCAGGTAGGAACTATGGGCGCGTGGTGTACGAGGCCTTGAAGGGCGGACTCGACTTCACCAAGGATGATGAGAACATTAACTCCCAGAACTTCATGCGTTGGCGCAACCGCTTCCTGTACGCGATGGAGGGTGTCACCCGCGCTTCCGCCGCTACCGGTGAAGTCAAAGGTCATTACCTGAACGTCACTGCCGCCACGATGGAAGACATGTATGAGCGGGCTGAATTCGCCAAAGAACTCGGCAGCATCATTGTCATGATTGACCTGGTGATTGGGTATACCGCCATCCAAAGTATGGCCAACTGGTGCCGCAAGAACGACATGATCTTGCACCTGCACCGCGCTGGTCACGGCACTTACACTCGCCAAAAGACCCACGGGGTGAGCTTCCGCGTCATATCCAAGTGGATGCGACTGGCAGGTGTAGACCATATTCACGCAGGTACGGTCGTCGGCAAGTTGGAAGGCGACCCCAACATGATTCAGGGGTACTATGACATCTTGCGGGATGGTCAAAATTCAGTGAATCTGAAGCAGGGCGTGTTTTTCGACCAAGACTGGGGTGGAATGCCAGGTGTGATGCCAGTAGCTTCCGGTGGTATCCACGCCGGCCAGATGCACCAGTTAGTAGACTATCTGGGTGAGGACGTCGTGCTCCAGTTTGGTGGTGGTACGATTGGTCACCCCGATGGGATTCAGGCAGGAGCAACGGCGAACCGGGTGGCTCTAGAGGCGATAATTCTGGCCCGCAATGAAGGTCGGAACATTGTGGAGGAAGGCCCTCAAATTCTGGTAGAAGCCTCCAAAACCTGCGGTCCGCTGCGTACAGCTTTGGATCTGTGGAAGGATATCACTTTCAATTACACCTCTACAGACACGGCTGACTTCGTAGAAACCCCAACTGTTAGCTAAACAACCCCAACAGGACAACTTTAAGCGCATGAGAATTACTCAGGGAGCTTTCTCTTTCCTTCCCGACTTGACCGATGAGCAGATCATCAAGCAGCTCGAGTACTGCTTGAGTAATGGATGGCCGATCAACATTGAGTGGACAGATGACATCCATCCTCGCAACACCTACTGGGAACTGTGGGGTCTGCCAATGTTTGATGTCAAAGACCCAGCAGCGGTGATGTTTGAGCTGAATGAGTGCCGCAAGGTTCACTCAAATATTTACATCAGGCTCAACGCCTACAATAACAGTCTTCGGCGTGAGACTGTAGCCCTGTCCTTTATCGTGCAGCGACCAGCCCATGAACCCGGCTTCGCTCTTGAGCGTCAAGAAGGTCCTGGTCGTAACATCCGCTACACCATCCACGGCTATGCCGCGGAGAAGCCTGAAGGTGAGCGTTACAACGGTAATGGTCAATAGACCTTTGTAATTACAATCTTCGTACAGAAGAAGGGTGGCATTTGTCGCCCTTCTTCTATTTAGAAGCATCCAGACAGATTGGAGATGAATGATGATCAGCAATGAAACCGCTAAAGAGCAGCCTGTGACTGAGATGGAGAGCGTATCTAGTGATGATACCCCGGTGGATTTGCAGGCAGAATATAAAAATTCCAACGTTCAGGAGGTGCTAGACAAGCTAGACCGGGAGCTGATTGGACTCAAACCAGTTAAGACCAGGATTAAGGAGACTGCGGCTCTGCTACTGGTGGACCGGGTGCGCAAGAGCCTGAACCTCGCTGCCGGTGCCCCCAGTTTGCATATGTCTTTTACTGGTAACCCTGGCACGGGTAAAACTACCGTGGCTTCGCGGATGTCCGAGATCCTCCATCGTCTAGGGTTTGTCAGGAAGGGGCATTTGGTCTCGGTGACGCGTGATGATTTAGTTGGACAATACGTTGGCCACACCGCACCGAAGACGAAGGAAGTTTTGAAAAAGGCCATGGGTGGTGTGCTCTTCATCGACGAGGCGTATTACCTGTACCGGCCGGAGAATGAACGGGATTACGGTCAAGAGTGCATTGAAATCCTCTTACAGGTCATGGAAAACAACCGGGATGATCTGGTCGTTATCCTGGCAGGTTACAAGGATCGCATGGATAAATTTTTCCAAAGCAATCCGGGCATGTCCTCGCGGATTGCCCATCATATCGACTTTCCTGACTACCGGCCTGATGAATTGCTGGCGATCGCCTATTTGATGTTAGAGGAACAGCATTATCGCTTCAGCTCCGAAGCAGAAAAAGCTTTCCAGGAGTACATCGTCCGGCGGATGCAAATGCCCCATTTCGCTAATGCACGGAGTATTCGCAACGCCCTAGATCGGGCTCGTCTGCGTCAGGCTAACCGTTTGTTTACCACTAGCGGCAAGCAACTGACTAAGAAGGATCTAGTCACCCTCGAAGCAGAGGATATCCTGGCTAGCCGTGTGTTTAGTGAGGGTATACCAGACGAGCAAAAGGCTAAACCAGTTCCCAATTAACTCACCTAATACTGGCTGTCGCGGTAGATCTGGAAAAGATAGCGTGCTTTCCGTACTTCAGGAATTTCCTCAGGACGGTGGAGCAAAACATTTGCGGTTGGACCTGCTACCCGACGCAAGTGGCTCGCTATTTCAATACTTTTCCCCAAGAGCTGACGCCAAGAACCACAGCTAAAGCAGCGAATCTCCAACAAGGGAGCACCGTCATCGCCCGGTCGAATTGTCCATTCACAGATTGATAATGCAGCTTGGAGGGATTTGTCGCGCGAATTCAAAAATCGCTTGAGTAAATCTGCTTGTTGCCCCAGTTCAGCAGTCAGTGAGATATCTTTTGGGGTCAGGCTCTGGGGCTGATCATCTGCTGGCTGGGTCATGCAACATCGGTATCGTATTTTGTAGATTTTAGCTCATTTGCCATTATTTGCTAAGCTTTACAGATAAAATCAATGAGCAATATTTATACTTCGGTACTGAAAAGCCCATTTTTAGCGGCAAGCGCATCAAACGGGCTTAAGAAAAAGCAGCTGATAGGAATTTAGATTCACTTGGAACCATCTTACTGCACTGCTTATTTCGGGATTAAGTTGCGCTCTGGAAACGTCTCTTCCGCCTTCTAGCGATCGCTTTCCGAAGCGCGTTTCTCCCTTTAGGTGCTAGTAACAAACCTTGCCACCGAACTTGCTTCTCAATGGATACTTTAACACAGGGCATTACTCTGGTTAGTAGAAGGATTTAGTCTGTTAAAGCAGGGAGTAAGGCAGATTGTTAATATGTTCGTTGACCTGATATTGCATAAAAAAAGGGTTAACCCAATTAATGGTTAACCCGCGAGTTTGGGAACGCGCAGAAATCTACTTCTGCAACACCAACTTAACGTTGGCATTTTGCAGACCGCGCTGCTTCACTTCAGACAATGTTTTGTTGACGGCGTACTTTTGGTTGATCGAGTTGATCAGCTCAGTCTGGTTGTGCTTTTTAGCAACGCCCCAGAGATCAGCGATTAGGTCGAAAGAACCATCGCTATTGCGTGACCAGCCCAAATCATATTCGCCTTCCAACACTGCAACCAAGTCGGCACGAACGCGCTGACCGTTGTAGCCGCGGACATCAGCTTCCGTCTTCACGGAGATCCCAAGGTCACGCAGGGAAGTCTTTAGGATTTCGGCATCGGTGATTTTGGTGCGCAGGGTGCTAAAATGAGACATTCGTATTTCCTCCTAAGGAAAAATTGAGATAAACAACAACGGTTTGGTTTAGATGAAAGTCGCGTTGGTTTTGGTGCTGACGCGGCTTTTTGTAATCTGCTAGCGAAGCTGCTAGCCTTTCCCCCTGTGGTAGCAGGAGAAAGCTTTTAAAACTCCATTCGCTGGTATTCAGCAACGGAGGCTGCTGCTGGTCTAGCGCGCTGTCTAGCCCAATCTCTCAAGGCTGTAACTTGCTCTGTCATTGTCCGAGACAGAGGTAGCGTCGCTTTAATTGCAGCAATAATATCTAATTGGGTGAACTCTCGATCCTGAGCAAAGGCTTCATACATTGCGGCGATCATTGCCTGCTCAATCTCGGCCCCAGAAAATCCGTCAGCAACCTTGGCTAGTTGGTCAAGGTCAAAGCGAGAAACATCTCTTTTACGCTTGAGGAGATGGATATTAAATATCTCTTTGCGCTCTTCTGCATTGGGTAGATCAACGAAGAAAAGTTCGTCGAAGCGACCTTTGCGCAAAAACTCTCCTGGCAAGCGTTCAACACGGTTAGCAGTTGCCATGACAAACACTGGAGAAGTTTTTTCTTGCATCCAGGTTAGGAAAGAACCAAAGATCCGGCTAGATGTGCCGCCGTCCGAATCAGCGGAACCAGTAGTACCGGCAAAGGCTTTATCCAGCTCGTCGATGAACAAAATAGCTGGAGAAATCGATTCTGCGGTTCTCAAGGCGTTGCGAAGATTTGCCTCAGAGCGCCCGACCATGGAGCCGTCATAAACTCTCCCCATGTCTAGCCGCAAGAGCGGTAGACTCCAGAGCCGGGAAGTCGTCTTAGCGATCAGAGACTTTCCACAGCCTGGCACCCCTAGGATCAACATTCCTTTTGGTTGAGGTAAGCCGTACTCTCTAGCCCTCTCTGTAAAAGCGTTGGAGCGTTGCTTGAGCCAGCGCTTTAGCTCTTCCAATCCCCCTACGGCATCGATTGTTTCATCCTCTTCAATATACTCAAGTATGCCGTTGCGCCGAATCAGCTGCTTTTTCTCTGACAAAACTATATCTACTTCTGTTTCAGTGAGGCGCCCCGTAGTCACTTGAGCCTTGCGATATACTTTCTCAGCTTCATCCCGGGTCAAACCCAATGCAGCCTTTAGCAGCTTTTCTCGCCCTTCAGTTGTAACGCGACGACCGCGATTTTGCTCTATGTGCTTAGACAAAACCTGATTCAGCTCAGTCATGTCTGGTAGTGCAAAGTCTAAGACTACAACTTCTTTCTCCAGTTCAATGGGAACCTGCTGCATCGGCGACATTAGCATAATGGCTTTTTGTGTGCCTTTAAAACTAGCGATCGCGTCTCTCAACCACCGGGTCGTTGCTGGCGAATCAATAAATGGATGCAGGTCTTTGAAAATAAAGATACCTGGCTCCCGTTGCCGAATCACCCACTCAATCGCTGCTTCTGGAGATACTGTGTTGTGCTGGGTAACCGTGCGGGGTTGACCATACTCAACAATGCCGTGTGTCACTGTCCAGACAAAAATGCGCCGTTGTGGCCTTAATTGAGCGATTGTTGCAATTGCCTGCTCAGCCCGTTCTTCCTCGGAGGTCACAAGGTAGATTAAAGGGTATTGAGCTTGAATCAGAATACTTAGCTCTTCTTTCATTGCCATCAACCTACTTAGGGCCGAATAGAGACCACAGACATTGCTCTTCAATAAACACTGAGTGGATGTACGGATTGGCTAATCCAATTTTCATCTAGCGCCCCTAGCAGGGAACTAGCTTTTCCTCTCGCGCTGCATCTGTTTTCGCCTCCTGCACCTGTTCAACCGGAAGCTTCTCTCCCATCGCTACTGCTTTAGCGCTGACGGGCATCATTTCCCCGTCTCGCAGAACTACCGTAGTTGCACACTCTGGACAATCATAAACTCGATAATTTTGACCATGGGCTGCTTTCGTCTCATCAACCACTTCTGGGTGATCCAGGTAGAAAACGATGGCACGTTGGGCGAGTTCTGACATCGGCTCTGAGTCTATTGCGGCTCGAATCTTGAGTTGACGGTGCAGTTCTGGCGACAGGTACAACGTAACTTTTTGCTTAGCTTGCATATAACTCATTCAGTCGTCCTACCCAGGTATGTCTACTACATTATCGACTCTGCTCTTACCTGTCAAGACAGTAAAACGCTTTGACTGCAATATTGTTACATTACTTTATATTTTTGGTTTTCCTCCACGCCCGACTCCCTTTCTTCTACAAAAAAGTTAATAGGAATACATCTCATGGTGGTTGAGAGGGGTCACAAACCTGGTAGATTTAGCGAGTATTAGCAAGTAAGAACTGGTTAAGATGAAAGTCCTGGTTATTGGCGGCGATGGCTATTGCGGTTGGGCAACCGCACTTTACCTTTCTAATCGAGGTTATGAAGTTGGCATCTTAGACAGCTTGGTACGGCGGCACTGGGATCTAGAACTAGGTGTGGAAACCCTGACTCCGATTGCATCAATCCAGCAACGCCTTAAACGCTGGCACGATCTTACCGGTAAATCTATCGACCTATTTACTGGAGATATTAATAACTACGAGTTCTTAAGTAAGACGCTGCGAAAGTTTGAACCAGAAGCGATAGTGCATTTTGGTGAGCAGCGTTCGGCTCCTTTTTCAATGATCGACAGGGAACACGCAGTTTTAACCCAGGTCAACAACGTAGTTGGGACGCTGAACTTACTATACGCAATGCGGGAAGATTTCCCAGAATGCCACTTGGTAAAGCTGGGGACAATGGGTGAATACGGCACACCCAATATAGATATAGAAGAGGGCTACATCACAATAGAACACAATGGGCGCAAGGATACTTTGCCGTATCCCAAGCAACCAGGCTCGATGTACCACTTAAGCAAAGTCCATGATAGCCACAATATTCACTTTGCCTGCCGAATTTGGGGCTTACGTGCCACAGACTTAAATCAAGGTGTGGTTTATGGGGTGCTGACAGAAGAAACGGGCATGGACGAGTTGTTAATTAACCGGCTCGATTACGATGGGGTGTTTGGCACAGCGCTGAACCGATTCTGTACTCAAGCAGCGATCGCACATCCTCTAACTTTGTACGGCAAGGGTGGTCAGACACGAGGATTTTTAGATATTCGGGATACAGTGCGGTGTGTAGAGCTAGCGATCGCTAATCCAGCCGATGCCGGTCAGTTCCGCGTCTTTAACCAGTTTACCGAACAGTTCAGCGTCGGCGACTTGGCTTTAATGGTTAAAAAAGCCGGTAATGCGATGGGAATGAATGTAGAGATTGAACACCTCGCTAATCCCAGAGTCGAGCAGGAACAACACTATTACAACGCCAAAAATACCAACCTGCTGGATCTCGGTTTGCAGCCGCACTATCTCTCTGATTCGTTACTCGATTCCCTGCTTAACTTTGCTATCAAGTACCAGCACCGCGTCGATAAGGAGCAAATTCTGCCTCAAGTGTCTTGGCGGCGATAAACGCCCCTAGTTTTGTCAAAACTGTAAGATATGCGAATTGCCCTTTTCACCGAAACCTTTTTGCCCAAGGTTGACGGCATTGTAACCCGACTACGCCACACGATTGATCATTTGCAGCGCACCGGCGACCAAGTGCTAATTTTTGCTCCCGACGGTGGTATAACTGAGTACAAGGGGGCGAAAGTTTATGGGATATCTGGCTTTCCGCTGCCACTTTACCCAGAGTTAAAACTCGCACTGCCTAGACCAGCAATTGGCCATGCACTTGAAGAGTTTCGGCCAGATATCATTCATGTGGTCAACCCCGCTGTTTTGGGATTGTCTGGGCTATTTTATGGAAAAGTGATGCAGATTCCGATTGTGGCGTCCTATCACACCCATCTGCCCCAGTATTTACAGCATTACGGTTTAGGGATGCTGGAAGGGTTGCTATGGGAATTGCTCAAAATGAGTCACAATCAGGCTCAACTAAATCTGTGTACATCAAGTGCGATGATGCAGGAATTGAGCAACCATGGGATTGAACGGGTGGCTCTATGGCAGCGGGGGGTGGATACAGAAACGTTTCATCCAGACTTAGCTAGTTGGCAGATGCGAGCGCGGCTAACGCAAAATTATCCTGAAAGCCCCTTACTACTCTACGTGGGTCGTCTTTCAGCAGAAAAAGAAATTGAGCGGATCAAACCGGTGCTAGATGCCATCCCGTCTGCCCGCTTGGCTTTAGTGGGTGATGGCCCTCATCGCTTAGCGCTGGAAAAACACTTTGCTGGAACAGCAACATATTTCGTGGGTTACCTTGCTGGTCGAGAGTTAGCTTCTGCCTTTGCCTCAGCAGATGCGTTTATCTTTCCATCGCGAACAGAGACACTGGGGTTAGTGCTATTAGAAGCAATGGCATCTGGATGTCCGGTTGTGGCGTCTCGTTCTGGAGGAATTACCGATATTGTGACTGATGGAGTCAACGGTTATCTGTTTGACCCATCAGATGCAACTGGAGCGATCGCTGCTACTCAACGTCTCCTAGAGCAGCAAGAAGAGCGGGAAATTATCCGCCAAAATGCCCGCCGAGAAGCAGAACGGTGGGGATGGGCGGCTGGCACAAACCAGCTACGACACTACTATCTAGCAGTCAGTTTGACCAAGCCCACGTAAATCCAACCATGTTAAAAAAGACCCTCGGCCTTGATAATCAGCTTTACGATTATCTTTTATCAGCTTCCTTACGAGAGCCAGAAGTTCTTCGGCAGTTGCGGCAAGAAACTGCCCGCCATTCACAGGCAGTGATGCAGATTGCACCGGAACAGGGTCAGTTGATGGCGCTGCTCGTCCAGTTGCTGGGAGCAACGAAAACGCTGGAAATTGGTGTGTTTACTGGCTATAGCTCACTTTGTGTGGCCTTGGCGCTTCCCCCGACTGGCAAGATTATCGCTTGTGATGTGAGTGAGGAGTATACCGCGATCGCTCGTCGGTATTGGCAAACAGCTGGGGTAGTGGACAAGATCGACCTGCAATTGGCACCAGCGCTAGAAACTTTAGAGCAGTTGTTGGCAGATGGGCAAGCAGAAACGTTTGATTTTGCTTTCATCGATGCTGATAAGGAAAACTATGACGGCTACTATGAGCGAGCGCTCCAACTAGTACGTCCCGGTGGCTTGATTGCCATTGATAACGTTTTGTGGTTCGGAAAAGTTGCTGACCCTCAAGTGCAGGACAATAGCACCCTGGCTATCCGGGCTTTCAACAACAAGTTGCACAACGACGAACGAGTGACTTTGAGCCTTGTCCCGATTGCCGATGGACTAACCCTGGCGCTTAAGAAGTGATTGCTCGATTTTCGCTTCTAGTACTTCTAATGGAGACTGGTTGTCGAGGGATGCTACCTGCTCCTCTAGCTTGTTGCAGGACTGGCGCACGAGTCGCAAGCCCTCATCCCTTGAGATTTCAGCAGTTACAGGGGCAAACTCCTGCCGGAGCTCTGCTTCTGTCGTCTGGTACTTATCTAAGGAGGAGCTCAGTTTAGTGAGGTAATTTGAGCCAACGCCCCCATCTTTTATCACGAATTCCAGGACGGAATCCAGATAAGCTATGATCTCAGGACTCTTGACTCCCTCGGTGACGGCAGCATAAAGCAGGTTTCCATCGAGATACTTGAATTCTGGCACTGAGAGCTGATTTCCACTGACCTCAAAGGTTCGGGCTCCATCAGCTGGCCTCACTGTCAAATTCTCACGCCGCACCCGCTCTGCCGCGTTGTAAACCAGAGTAGCGATCGCTAAGGTAACCTCAGGGTAGTTACTATCTGTCCCTCGCATTTCCACCGTTCCAATCTTGTTAAGCCGAACCCGGTTCCAGGCAGCTTTTAACAGGCTCCCTCCCGCCTCTAAGAAGAGGTGGCGCTCTACTCCTGCTTTGTCCATTGCTTCAAGCCAGGCATAGTAGCGGGCGAATTGCAGCTCGACTAATTCTTCTACACTAGCGGCGTAGGGCTGAAGACCACCGACGGACTGCAGATGCGTGTAGACTCCCTCCCAACCGAAGACATCACTACCCCGGTAATAAAACGTATGAGTGGCTACGTTCATCGCCCGTCCTTCATAAAAGGGGCACGCACGCGAGAGAGCTATCAGCGCTGGGTCTAGGGCCGTAGCCAAATTATAGATGTTCAGCAGTTCCTCTCGCGCTTCAACTGAAGCGTCGTAAGATACCCCTACCCGTGGGTCAATCGTCCCGTCGGGCAAATCCAGATGCATGTGCGTGCCGGTACATCTCCCGGCGTGCAGGAACCTATCGTACCCTACTGTACGGAGTTGGACATGGTTCCACAACTTGTCACGGCTCACAGGCATGACATGCAAAGGATAGGTAGACAGTGGATAGAGCCTCAGACTCATCTCTCGCCCAACCTGCAGAGCCAGTTTCAGATTACTCAGATACTCTTTTGCCAACTCTGTAACACTATAAGCCGGAGGCGTATTGATCTCGACCATGCACTTAACCCATTCCGGAGCAAAGTAAACCGGATTGCGACCTTCGGCTTCTGCCACCTCCCGACAACACTGCAAGAATTCATCGGCTCGATTTGAAATCTCACCTACCTCATCCACCAGAAAAAACTCTTGTTCAAGACCTATGCGACGGTCCACTACAGCCATGCCCTAAACCTCTATCGTGACATCAATTCAGCATCGAATTGCACCAAGTTGCTGGTGTAAAACGATACGACGTAGAAAAGGTAGCTTAATTAAAGTTATGAATTCCTTGCAAAGATTGGAATTCAGCTACTCCTACTCCAGACTACTTTACCAGAGCTACCACCTACAGCCTGCAAAGCAATTCACTCAATTTCCACAGTTTTTGGCGAGCTTGGCGATCGTATACCTGCGCGTTCGCTTGGGCCTCTTGCATCTGGTTAAAATACTTGCCTGTCATGCCTTCTACCTTGTTAGATGTAGCAACGTAGATGATTACGTCTGCTCCTGACTGCACGCTGCCCCAGGACTGCCCGAACATTTCGCGGACCATTTTAGTATTCAATCGCGCTCCGGGATGTAAGGAATTCACCACAATATCTTGAACCTGTTACTAGAACCACCTGGTCTTGAATTGCTGTCATTCTAGAAAGTCAGTAAGAATCTCATCAGGTTCATCTTCGCAATCAAAATCTATCCGGTAATCATCCAGTAGCCCTTTGCGCCTTGTAGGGATGAGAATCGGTTTCGCATCAGATGCGGGAGGTGCTTGCTCCGAGTGCTCAATCTTGGCAGGGCGATGAGCTGATTCCAAGATTTCTTCTACACGTTTTTCTACAAAGGTATCTACAAGGGATGCAATCTTTATTTCTAAGGAGTTTTGCCAATTCTGTAGATAATCATCAACATCAATATCCACATCGACCTTGCTTTCTAATACTGAAAGGCGTTTCAATATGCTCTTTATGTCCGTCTCTGCTACAGCGCCTGTACGTTCTGTCAATAAGTTGCTTTCACGCCTGTCGATATGAGTATCCAGAGCAGGGATTGAGCCCTCTGGAACCATATTCAAACCTTGCTGACAGAATCGCTCGATCAATGCCGTCACAGTACATCCAGTCTGTGTGGCGTAAGTCTCAAGGTTGGCTAACAAGTCGCTATTAATGTGGAAACTAACAGACGTCTTCGTCATCATGTTTACATACCTAAAATAAATTAACAATTCGTTATCTATCTAAATACTATTGTACGGTTGCAATATATATTTACGGCTTCCTCTCCCACCTGACTAATGCGACAGCTCCAGAAACCATGTTATAGCCTGTCCGCTGCGGAAGATAGATAAAAATATTCTACTACAGCCCCTCAATGTCTCTTTTAGCTGCAACGACCACATTTTCCTTCAGACCTTTAAGAGCAGGTCCAATGTGCTTTAGACTAAGTAGATATACAGATTCCTCAGTAGATGTAAAATGCGCACTCCAAACAAAAACGACATTGACATAGATCCGGGAACTCTCCTTGCAATCGTGTTTGCCCTTCTATTTTTGCCCCTTCTGTTCACTGGTTTTTTCTCTCAATGAGTCTATGCCTATATACTGATGCTCTTACTACACACCCGTCACTGATAATAATTAAATTCTAATACTCTGTTATTATTGTTATCCCGACCGACCAGCCTCAAGTAGCCTAACAACCCAGTTGAGCGGCGGCAGACAACTTTTGCTGCCACCAAGTTCTCTCGACCTTTCGCTCCAATGCCTTGTTGTGCCGTGTGAGTACGTAGCAGACTTAAACATCATCCGTCTTTTCGGGCAATTTGAACAGCAGAGAGATATGAGAGTTGAATATTATCTCCAAAGTCCTCCAACTTTTCCCTTAACCTTTCAAATAGCAAATCCTTCGTCTGCGGCTCAAGCCATTGAAGAGTACTTAAATGGCCCGTACTTAAAAGGTTAAAAAAATTATCGCTACTATATGTAACCTCACAGGCTATCTGCTCAGACACCAAATCTCTAAAACAACCTGAATTGAGAATGTTTTGTCCAAAACCTCTCAAAATATCCGCTTGAGTTTCTGCACCTTCATAATGGACAAGGGAAGGAGCGTACGCTTGATAGACCTCCTCAATCGCTTGGTAAACTTCGTATCGAGGTTCGGGTGACATGTTCCATAACAAGATCAGACAACCGTTGTCTTGTAATGCCTGTACTGCTTTGGAATATCCAATCTCTGGTGGTATCCAATTAAAAGCATTGGCTGCCAAAACAGCGTTGAACTTCTTAGCTTCCAGTTCCCACTCTTCAAATGAGGTATTGCAGATCTCAACTGCTGAATATCGCGCACAGTTGCGTCGTGCTAGATGATATAAATCCTGGTTTGGCTCAAGACAAGTCATTGAAAAACCCAATTGAGCAAAACAGACTGTTGCGTTCCCCGGACCACAGCCAACCTCAAGAATCGCTGCATCTGAAGAAAGTTGAGCTAGAGTCACAGCACGATTAATCAGTTCTTGAGGATAAGGTGCTCTTGCTTTGTAGTAGACATCAGCGACGGGAGAGTACCAATTTTTTCTCTGTTCCAAGTTCATGGAATAACGAGGGCTTATTTGTTGTTTAGGGTCTTGCATGGCCTATTCCTACCACCGGTAACTGAAGCGGCATAACTGTTCATTAGACTGACTTGGTCTGTCTAACACACCTAATCCGGGTGATTAGACAGAAACTTTTCTGACTAATAGCCCCGATGCGGCTGATTAGACTGCAACCTGTCTGTATATTACCCCCCATACCGAGGGATGAGACTGTAAAGTTCCGTATTTCTTCCAGCGATGTACTGAGGATCTCTGATGTGTCATTCTAGCTCCTCTGACATCAAAAACTGCTTCTCATATTCAGCTTTAGCCTGATACCAAGGCATAGGAGTCCAGGGTGCGAAAGCTGAAGCTCGATTAATTTTGACTACAAACTCTCCTCCCTGCACTCTCGTGGTGGTTCTTAGGAATATCAAGCAGGAAACCTTGAGCTACTGCATTTACATAGAACTGGTCAAATTCGTCCTGTTCAGGTGTTGATGGTGCTGATGCCTCGTTCGACACCCAACCCTCTTCAATTGCCCGTCTCAGGCAACCAGCGGGACTTTGAATGTCATAGGTTTCCTTATATTGCTTGAAGGCTGTGATAGCCGACAAGACAGTTTCTTCATCATGTTCACGGCTGACTCGCTTCAGGCTCTGTGTAAGGCGAACTCCTAAACTCTTCAGCTCCTCTTCAATCAAGGCACTCACCTTTTGGCTGTTGGCTTGGGCAATAGGAGTGACTTTCGCTGTAGGTACTTGGACTTGGAGAGCCTGGGCTTCCTTGAGGCGAGCCTGTAGGTCTTCAATGGTTTGCTGCTGAAGCTCAACCTGTTCTTGTAAATAGTAACGCATTCCCCACCCTGCCGAGTACGGCGAGGATGGGGCTTTCAGTAGCCCTGCTCCACGGCGGAGGATTCCTGTTCAGGTTTCACTCGCCGTTTCACGAACCTCCAGGGTAGGTTACTTACAAACGGTGGACTCACCGCTTACCCTCCGAAAAACATCAATTTATACACCGCAGTGGACAAATTTGATTTTTCAATATCCCAGTTCATGTGGTACATCGCCGCCACTAGCCTACTACAAAACCGTTTCTGCGGGATTAGACAGTGCCTTAAGTTATTTCAGCCTGTTTGTATTATTTCAGACATTGGGGTAAAGGTCAATATGTTTTTTCGACTCGTTTGTACCCAATTGGGTTGTCCTCACTTTCCTCCCCTCCCTGCCAGAGGCGAGGAAGGGGTATCCAGTGAGGTTGATTGTTGACATCCTCCCCACCCTGCTTAAAGCGAGGGTGGGGATTCCAAAGATTTCTCTTTAGGTTTCCTCTTTCCAGGAGTCGGCTTACCCTGTTTGGTTTCCCGCACAGTGCAGAGGTCGTTCTCGCTACTAGGCGTTAATTTCCGTGTGCCCCACGGTATTTTTTGCCAAGTACTGCAACGCTTTCTTCAGAATATTAATTGCGGCGTTCCAATCCCGGTCTTGAATGTGTCCGCAGTGTTGGCAGCTGTTGGTCCTAGTACTAAGAGTCTTTTTAACTTCAGTACCGCAATTTGAGCAATCTTGACTCGTGAAATGCGGCGGCACAGCTATCACTGGCACCCCAAACACTCTGCCAAAATACTCTAACCATTCCCTAAACTGCGACCACGCCGCATCACTGATCGATTTGGCTAAGTGATGGTTCTTCACCATATTCCGCACTTTTAGGTCTTCAATGGCTACCAAGTCGTTAGACTGGACTACGCACCTTGCAGTTTTAACCGCAAAGTCTTTACGCCGCCTTGAAACCTTAAGATGCTTCCTGCCTAATCGGTTACGAGCTTTGGCTCTAAAGGCTTACGCCTTTCTTCTTGCGAGATACACGTCGCTGAGACTTCTTAAGTGCCTTTTCATCCTTTCTCAAGAAACGTGGATTTTCTATCTGTTGACCAGCCGAATCAGTCAGGAAATGGTTTAGACCAACATCTATGCCGATGTTTCTACCTGTTAACTCATGATTCTCTGTCCGTTCTACATCAATACAAAGTTGCGTGTAGTACCCATCGGCACGACGCACAACACGTACTCTTTTGATCTGATCTACCTGATAGTAGTGCAGGTCACGAGTTCCCCACATCCTGAAAGTCCCAGCCTTGAAGCCATCGGTGAAGGTGATCTCTCTCCTGTCTTCTGACAATTTCCAGCCACATGTTTTGTACTCGACGCTGAGGTTTTGTTGATGTTTTTTGAACTGGGGGAAACCCTTTTTTCCAGGAACTTGCTTTTTGCAGTTATCACTGAACCGGGCAATCCCAGACCAGGCTCTTTCAGCACTAGCTTGTCTCGCCATCGAATTTAACTTGTCTGCCCACTCGAACTCACGCGCTAAGACAGCACAATACTTATTTAGGTCATACTTGTTAATTCCCTGATTATCCATCCAGTATTTCAGGCAGCTATTTCGCACAAAGCGGGCAGTACGCAATGCTTCATCTAGCGCTTGGTACTGCCCGTCTGTCCCCTGTAGCTTGGCCTCAAATACAATCATTTATGCTATGCTAACTAGCATAATTGTACTATAAATTCGCGTTCGTTGCATAGACAATGGTGGGATATTATGAGGACATCGAGTCCTCATAACATCCCGCTTCTCATCCCCTAGAAAGCTGCGCGAGGAAGGGGTATTCCCAGCGGTAGGATAAGGTCTAGTCTAGGCTGGCTTCAAATGTTTGCTCTAAGGTGAAGTGTTTCCCGCACGGCTAGAATGTTCTTAACTCGGCTTGAATTATGATTAATCAACTGATTTGGAGCATTGCAGTTCTCTTTATTACATCACACTGATTTTGCCAAGCGCTAATCAGGACGGGAAGGAAACCCGCATTTCTCACAAAATCTGGAAAAATGAGGCACTAAAAGGGCTACAATATATTCATAGCAATAATTTCAGCGTTTTAGCTTCATGACTCCTAGTGCAACACAGTGTTTCCCCGCTCAGTTCAA
>JAABUQ010001919.1_pt1 | contig 42843 bp, 41 predicted proteins | sample 5560001 | NCBI WGS metagenome assembly JAABUQ01 (sample SAMN10711888, study PRJNA513371) | rock metagenome | isolation source: Antarctica rocks | place: Antarctica: Victoria Land, Finger Mt nord | collected 2015-12-18 | reverse complement strand
GGACAGCTCGCTCACCATCACCTACGGGCGGCGCGACGGGTTCAACGCCGCCGCGGTGGACGGGGCGCTTTCGCCCACCGCGCGCACCCGGGTGTTCGTGCGCTACGCCACGGGGCTGACGACGGACGCGGAGGAGCAGCAGAACCTGCTGGCGACCAGCAATGTCGGCCCGACGGGCCTCCTGATCGACAGCGTGACCGGGGCGCCGGTGTCGTCCAGCAGCGGCGCGTTCGGCACGCAGAACGGGCTGTACCGCCTGCGCCGCTTCTCGATCACCGGGCTGCTGCTGCTGAACCGCGACTCCGTGAGCGTCAGCCTGGAGCAGGACGACCGGCAGAGCGTCAACACGGTGCCGGCCGGCGTCGCCGGCACGACGGCGCCGGTGACGGCCAGCGACAGCGGCGTGTTCGGGACGCTGTCCTGGGAACACGAGCTGTCGCCGGCCCTATCCAGCTCGGCGTCCTTGTCCTACGGCGTGGACAACAACGGCAACCTGGTGGGCACGGCGGCGTCGGGGTCGCAGCGGACGGTGCAGACCACCCTTGCGCTCAACTACATCTTCACGGAGACATTGACCGGCAGCGCGCGCTATCTGTTCACCGACCGCTCGGGCGGGGCGGGGCGGACGAATGCCGGCTCATTCGCCTACGGCCAGACGGGACAGAATCTGACCGAGAACCTGCTGCTTGTCGGCCTGCGGAAAAGCTTTTAAGGCGCGGTGCCGTGTACGAAACATTCTACAACCTGTCCGCGACGCCGTTCCAGCTCACGCCGGACAGCCGCTTCTTCTTCGGCAGCACCGGCCACAGCAAGGCCATCGCCCACCTGAACTACGGCCTGGCGCAGAGCGAGGGCTTCATCGTCATCACCGGCGAGGTCGGCGCCGGCAAGACCACGCTGGTCGAGTGGCTGCGGTCCCAGATGGACCCGGCCGCCTTCACCATCGCCCGCGTCAACACCACCCAGGTGTCGGAGGACGAGCTGTTCCGCCTGGCGATGGCCGGGTTCGGCCTGACGGAAGACGGGGGCAAGGCGACCCTGTTGCAGCGGTTCCAGGATGTGCTGCGGGAACACCAGGCGACCGGACGCCGCTGCCTGCTGATCGTGGACGAGGCGCAGAACCTGTCGTTTGCGGCGCTTGAGGAGCTGCGGATGCTGTCCAACCTCACGGTCGAGGGCCGCACCTCGCTGCAGACCGTGCTGCTGGGCCAGCCGCAGTTCCGCCGCCTGCTGGCCAGCCCCAACCTCGACCAGCTCCGCCAGCGGGTGCTGACCTCCTACCATCTGGGGCCGCTCAGCCAGGCCGAGACCCGGGCCTACATCGAGCACCGCCTCCATGCCGTCGGCTGGGCCGGCGACCCGCATTGGGACGACGCGGCGTTCGAGGCGGTGTTCGCCCATACCGGCGGCATCCCGCGCCGCATCAACCGCCTGTGCTCCCGCGTGCTGCTGTACGGCGTACTGGAGGCGGCGCACGACATCACCGGCGACGTGGTGGACGCGACGGCTTTGGAACTGGCGCACGACCTGGAAGGCGTGGAGGCAGGGGCGCCGGCGCTGCCGGGCCTCGCGAACGGCACAGCGGCGCGGCCCGGCGCGGCCCTGTCCTACGCCGACCTCTTGGCCCGCGTCGAGGCGCTGGAGCAGCAGATGGCGGCGCGCGAGCAGGTGTTCCGCCGGCTGACCTGGATGCTCGGGGCGGACGGCTGATGGCGCCGGCGCACTCTCCGGTGAACGCGATGCCAGTCAACGCAATGACGGTGGATGTGGAGGACTACTTCCAGGTGCAGGCCTTTGCCGGGGTGATCGACCGGGCAAGCTGGGACGCGATTCCCTGCCGGGTCGAGGCGAACATGGACCGCATCCTGCAGCAGTTCGACCAAGCGGGGGTGGCCGCCACCTTCTTCACCCTGGGCTGGGTCGCCGACCGCTACCCGGGCATCGTGCGCCGCATCGTGGCGGCCGGGCACGAGTTGGCGAGCCACGGCTACGGCCACGCCCGGGCCGATGGCCAGACCCCAGACGAGTTCCGGGAGGACGTGCGCCGGGCGCGCGGCGTCTTGCAGGACCTGGGCGGCGTGCCGGTCGTGGGCTACCGCGCGCCCACCTTCTCGATCGGACCGCGCAACCCTTGGGCGTTCGGCGTGCTGGCGGAGGAGGGCCATGCCTACAGCTCCAGCGTGTTTCCCGTGCGGCACGACCTGTACGGCGCCCCGGACGCGCCGCGCTTCCCCCACCGCCCGGCGGCCGGGCCGCTGCTTGAGATCCCGATGACCACCGTGCGGCTCGGCGGACGCAACCTGCCTTGCGCGGGCGGCGGCTACTTCCGGCTGACGCCCTATCCCCTGTTCCGCGCCCTGCTGCGCCGGTTCAACCGGGTGGATGCGGCGCCGGGCGTGTTCTATTTCCACCCCTGGGAGATCGACCCCGGCCAGCCCTGCGTCGCCGCAGCGCCCCGCCTGTCCCGCTTCCGCCACCGCGTGAACCTTTCGGCCATGCAGGGCCGGCTGGACCGCCTGCTGCGCGACTTCGCGTGGGACCGGATGGACCGCGTGTTCGCGGACGCCTTGGCCGCTCCCGCCGTTTAGCCCATGCCGATCCGCTGCCGACCGCTGGACGCCGCGACCGCGACCGCTTGGGACAGGTTCGTGGACGCCATGCCGACCGGCACCTTCTTCCACCGCGCCGCCTGGGCGGAGGTGTTCGCCCAAGCGTTCGGCCACGCGCCGCACTACACGCTGGCGGAGCGGGACGGCGCGGTCGTCGGCGTGCTGCCGCTGGTGCACGTCAAGTCCTTGCTGTTCGGCAACAGCCTGATGTCGAGCCCGTTCTGCGTATACGGCGGCCCGCTCGCCGTGGATGCGGAGGCTGCCGCGGCGCTCGACGCCCACGCCGCCGCGTCCATGCAGCGCGTGGGCGCCAAAGCGACGGAGTTCCGTTTCCTGCACCCGCTGCCGGAGGGCTGGCTCGCGGATGCCGAGTGGCCCACCCGGTCCGACCTGTACGTCACATTCCGAAAACCGATCACGGCGGACGATGACGCCAACATGAAGGCGATCCCCCGCAAGCAGCGCGCGGTGGTGCGCAAGGGGATCGAGCGCGGGCTGGTCTCCACGGTCTCCGACCAGGTGGACGGGCTGCACGCCATCTACGCGGAGAGCGTCCGCAACCTCGGCACCCCCGTGTTCAGCCGCCGCTACTTCCGCATCCTGGCCGAGGCGTTCCGCGGGCGCATGGACGTGGTCACGGTGCTGGACGCCGGCACGCCGGTCAGCGCGGTGCTGAACTTCTACGACCGGGACGAGGTCCTGCCCTATTACGGCGGCGGCACCGCGGCGGCGCGGACCAGCCACGCCAATGACTTCATGTACTGGGAGGGCATGCGCCGGGCCGCGGCGCGGGGCTGCCGCTTGTTCGACTTCGGCCGCAGCAAGGCCGGCACCGGGGCGTTCGCCTTCAAGAAGAACTGGGGTTTCGACCCGGCGCCGCTGCACTATCGCTACCGCCTTGCGCCGGGCACGGCCATTCCCGACCACAACCCGCTCAACCCGAAGTACCGGCTGTTCATCGCCGCCTGGAAGCGCCTGCCGGTGCCGGTCGCCAACCTGATTGGCCCGCACATCGTCCGCGGCGTCGGCTGATGCGCGACCTGATCTTCATCTCGCACCGCATCCCGTATCCGCCCGACAAGGGCGAGAAGATCCGCGGCCTCAATTTGCTGCGGCACCTGTCGCGGTCCTTCCGCATCCACCTCGGCTGCCTGGTCGATGAGCCCGGCGACATGCAGCACCTTCCGGCGCTGCGCGAATGGTGCGCGGAGGTCGCGGGCTTTCCCATCGACAAGCGGCGGCAGAAGCTCCGGGCGCTGGCGATGCTGCGGCCCGGCCGGCCCTTGATGCTCGACTACTACGGGCATCCGGGCCTGCGGCGTTGGGTGCGGGACAGCATGGCCCGGCGGCATATGGACGTCGTCTATATCTACTCCGTCGCCATGGCGCCCTACGTCGAGGGCCTGCGGCGTCCCGGCGTGATCCTCGATGCGCAGGACATCGACTCGGAGAAATGGGCTACCTACGCCGGGGAAGCACGCTGGCCAATGCGCGCCGTATGGTCGCGGGAAGGCCGGACCTTGCTGGCGTACGAGCGCCGGGCTGCGATGCGCTGCGACTCCACGCTGTTCGTGTCCCAGCAGGAATGCGACCGCTTCGTCGAGCTGGCGCCGGAAGCCGCGGGCCGGGTGCATGCGGTGGAGAACGGCGTGGACTTGGAGCGCTTCTCGCCGGGCCAGGCGTTCGAGACGCCGTTCCACGCCGCCGGGCCGCATCTCGTGTTCACCGGCAACATGGACTACTGGCCCAATGCCGACGCGGTCCGCTGGTTCGCGGCCGAGGTGGTCCCGCCGCTCCGGCAGCGGCATCCCGCGGCCGAGTTCCACATCGTCGGCGCCAACCCCGGCCCGGCGGTGCTGCGCCTGGCCGACCAGCCCGGCGTGCGCGTGACCGGCCGAGTGCCGGACGTGCGGCCCTACCTCGCCCATGCCGACGCCTGCGTGGCGCCGCTCCGCATCGCCCGGGGCATCCAGAACAAGGTGCTGGAGGCCATGGCGATGGGCCGCCCGGTGATCGCCTCCCCCCAGGCGTTCGAGGGCGTGCGCGCCACGGCGGGGCGGGACCTGCTGGTCGCCGACGGGGCTGAGGCGATGTGCGGCGGGATCACGGAGGTGCTGGCCGGCGCGCATCCGGGGCTGGGCGCGGCGGCGCGGGCGGCCATGCTGCAATCCTATGCCTGGCCCAAGACGCTGGCCAAGCTGGACGCGATCTTTTGCACCGCTTCCGCAACGAACGTGGTAGCTTCCCCGGCATGAGCGCCGTGACCCTTCCCAGCCTGCGTCCGGTGTCCGTTCCCGCGGTCGCCGGGCTTTCACTGGGCCTGGCCGCCTGGGTCCTGCTGTTCCTGCCGGAGTGCGTGGCGGCGGTGGGCGTTTGGCGGGGGTCGGACACCTACGGGCATTGCTTCCTCATCATTCCCATGGCGGCGTACCTTGCCTGGGACCGCCGGGCCGCCTTGGCCGGCTTGGCGCCGCGGCCCCTGCCCACCCTGGCGCCGCTCGCGCTGCCGATTGCGGCCGTCTGGTTCCTGTCCGAGCGGCTGGGCATCATGGAAGGGCGGCAACTGGCCGCCATCGCGGCGCTGGAGCTGATGGCCCTGGCGACGCTCGGCTGGCGCCTGTTCCGCGCCTTGCGGGCGCCACTGCTGCTCCTGGTGTTCCTCGTGCCGTTCGGCGCGTTTGTCACGCCGGCGCTGCAGCAGTTCACCGCGGGATTCGTCGTCCGGGGGCTGAACGTCCTCGGCGTCGCGAACTACGCCACCGACTACACGATCGAGATCTCCGCGGGCGTGTTCTACGTGGCCGAGGCCTGCGCCGGCCTGCGCTTCCTGATCGCGGCGGTGGCGTTCGGCGTATTCTACGCCCTGCTGAACTACCGCAGCCCGGGGCGCCGCCTGCTGTTCGTGGCCGCGTCGGTCGTGGTTCCGGTGTTCGCCAACGGGGTCCGCGCGCTGGGCATCGTCGTACTCGGGGCCATCCTCGGCAGCGCCAACGCGGCGGCGGCCGACCACGTCATCTACGGCTGGGTGTTCTTCTCTCTGGTCATGCTGCTGCTGGTCGCGGGCGGGATGCCGTTCCGCGAAGACCCGCCGGAGCCGGCGCCGTCCGGTCAGCCGGAGGCGGCGCCCGCGGAAACCCGGCCGGTTTGGGCCGCCGCCGCCGTCGTTCTCCTGCTAGCCGCCGGCCCGGCCGCCGCGATGCTGCTTGCGCGCCAGGTCACGCCGGCCCTGTTCACCGAGGTTCTGGCGTTCGCGGCGCCGCCGGGCTGCACGGTTGACCCCGCGCCGGCGCCCGCGCTGCCGGCGCCGCGTCTAACCGCCACCCTGTCCTGCGCGGGGCAGCAGCTGGTCGTGACGGTCGAGGCGTTCCCGCGCCGCTCCACCGCGAACAGCTTGGTGCGGGAGCGTCGGCGCATCACCGGGGAACTCTCTGCCGAGGAAGCGACGGTTGCCGCGTTGCCGACGGCGCAGGCCGAGAACGGCGACTGGTCGCTGATCCACACGACCGGCCCGGCCCGCACCGTCGCGGTGGCGAGCTGGACCGGCGGCGCGCCGGCGCAAAACGGCATGGCCGACCGCATCCGCCAGGCCCGCGACAGCCTGTTTGGCACCGCCTACGCGCCGGTCCTCGTCACCGCCGCCATCGAGTCGCCCAAACGGCTCACCCCCGCCGAGCAGCAAAAGGCTGACGCCCTGCTGCGCGGCTTTGTGGACGCGCAGACCGACCTGACGACGCGGGTCGCGGGGTTGGCGCAAAGCGCGCAGGAGTAGCCGCGGTGGGCGGCATCATGCGGACGGCCCCGTCCCGTGCGCGTCGAGGATGGGCCGGACGAACTCCGCCAGGTCGCCGCCGGGGAACAGGTATCCGGCGACGCCGGCCGCCGCCGCCGCAGCCATGTCGGTTTCCTGATCGCCGACCAGCGCGCAATGCCCGGAGTCGAGGTCCCAGGCGCGCAGCAGGTCCAGGATCATGCCAGGCTCCGGCTTGCGCCAGGAACTGCTGCGCCGGTAGGCCGGCACGGCGGCCTCATGGTGGAACGGGCAGTAGCGCACGTCGTCAATCGTGCCGCCAGATTGCAGCGCCTCTTCCAGCATCCAGCGGTGCAGGTCCTGCACCGCCGCCTCGTCATACAGGCCGCGCGCGACGCCGGACTGGTTGGTGACGACGAAGACGTGCCAGCCGCGGGCATGGGCCAGGCGGATCGCCGCCTTGGCGCCGGGCATCCACTCGAAGCGGTCCCGCGTGCCCACCCAGCCATGGTCGATGTTGCACACCCCGTCCCGGTCGAGGAACAGCGCGGGCCGGGCCAGCCGCCGGGACAGCTCGACCTGGGCGCGCTCCAAGTCGGGCGGGATGCCGATGTCGATGAACCAGCCCGCGCTTTCCGTCCCGCGCAGCAGGCCGTCGCGGGCCAGGCCGGGCAGCACGTCCCGCTCCAGCGAGCACACCGGCGCCGTGCGGTCCACCACCCGCCGGTCCAGCCGGTAGATGCCGCCGTTGATGAGGCCGGGCGAGCCGGGCGCCGGACGTTCGCGGAACGCCGTGACGCGGTCGCCGTCCAACTCGACCACGCCGTAGCGCGATGCGTCCGCCAGGCGGCGCAGCGCCAGGCGGCCCATCACCCCAGGCTCGGGGGTGAGCAACGAGGTCAGGCCGCAGTCGAACAGCGAGTCCCCGTTCAGCAGCAGGAAGCTGTCGTGCAGGTGCTCCCGGGCATGGTGCAGCGCGCCCCCCGTGCCTGCGCGGACCAGCTCCTCGCTGATCGCAAGCGTCATGGCCCGCGGCAGCCGGTCACGCAGGTTTTGCAGGCCCGCTTGCAGGACCTCCGATAGATGGCCGGTCAGCAGGAGCACGTCGGTGATGCCGTAACGCGCCACCTCCCGCAGCAGCCATGCCAGGAACGGCCGGTCGCCGACGGTCAGCAGCGGCTTCGGCGTCGTCGCCGTGGCGGGGCCGAGGCGGGTGCCGAGGCCGCCCACCAGAATGGCGCACTGCCGGATCGTCAACGGCCGATCTTACGGACAGATGCGGGGCGTCGCTGCGGCCAGTCGGGTGCGGGCATTGGCGCGGGTTCCGTGAGGTGCGCCGGCACCTATAACGGAAACGGCCTCAGCGCCGCCACCACGCGGCGGTTGCGCCGTCACTCCGCACCAGGGACCGCCCGGCCAACGGCCGCTCAAACCACCACAGCCGTCTTGACGAGCCGCATCAGCAGGCCGGTGTAGAGGATCATCGGCACCGACACGGCCAGCGCGAACACGCCGATGGCCAGGGCACGGCGGCCAAACGGCACGGTCTCCCCCAGGAACGACACGCCGCCCACGACCAGGAAGCCCATGGCGCGCAGGTCCTCAACCGTGTGGAACGACTGGTCCATCTGCACGAGCAGCAGCGCCAAGCCGATCCCGGCGGCGAAGCCCGCCGCCAGCACGCCGGACATCAGCAGCACCCGCTTGGGCGCGACGGGGTTTTGCGGCACCTGCGGGGGGTCGATGACCTGCACCTTGACCTTGTCCCCGTCCGCCTCCGCCGCGCTTGAGATGCGCATCGACTCGCGGCGGGCCAGCAGGTCGTCGTAGTTCCGCCGCAGCACCTCGTAGTCCCGGTTCACGTTGGCGTAGTCCGCCTGCAATTGCGGCGCGCCCCGCGCGATCTCCTCCAGGCGGTCGCGCTCGCGGGTCGCATCCTGGATCTGCCGTTGCAAGGAGGCGATCACTGCGTCGTTCTCGATGTTGCGCACCTTGAGCTGCTCGAAGACCGGGTTGGGAACCGAGCGGTTGCGCGGCCCGCTGCGCGGCGCGGCGCCGGAATCGCTGCTGCCCGCCCCGCCCGACCGCAGGGCTGCGACCAGGTTGCGCTGCGCCACCACGTCCGGGCTTTGCTCGGTGTAACGCAGCCGCAGTTCCTGCAGCGTGCGCTCGGCCTCATGCAGGCGCGATGGGCCGCCGACGCCGCCTGCGCCATCCATCTCGGTCACGATGAGCTGCTGCGTGGTGGACAGCTCATGGGCGAGCGCCTCGCGCCGGGCGATGGCGTCCAGCAACTGCCCTTGCAGCGCGCGGACGTTGCCCTGCTGCGCCTCAAGCCGCGACGCGCTGCCGTCCCCGGCCGGCAGGATGTCGACATACTTGGCGCGGAACTCGGCCCGCTTGCGCTCGGCCTCCTGCAACTGGCGCTCATACAGGGCGATCTGCGCAGCCAGGAACTTGCCGGCGTTTTCCAGGTCGTTGCGGTTATTGCCGGTCTTGCTCTCGACGAACGTGGTCAGCATGGTCCGCACCACGTCGAACGCCAGCTTGGGCGACGTACTGCGGTAGGCGATGGTGAACAGGTTGCGCGTTTGCGGCGTGATCCGGATGTCGGCCGCCAGTTGGGCCACCAGCGACTCGCGGTCAGCCGCGCTCTTCAGGTCCAGCTCAAGGTCGGTCTTGGAGATCAGCTTCTCCAGGTTCGGCCGGCTCAGCAGCGTGCGCTGCAGCACGTCAAGCTGGGCGGCCGAGGAGCTATCGACCGCGATGCCGCGCAGCAGCGGCGTCAGCACGACGTCGGCATCGACGTAAAGCCGGGCGCTCGCCTCATAGGTGTTTGGGATGGTGAACGTCACAGCCCAACCGACGACGCAGACCAGCCAGGAAAAGAACACCGCCGGCCAGCGGTAGCGCCAAGCCGCAGTGATCTGCTTGCGCAGCAGGACCTGCAATGCGTGCATCGAAGCGTGCCTCTCAGAACCAGCTTTGCGGAATGATCAGCGTGTCGCCCGGCAGCATCGCGACGTTCTGGTCGATGTCCCCGTCCCGCAGCAGGTCGCTCAGCCGGACCTTGAGGGTCTGCCGCGTCCCGTCCACGTCGCGCACGATCACCGAGCTGTTGCCCGCGGCGTAGCGGGTCAGGCCCTTGGTCTGAATCATCACGTCCAGCACCGTCATCTTGTCCCGGTACGGGATGGCCAGCGGCTCCGTCGCTTCCCCGATGACCCGGATCTGCCGGTCCAGCGGCCCGACGAACCCGCTGACGATCACCGAAACGTTCGGCTCCTTCACGTATTCCTTGAGCTTCCCCTCGATATCCTTGGACAGCGCCGTCGGCGTCTTACCGGCGGCGACGATGTCGGGGATCAGCGGCAGCGAAATCCGCCCGTCGGGGCGCACGGCGAGGTTCGGCACGCTCAATTGCGGGGACTGGTACACGAACACGCTCAACTGGTCGCCGGGTCCGATCAGGTAGGGCGCGCTCTCCACCAGTCCGGTCGATGGCCGGACGGACGACGCATCTGGGACGCCGCCCCGGTGGCAACCCGCCAGCGCCGGCACGGCCAACGCCAGCGCCGCGGCCCAGCACCAGCCCGTTCGCCTCTTATCCTTGGCCACCATCATCGCCCCGTCTTCACCCTGAGTCGTTTTCGCCCCGATCCATCCAACCGCCGGGTCAAGCCTGCCCATGCCGCGCGATGGTAGGCGCGGAAGGAGTTGAACCCCCGGCCTCTGCCATGTGATGGCAGCGCTCTGCCACTGAGCTACACGCCTCCATCGCGACGGCACCGGACTATGCCATAGGATTGCTGCTGGCTTACACTAAATCGCGTGCAAACGATGCGCTTGACGATTCCTAACCCGGGGTCGCGTGCTCGGGCGATGCCTGCGCGGGCAGCGTCGCCAGCGTCGCCGCCAGGCCGTCGGCCAAGGATGTCCGCGCCTTGATGCCGAGGGTCAGGGTCGCAAGACGTGGCGATCCCACGGATTGCGCGATATCGCCGGGGCGCGACGGCCCGCGGCAGATGATCGGCTGGCGCCGGGTCGCGACGGCGATGGCGTGCGCCAGTTCCGCCACCGAGGTTTCCTGCCCCGTGCACACGTTCAGCAGGTAGGCGCCGGGCTGGTCGGCAAGGTGCTGCATCCCGGCGACCAGGTGCTTCACGACATCGCCCACGAACACGAAATCCCGGGTCTGCGAGCCGTCCCCATGCAGCGTCACCGGCTGGCCAGTCCCGATGGCGTTGGCGAAGATCGAGATGACGCCGCTATACGGCGAGGACGGATCCTGGCGCGGCCCGTACACGTTGAAGAAGCGGAACCCGACCGAGGGCACGCCATGGACCAGCAGGCCCACCCCGGCGTGCTGCTCGCTCCCCAGCTTGTCGGCGCCGTAGGCCGTGCGCGGCGCCGGCACGGCGTCCTCCCGCGCGAACCCCGTCACGTTGCCGTACACCGCCGCCGACGAGGCATAAACCACCGGCAGGCCACCCAGCGCGCGAGCCGCGTCGTACACCGTGATCGTGCCGCCCAGGTTGACCCGGTGCGTGCCGAGCCAGTCCTCGTTCGCCCGCACCACGGACGCCACAGCCGCCAAATGGAAGCAACCGGACGCGCCGCGCAGCGCACGCCGGACCGCAGCGGGGTCGCAGACATCGCCGCGCAGCACCTCGCAGCGCGGGTCCAGATTCTCGGCCCGCCCGGTCGAGAAGTCATCCAGCACGCGCACATGATACCCAAGGGCCAGCAAGGCATCCGCCAAATGCGATCCGATGAAGCCGGCACCGCCGGTGATCGTGTAGGTCGTCAATCCCGCCTCCGTTACGCGACGTGCCGAAATCCGAAAAAAGCCGGCCCGTGGTCGCCAGCTAGCCGGCCGCTCATTCCCCAGCCGTTCATTCGACCGTGACGCTTTTTGCCAGGTTGCGCGGCTGGTCCACGTCCGTGCCGCGCAGCACGGCGGTATGGTAGGCCAGCATCTGCGCCGCAATCGCGTGCAGGACCGGGGCCACGAACGGGTCCACCGTCGGCAGCTCGATCACCTCCGCCGAGATCGACTGCAGCTTGGCGCAGCCGGCGGCGTCGCTGAACACCACCACCTGGCCGCCGCGGGCGCCGGCCTCCTGCACGTTCGACGCCGTCTTCTCGAACAGCGGGCCGGACGGGGCGATGGCCAGGATCGGCACCTGCCGGTCGATCAGCGCGATGGGGCCGTGCTTCATCTCCCCGGCGGCGTAGCCCTCCGCATGGATGTAGCAGATCTCCTTGAGCTTCAGCGCCGCCTCCAGCGCGATGGCATGGCAGGCGCCGCGGCCCAGGCACAGCACGTCCCGCGCCTCCGCCATCCGCTCCGCCAGGCGGTGGATCGGGGCGGCGTTCGCCAGCACTTCCCCGGCCTTGGACGGCAGCTCCAGCAGCGCCGCGACCAGCGCCGCCTCCCGCGCCGCGCTGATCGTGCCGCGCGCCCGGGCGGCGCCGACCGCGAGGCACGCCATGACCGTCAACTGCGCGGTGAACGCCTTGGTGCTGGCCACGCCGATCTCCGGGCCGGCCACGGTTTCCAGCACCACGTCGCTTTCCCGCGCCATCGTGCTTTCCGGCACGTTCAGCACCGACATCACATGCTGCCCAGCGCCGCGCAGGAAGCGGAGCGCCGCCAGCGTGTCCGCGGTTTCTCCGCTCTGGCTCACCAAGAGGCCCAAGCCGCCCTTTGGCATGGGCGGCATGCGGTAGCGCAGCTCGCTGGCGAAGTCGATGTCGGTCGGCAGCCGCGCCAGCTCCTCCATCCAATGGCGTCCGGCCAGCCCGGCGAAATACGCCCCGCCGCACGCGGCGATGGTCATCCGCGGCACCTTGGCCCAATCGAACGGCAGGGTGGGCAGCAGCACACTTCGGGTCGCCGGGTCCAGCATGCGCGCCAGCGTCTGGCCGATGGCGGCGGGGTGCTCGTGCAGCTCCTTTTCCATGAAGTGGCGGTAGCCGTCCTTGCCGACCACGGCGCCGGTCTGCACGGTCATCCGCACTTCGCGGTTCACGGCCTGCCCGGCGGGTCCGAAGAACGCAGCACCCTCCCGCGTCACCACCGTCCAGTCGCCATCCTGCATATAGGCAATGCGCCGGGTCATCGGCGCCAGCGCCAGGCTGTCGCTGCCGAGGTACATCGCCGTTTCGCCAAAGCCCACCGCCAGCGGAGCGCCGTGCTGCGCGCCCACCATCAGCTCCGGGTGCCCGGCGAACACCATGGCGAGCGCATAAGCCCCTTCCAACCGGACGAACGCCCGCCGCGCCGCGTTCACCGGGTCCATGCCTTGGCGGAGATGCAGGTCCACGAGCTGCGCCACCGTTTCCGTGTCCGTCTCGGTTTCGAAGACCTGGCCTTGAGCTTCCAGCTCGGCGCGCAGCTCGGCATGGTTCTCGATGATGCCGTTGTGCACGACGCTGACGCGGGGGGTGCCGTGCGGGTGCGCGTTGCGCTGGGTCGGCGCGCCGTGGGTGGCCCAGCGCGTGTGGCCGATGCCGACGACGCCCGGCAGCGGCTCCCGCTCCAGCACCTCGGCGAGGTTGGCGAGCTTGCCCGGCGCCCGCCGCCGCGCGATGCCGTCTTCCAGCAGCGTGGCGATGCCCGCGCTGTCGTAGCCGCGGTACTCCAGCCGCCGCAGCGCTTCCAGCAGCAAGGGAGCCGCCGGTTCAATGCCGATCACGCCAACGATGCCGCACATTAGGTCCCACTCCGATCAGTGCAACGGTCACGCCCGCCCACGGCGGGCGTGACGTGGCTACGATGCCGAACAACACGACATCCCAGGCGACAAAAAGGCGAACAGGCTTCGCAACCTGAGATGGATTTGCATCATACCTACCACATTCCCGGCCCATTTCTCCAGCAAAATATAATAATTTCGACATGAACCCGATCATGCAAGCCGATTGAGCGTTCCCCGCAGCGTCGCACCGGCGGACTGCCGCGCCAAGGCCAGCAATCCCCGGGGGTCGCGCGGGTTGGCCAGGAGCACCCCGATGCGCCGCCGCCTCAAGCCGGACCACGCGGCCTTGTAAGGATCGTCGCCCCGGCCGAAATCGATCTCCGCGACGCCCTCCCCCAGCAGGTCCTGGATCATGTGCCCGGTCAGCACCGTGCCCGGCGACAGCGGGCGCCACGCGTCGTCATGGGCCAGCTTCAGCACGGTGGCCGAGCCGCCCGCCACCGTCCGGTCCACCGTCCAGTACTGGGCCGCCACCGCCTGCGCGCCGGACCACAGGACGCCCAGCCGCAGCACGCCCGCCGCCGCGGCGCGCGGCAGCAGGGCGGCAGTGAAGCCGGGCGCGGCCTCCTGCGGCTTCCAGCTTCGGCGGTACACATCCTCGTACGCCGCCATCGCGCGCTCCAGGCCGTCGCGCGACCGCACAAGCTCGATCCGCACCCGGCGGTCGCGCCCGCAGGCGCGGGTCTTGCGGCGGATCGTCTCGCGCAGCCGGCTCGGACGGGCGGCCAGGTAGTCCTGCCAGCCACAGCCCGCGACCGGCTGGTGCCAGTTGCCGAAGTGCTCGAACCGCCGGGCAACGAGGCCGCCGTCCCGCAGGCCCGCAAGCAGCGGCGGCAGCCCGGGCCATGACGGATCAAGCGCGTCGAGCACCAGCGTCGGCCAGCGCCGGCAATACGCGCCCAGCGCCGCCCCGGCCCCCCAGATGTCCCGGTCGGCCAAACCTCGGGCCAGCAGCGGCTGGAACAGGCACGTATAAACCGTCGAAAGCCCGCGCACCTGGCGGCCCGGCCCGCGCAGCAGCGGCAGGATCGCCGCCGGACGACCGTTGTCGCGGCACAGCAGGAACTCGGCGCGGCAGCCCGGCGGCAGCGCGGCCTCCACCGTCGCCTCGAACCACGCGCGGCTCGATTGGAAGCCTGGCCCTGCGGCAAACAACGCGTCCCACTCCGCAGACACCTCGTGCAGCTCGGCCGCGGTCACGTGGGCCGTCATCGCCGGGCCAAGTAATAGGCCAGGCCGATCCACTCGTGCATCGCGAAGAAGCTGTTGAGCCAGGCGGACGTCCGCGGCAGGAATTCGCCCGGCCGGAGCTTCGGCCACGGGTCCGGGCGGACCGGCGCCGGCACGGCGTCGATGCCGGCCCGTCCGAACGCCAGCAGCGACCGCCGCATGTGCCAGGCATGCGTCACCAGGTACACGCGGCTGATGCCGGCGGCCTTGAGCACCGACGCGCTGTACTCGGCGTTCTCCCAGGTCGTGGGCGAGGCCGCCTCCGTCCAGCGGACGGGGACGTTGAAGTCGTCCGCCATGCTTTCGGCCATCAGCGCGCCCACGGTCAGCGGCAGGTCATCGACGACGCCGCCGGACACCAGGACCGGCAGGCCCGTTCGCCGGTGGAGCGCGGCGCCCGCGCGCACCCGCTCCAGGCTAAGGCTGCCCAGGGCGGCGCCGGGCAGGTCGGGCAGGCGGACCACGTCGCCGCCCAGCACGACGATGGCCTGGGGCGGCTCGCCGGGCGCCGCGGGCGGCACGTCGAGCGACGCCAGCAGCGCCGTGGACACGGCGGGCAAGGACAGCAGCACCAGTGCCGCAAGGGCCAGCAGCGCCAAGGCACGCCCCGCCCGGCCCCGGAGCAGCAGCAGCGCCAGCAGCGCCGCAAGCGCCAGGCTCGCCGGCGGCAGCGCCAGCGCCGTGAAAACCGTGTTGACCGACAAGGAAGCTCCGGGAGGCGGGCGCCCTGTCTGCCCGATTTCGATGGGCCGCGAAAGTTATAAACTATTAAACGACAACTACTTGAGGTTGTGCATGACCGCGGGATCCAGGCTATGTCTCGCCTATCCCATGTTCGCCGATCCACCTCGAATTGTCCTGTCCCGCCCCAAGCTCGATGTGCCCGGCCTGGCCGCACTGGGCGCGCGCTGGCGCACCCTGGAAGCCGCGGCCGACCCCTCCCCTTTTCAAACCTGGACATGGATCGGCTGCGCCGCCGAGCGGTTCGCCGACCCGCTGCTGATCGAGGCGCATGACGCGGAGGGCTTGGTCGGGATCGCCCTATGGAACCGCCGCCGATCCTGGCTCGCCGGCGACAGCCTGTGGCTGGACGAAAGCGGCGACCCGGCGCTCGACGCCGTGTTCACCGAGCACAACGATCCCCTGCTGGCCCGACGCGCGCCGGAGGGTCTGCTGGCCGCGATGCTGCGGGCGGCGCTGGGGCCACGGGACGGCCGGACGCCGCGCCTCGTGCTGTCCGGCGTCGGCGCGGCGACGCGGGACGCGGCTTTGCAGGCCGGCGCCATCGCGCTGCCCGGCCCTGACCGCACGGCGCCCTACGTGGACTTCGCCCGGGTTCCGCCGGGGGTGGCCTATATCGAGCAGCTCAGCCGCAACACGCGCCAGCAACTGCGCCGGTCCGACCGCGCCTATGCCGCCCAAGGGGCGCTGCAGATCGAGCGGGCGGCGGACGCCGGGCAGGCGCAGGCATTTCTCGACGCGCTGATCGTGTTGCATGCCGCGACCTGGGCGGCCCGCGGCAAGCCGGGCGCGTTTGCCACCGAGCCGGTGCGGCGGTTCCACCGCTGCCTGATCGGGTGCGGGGCGCCGGGCGAAGTCGAGCTGCTGCGGATCACCGCGGGCGGCCGGGTGGTCGGCTATCTCTACAACTTGGTGCGCGGCGGGTGGGCCTGCGCCTACCAAAGCGGCTTCGACTACCCCGGCGCCGGACCGCATGGGAAGCCGGGGCTGACCTGCCATCACTTGGCCATCGAGATGCACCGGGCGCGCGGCGGCACCAGCTACGATTTCCTGGGCGGCGCCGACCGCTACAAGCGCAGCCTGTCGAACGCCGAGCGGGTGCTGCATTGGCTGTCGGTGGCGCCCCGCCGGCACCCCGCCGCGACGCTGGCCCGGATCCGGGGCCTGATCCGCCGCTGAGCCGTGCCTAAAATAGCGCCAAATTTGAGACGGCCCCAGTCGCGCCGCGGTCAGCGCATCTCTCACGCTGACGTGACGGAGTGGCATGCAACCTGCATGGCCCATCGCAATCGCACGTCTTGAAAGGGAGAGAATTGAACATGGCGTCCGTCCGAAATTGGTTGCGTGGCGTGGGCTGCGCGGCCTTGGTGGCTGCGGCGGTCCTGCTGGCGCCCATGGCGCAGGCGCAACCCGCCGGTCCCGTGAAGATCGGCATCCTGCACAGCCTGTCCGGCACCATGGCGATCAGCGAGACGACGCTGAAAGACGTGATGCTGATGCTGATCGACGAGCAGAACAAGAAGGGCGGCGTGCTCGGGCGCAAGCTGGAGGCCGTGGTGGTCGATCCCGCCTCCAACTGGCCGCTGTTCGCCGAGAAGGCGCGCGAGCTGATCACCGTGCAGAAGGTCGCCGCCGTGTTCGGCTGCTGGACCTCCGTGTCGCGCAAGTCCGTGCTGCCGGTGTTCGAGGAAACCGGCAACATCCTGTTCTACCCCGTCCAGTACGAGGGCGAGGAAAGCAGCAAGAACGTGTTCTACACCGGCGCCGCGCCGAACCAGCAGGCGATCCCCGCAGTGGACTACTTGATGGCCGAGGAGAACGTGCAGCGCTGGGTGCTGGCCGGCACCGACTACGTGTATCCGCGCACGACGAACAAGATCCTTGAAGCCTACCTGAAGTCCAAGGGCGTGAAGCAGGAGGACATCCTGATCAACTACACGCCGTTCGGCCACAGCGACTGGCAGACCATCGTTGCCGACATCAAGAAGTTCGGCTCGGCCGGCAAGAAGACGGCCGTGGTCAGCACCATCAACGGCGACGCCAACGTGCCGTTCTACAAGGAGCTGGGCAACCAGGGCATCAAGGCGACCGATATCCCCGTCGTGGCGTTCAGCGTCGGCGAAGAGGAGCTGGCCGGCGTCGACACCAAGCCGCTGCTCGGGCACTTGGCCGCCTGGAACTACTTCATGAGCGTCGACACCCCCGAGAACAAGGCGTTCATCGCGCGCTGGCAGGCCTACACCAAGAACCCGAAGCGGGTGACGAACGACCCGATGGAGGCGCACGTCATCGGCTTCGCCATGTGGGTGAAGGCGGTGGAAAAGGCCGGCACGTTCGAGCCGGCCCGCGTGATCGACGCCATGATCGGCGTGTCGGTGCCGAACCTCTCGGGCGGGCTGTCGGCCATGATGCCGAACCACCACATCACCAAGCCTGTGCTGATCGGCGAGATCCAGGCGGACGGGCAGTTCAACGTCGTGTCCACCACGCCGGGCACCATCGTGGCGCAGGAGTGGTCGCCGTACCTGGAAGGCTCGCGCGACCTGATTGCCGATTGGCGCCCGCCGATGTCGTGCGGCAACTTCAACGTGAAGACCGGCAAGTGCGGCGGCAGCGGAAGCTGATGCCGCCAAGGCGGCTATTGGGGCGGCTTCTCCTCGTCGCCCTTCTACTCAGCGGGCCGGCCTGGGCGCAGCCGTCCTTGCTGGCCCCGCTCGGCAGCCAGTCGTTTGAAGACATCCGGCGCGGGGTGGAGGCGCTGGCGGTGTCCGGCGACCCGCGCACCGGCCCGGTGCTGGACGCGCTACAGGCCGGGCGGCTGCTGGTGCAGCCCGGCGGCGCGCTGTTCATCCGCGAACCCGGGGGCGCCACCGTCTCCGCCGAAACCGGCGCGCCCTCCGATGCCGCCAACGCCCGTCCGGTGCGGGTCAACAACGCCGTGCGCCGGGCGGTGGACGCCGCCATGGGGGGCCTGCGCCTGTTCGCCCCCGACCCCGGCGTCCGCGCCGAGGCCGCGCAGGCGGTGTTCAAGTCCCGCGACGCCGCCGCCCTCCCGGCGCTCGACCGCGCGCTGGCCGGAGAGCGCGACCCGGGCGTGCGCGACGCCATGCGGCAGGCCCGGGCCGCCGCCGTGCTGGCCAGCCCCGACGCGCCGGACGCGGACAAGCTCGCCGCCGTCGCGGTGCTGCGCGCCCGCGGCGACCTGGAAGCCCGCGGGGTGCTGGCCTCCCTGCCCGCCCCCTCCCCCACCGTGGCCGCGGCGGCAACCGAGGCGGTGGCCGGCATAGACCGGACCTTGCAGCTTTGGGGCCTGGCGCAGGGGGCTTTCTACGGCCTCAGCCTCGGCTCGGTGCTGCTGCTGGCGGCGACCGGGCTTGCCATCACCTTTGGCGTCATGGGCGTCATCAACATGGCGCACGGCGAGATGGTGATGATCGGCGCCTACGTGACGTTCGTGGTGCAAGAGGCCATCCGCACCTTTGCCCCCGGCCTGTTCGGCGCCAGCCTGTTCATCGCGGTGCCGTTGGCGTTCCTGGTGTCGGGCGGCCTCGGCGTCCTCATCGAGCGGGGCATGATCCGTTTCCTGTATGGCCGTCCCCTGGAAACGCTGCTTGCCACCTTCGGCCTGTCGCTGGTGCTGCAGCAGGCGGTGCGGTCGATCTTCGGGCCGTCCAACCGGGAGGTTGGCACGCCCGCCTGGATGAGCGGCGCCGGGCGGATCGGGCAGTTGACGCTGACCTACAACCGGGTGGCGATCATCGTGTTCGCGCTGGCCGTGCTGCTCGGATTGATGGCGGTGCTGCGCTTCACGCCGCTGGGCCTGCGCATGCGCGCCGTGACGCAGAACCGGCGCATGGCCGCCGCCATGGGCATCCGCACGGGCGGCATCGACGCGCTGACTTTCGGCCTCGGCTCCGGCGTCGCCGGCATGGCGGGGGTGGCGCTCAGCCAGATCGACAACGTCAGCCCCAACCTTGGCCAGGGCTACATCATCGACAGCTTCATGGTCGTGGTGTTCGGGGGCGTCGGCAACCTATGGGGCACGGCGCTGGGGGCGCTGACGCTGGGCGTGGTCAACAAGTTCCTGGAGCCGGTGGCTGGGGCGGTACTGGGCAAGATCGTGGTGCTGGTGCTGCTGATCCTGTTCATCCAGCGCCGGCCGCGCGGCATGTTCCCGTTGAAGGGCCGGGCGGTGGAGACGTGAGGGCCAGGAAAGCATGAGGGGAGTCGCGACGCCTGCGACGCTGCTGCTGGTGCTGGGCGGGGCGCTGCTGCTGGCCGGGCTGAACCTGGGCACGGCGCCGGGCAGCGGCCTGCATGTGCCGACGTACGTCGTCTCGCTGGTCGGCAAGTACTTGTGCTTCGCCATCCTGGCGCTGGCGGTCGATCTGGTTTGGGGCTTTGCCGGCATCCTGAGCCTTGGGCACGCCGCGTTCTTTGCGCTGGGCGGCTACGCGATGGGCATGTACCTCATGCTGCAGATCGCCGGACGTGGGCAGTACGGCGCGGCGCTGCCGGATTTCATGGTGTTCCTGAACTGGCATTCGCTGCCTTGGTATTGGTACGGGTTCGGCCAGTTCCCGTTCGCGCTGCTGATGGCGATGCTGGCGCCGGGGCTGCTGGCGCTGGTGTTCGGCTGGCTCGCCTTCCGCAGCCGGGTGACGGGTGTGTACCTGTCCATCATCACCCAGGCGCTGACCTACGCGCTGATGCTGGCGTTCTTCCGCAACGACATGGGGTTCGGCGGCAACAACGGGCTGACCGACTTCAAGGAGATCGTGGGAGCGCCGCTGTCGTCCGACGCCACGCGCTCCGGGCTGTTGCTGGTCACGGCGGCGCTGCTTTGCGCGCTTTACCTGCTGGCCCGCTGGCTGACCCGGTCGCGCTTCGGCAAGGTGCTCATTGCGGTGCGCGACACCGAGAGCCGCACCCGGTTCCTCGGCTACCGGCCGGAGAGTTACAAGCTTGTCGTCTGGACCTTGTCCGCCGTGATGGCCGGGCTGGGCGGCGCGTTGTACGTGCCGCAGGTCGGCATCATCAACCCCGGAGAGTTCGCGCCGGCCGGCTCCATCGAGGCGGTGATCTGGGTCGCGGTCGGCGGGCGCGGCACGCTGCACGGCGCGATCCTGGGCGCCGTGCTGGTGAACCTCGCCAAGACGTATTTCACCGGGCAACTGCCGGAGCTGTGGCTGTTCGCGCTGGGCGGGCTGTTCATCGCCGTCACGCTGTTCCTGCCGCGCGGCCTCATGGGCCTGCGGCCAGGCTCCCGGGTGCCGAAACCGCCCGTCGTGTCCAAGGAAAGCGCCGTGCCCGGAGAGGCCGCGCCTTGACGGCCGTGGGGCCGGTTTCCGACACCCTGCTGTATCTCGACGGGGTGAGCGTCAGCTTCGACGGCTTCCGGGCGTTGAACAACCTGTCGCTGGTGCTGGCGCCGGGCGAGATGCGCGCGGTGATCGGCCCGAACGGCGCGGGCAAGACGACGATGATGGACGTGATCACCGGCAAGACCCGGCCCGACGCCGGGCGCGTCGTCTATGCCGCCGAGACCGACCTCACCCGGCTCGACGAACCCGCCATCGCGAGCCTCGGCATCGGGCGCAAGTTCCAGAAGCCGACCGTGTTCGAGCCGCACACGGTTTGGGACAACCTGCTGCTGGCGCTTTCGGGCGACCGCCGGCCCTGGTTCGCCCTGGGCGCGCGGCAGACGCCGGAGGAGCGGGCGCGCATCGAGGGCATCCTCGACACCACGCGCCTGCGCGAGCACCGCGGGCGCCGGGCGGGGGACCTCAGCCACGGGCAGAAGCAGTGGTTGGAAATCGGCATGTTGCTGGCGCAGGACCCACGCCTGCTGTTGGTCGATGAGCCTGTGGCCGGCATGACCGATGCTGAAACCGAACAGACCGCCGAGTTGCTGCGCGAGATCAACCGCACGCGCAGCGTCGTCGTGGTGGAGCACGACATGGCGTTCGTCCGGGCGCTGGATGTGAAGGTGACGGTGCTGCACGAGGGGTCGGTGCTGAGCGAGGGCACCATCGACCATGTGAGCGAGGACCCCCGGGTGGTCGAGGTTTATCTTGGACGCTGAAGCGGGGGGCCGGCTGGCGGTGGAGGGCGTGGACCTGCACTATGGCGCGGCCATCGCGCTCCGCAACGTGTCGATCGGCGTGCAGGCGGGGGCAGTCACTTGCTTGCTGGGCCGCAACGGCGTCGGCAAGACCAGCCTGCTCCGCGCCATCACCGGGGCGCATCCGGTGACGCGCGGGCGCGTCCGGTGGGAGGGCGCCGACATCACGCGGCTGCCGACCTATGCCCGGGCGCAGCGCGGCATCGCCTGGGTGCCGCAGGGGCGCGACATCTTCCCGCTGCTGACGGTGCGGGAGAACCTGGAAACCGGGTTCGCCGTGCTGCCCCGGGCGCAGCGCCGGGTGGACGACGAGATCTTCGAGCTGTTCCCGATCCTGCGCACCATGCTGCGCCGCCGGGGCGGCGACCTGTCGGGCGGGCAGCAGCAGCAGCTCGCCATCGCCCGGGCGCTGGTGATGCGGCCCCGGCTGCTGGTGCTGGACGAGCCGACGGAGGGCATCCAGCCGAGCATCATCAAGGACATCGGCCGGGTCATCGCCCTGCTGCGCAGCCGGAGCGGCATGGCGATCCTGCTGGTGGAGCAGTACTACGACTTCGCGCGGGAGCTGGCCGACACGCTGGCGGTGATGGACCGCGGCGACATCGTGCTGAGCGGAGCGCCGGGCACGCTGGACGAGGCGGAGGTGCGGCGGCGGCTTTCGGTGTGAAAGCGGCGGTTGTATCGACAACGTCGATACGGTAAAACCAGGACAGCGAGGCCGGAGAAGCGCCATGAAAGTCGTTGTGAAGAAGTGGGGCAACAGCGCCTCGGTTCGCATCCCGGCCGCCGTCATGGAGGCCGCCCGGCTGCATCTGGATCAGCCGGTGGACGTGCGGGAGGAGGCGGGCCGGATCGTCATCGAGCCGATCCAGGAGGTTGCTTACGACCTTGCGACGTTGGTGGCCGGGATCACCGACGAAAACCGGCACGAGGCGGTCGAGATGGGACCGCCTGTTGGCCGAGAGAGTTGGTGATGGCGGCCTATGTGCCGGAAGCCGGGGACATCGTCTGGTTGCAGTTTGGTTCGCGGGCCTGGCATGAGCAAGCTGGGCATCGGCCCGCCGTGGTGCTCAGCCCGGCCAGCTACAACAGCCGTTCCGGCATGATGATCTGCTGTCCCACGACCACGCGCATCAAAGGCTACCCGTTCGAAGTGGCCATCGCTGGCCACCCGCCGAGCGTAGTGCTGGCCGATCAGGTCAAAAGCCAGGATTGGGGCGCACGCCAGGCGCGGCGCAAAGGCCGGGTCAGGGCCGGCGAGCTGGCGGAGGTTCGCGCAAAGCTGCGGGCGCTGATCGGGTAGCCTGCACGATGGACGCCTTGCCCGGCGCGCACCAGCGCGCGCAAGGCACGCTCCGCCTGTCGTTCAAGCGCCGCGGCGACGCCACCGTATTGGACGGCCTGCGCCAGGAGGGCTGCTTGAAGGCGCGCTTCCCACGCATGGAACACGGCGCATGGGCCGGCGCGGTCACGCTGAACAGCTCTGGCGGCGTGGCTGGCGGCGACGTCCTGGACATGGCGGTCGCGGCCGGCCCCGGCACGCGGGCGACGGTCGCGTCGCAGGCGGCGGAACGCTTCTACCGCGCCCTGCCCGGCACGGCGCCGGCCCGGGTTTCGACCGCGCTGCGCGTGGCGCCGGGCGCGGCGCTGGAATGGCTGCCGCAGGAGAGCATCCTGTTCGACCGCTGCGCGGTGCGGCGGCGGCTGAGCGTGGACCTGGCTGGGGATGCCTGGTTCCTGGGCGTCGAGCAGCTCGTGTTCGGGCGCACAGCCATGGGCGAGGCGGTGCGCGACGCACGGTTGCGCGACCTGATCGAGCTGCGCCGCGACGGGCGCCTGCTGCTGCACGACGCGATCCGCTTCGACGGGCCGGTGCAGTCCTTGCTGGACCGCCGGGCTACGGGCGGCGCGGCGCGCGGGGTCGCGACCTTGGTTCACGCAGCGCCGGATGCGGAAAGCAGGCTTGATGCGCTGCGCGGGGCGCTGGCCGGATACGACGCCGGGGCATCCGCCTGGGACGGGCTATTGGTGGCTCGCATCGTGGCGGCAGATGGCGCGTGCCTCCGCGCCGCTGTCGTGGCAGGATTGAGCGCGTTGCGTGCCGGCCGCCCGCTGCCGCGCGTTTGGCTGTGCTGAGGACCGGAGATGCCCCTGACGCCCGGCAAGGATGACAAGCGCCCGGTGGCCCCCGCCTCGATCCGCCGCTTGTCGCGGGACGAAATGGACCAGGCCGCCCTTGTGCATAGGGCGTCGTTCGACGACCGGGTGCCGTGGTTGGCCGGGCTGCATACGCCCTCGGAGGACCGTGCCTATTTCCGGGACCAGGTATTCCCATGGTGCGAGGTTTGGGGGGCCGTCGATGGCGGGCTGATCGGCTTCATCGCGTTCCGCAACGGATGGATCGACCAGTTCTACGTGCTGCCGGCATGGCAGCGCCGGGGTGTGGGGCAGGCTCTGCTGGATATCGCCAAAGCCGCCCACCCGGAGCTGTACTTATGGACCTTCCAACGGAACGCGCCCGCGCGCCGCTTCTACGAAAAGCGGGGTTTCACCGCGCTGGAGGAAAGCGACGGCAGCCGCAATGAGGAACGCGAGCCGGATATCCTCTATCGCTGGCAGCGTCCCACGTGCTGACATGCCATGGTGGACGGAGGCCGGTGCCCTGGGCCAGCCTCGCCCCAACCCGAGTGCTTGAGGAGCGCCGATGCACCTGATCCCGCGCGAAAAGGACAAGCTGCTGATCGCCATGGCCGCGGGCGTCGCCCGGCGCCGGCTGGAGCGCGGGGTCAAGCTGAACCACCCGGAGGCCATCGCGCTCATCTCCGACTTCGTGGTGGAGGGCGCCCGCGACGGCCGCAGCGTCGCCGACCTGATGGAGGCCGGGGCCGCCGTGCTGACCCGCGACCAGGTGATGGAGGGCATCGCCGAGATGATCGCCGACATCCAGGTGGAGGCGACCTTCCCCGATGGCACCAAGCTCGTCACCGTGCACGAGCCGATACGATGACAGGCGGGTCGATGACAGGCGGGTCGATGATCCCCGGGGAGGTCCTCACCGAGGACGGCGACATCGAGCTGAACGCCGGGCTGCCGCGCACGACGCTGACCGTCGCCAATACCGGCGACCGCCCGATCCAGGTCGGCAGCCACTACCATTTCGCCGAAACCAACGCGGCGCTGCAGTTCGACCGCGCGCAGGCCCGCGGCCAGCGGCTCGACATCGCCGCCGGCACCGCCGTGCGGTTCGAGCCGGGGCAGTCCCGCGAGGTCACGCTTATTCCCTACCGCGGCGCCCGCATCGTGCAAGGCTTCCGCGGCGACATCATGGGGCCGCTATGACCCGCATTCCGCGCCGTGCCTATGCCGACATGTACGGCCCCACCACCGGCGACCGCGTCCGCCTGGCCGACACCGACCTGTTCGCGGAGGTGGAGCGCGACCTGACGACCTACGGCGAGGAAGTGAAGTTCGGCGGCGGCAAGGTGATCCGCGACGGCATGGGCCAGTCGCAGGCGTCGCAGGCGGAGGGCGCCGTCGATACCGTCGTCACCAACGCGCTGATCGTGGACCATTGGGGCATCGTCAAGGCCGACGTGGCGATCCTCGATGGCCGCATCCACGCCATCGGCAAGGCCGGCAACCCCGACGTGCAGCCCGGCGTCACCATCACCATCGGCCCCGGCACCGAGGTCATCGCCGGGGAAGGCAAGATCCTCACCGCCGGCGGCATCGACAGCCATATCCACTTCATCTGCCCGCAGCAGGTCGAAGAGGCGCTGGCGTCCGGCATCACCACCCTGGTCGGCGGCGGCACTGGCCCGGCGACCGGCACCAGCGCCACCACCTGCACGCCGGGTCCCTGGCACCTCGCCCGGATGCTGCAGGCGGCGGAGGGCCTGCCGGTCAACCTCGCCTTCGCCGGCAAGGGCAACGCGTCCCGCCCGGCGGCGCTGGAAGAGATGATCCGCGCCGGGGCGAGCAGCCTGAAATTGCACGAGGACTGGGGCACCACCCCGGCCAGCATCGACTGCGCGCTCTCGGCCGCCGACCGCTTCGACGTGCAGGTGATGATCCACACCGACACGCTGAACGAAAGCGGCTTCGTCGAGGACACCATCCGCGCCTTCGGGGGCCGCACCATCCACGCCTTCCACACGGAGGGCGCCGGCGGCGGCCACGCGCCCGACATCATCCGCGTCGCAGGCCTCCCCAACGTCTTGCCCAGCAGCACCAACCCGACGCGGCCCTACACCGCCAACACGCTGGACGAGCATCTCGACATGCTCATGGTCTGCCATCACCTCGACCCCGCTATCCCCGAGGACGTGGCCTTCGCCGAAAGCCGCATCCGCCGGGAGACCATCGCCGCCGAGGACATCCTGCACGACCTGGGCGCGCTCAGCATGATCTCGTCCGACAGCCAGGCGATGGGGCGCATCGGCGAGGTGGCGATCCGCACCTGGCAGACCGCGCACAAGATGAAGGAGCAGCGCGGATCGCTGCCGGGCGACGGGCGGGCGGACAACGCGCGGATCAAGCGGTACATCGCCAAGTACACGGTCAACCCGGCCATCGCGCAGGGCCTGTCGCATGAAGTCGGCTCGGTCGAGCCGGGCAAGCTCGCCGACCTCGTGCTGTGGTCGCCGATGTTCTTCGGGGTGAAGCCGGACCTGGTGCTGAAAGCCGGCGCCATCATCTGCGCGCCGATGGGCGACCCGAACGCCAGCATCCCGACGCCGCAGCCGGTGCACTACCGCCCGATGTTCGGGCAGTTCGGGGCGGCGCTGGCCGCAAGCTGCGTCACCTTCGTGTCACAGGCGGCGCTCGACGACGGCATCGGCCAGCGCCTCGGCCTGACCCGGCGCCTCTCGGCCGTGCGCGACACCCGGGGGCAGATCGGCAAGCGCAGCATGATCCACAACGACGCGACGCCGGTGATCGAGGTGGACCCGGAGACCTACGAGGTGCGGGCGGATGGGGTGCTGCTGACGTGCGAGCCGGCGGCCGTGCTGCCGATGGCGCAGCGATATTTCTTGTTTTGATCGGGATCAGCATTTCACATGGCAGAGGCAGATGACGGCATCAAGAACAAGGCGCAGGCCGCACTGATCGAGGCGTTGAACTGGCTCTACGATCGGGTCGCCGGATCTCAGGACGCTGCTGCCGTCAAGGTGCTGCGGTCAAACGCCGAGATTGACCGCCGGATCGCCTATTACTGCACCATGGCTGGAACGGCCGGCTTTGTCACCAACGTCGGCGGCGCCTTGACGCTTCCCGTCACTCTGCCGGCGAATTTGCTGAGCGTCGCCGCGCTGCAGTTGCGGTTGATCGCGGAGGTCGCGTCCGCGAGGGGCCATGATCTCCATGGACCGGAAGCGCGCACCCTTGCGCTGGCCTGCCTTACCGGGAACGCCGCGCTCGATATCCTCAAGGAGGCCGGCGTCAGAGTGGGCCAAAAGGCAATCGGCCAGATCGCCGGTGCTCTCATCGCCAAGGTCAACCAGGCCGTGGGGTCGCGGCTGCTGGCCAAGGCGGGAACCCAAGGCGTCGTCAACCTGACGAAGTTCGTGCCGGTCGTCGGCGGCCTGGTTGGCGGCACGGTCGATGCCCTCAGCACCAAGGCCGTCGGCGAAATCGCGAAGCGCGTTTTCGAAGCCTCGCCAACCCAAGAACCCGAGCGCGTCCCGGATGGCCAGGATGATCCTGGCCAACCAAAGCTTTTGGTATCAACACAACAATGATGCGGTCGGCACAGCTTCTCCCGAGTGGAACCTGGGACCCGGCACGCGGGCGCGATCAAGTCTGCATCGACTTCGACCGCCGCCACCGCCGCCGCATCGTGCTGCGCACTGCCGCCGGGCACGACCTTTTGCTTGACCTGCCGCAAGCGGCCCGCCTCCGCCACGGCGACGGCCTTTTGCTGGACGACGGCTGCGTCGTCCTGGTGCAGGCCCAGCCGGAAACCCTGCTGGACATCCACGCCCACGATGCAGCCGCGCTGGTCCGCATCGCCTGGCACCTCGGCAACCGGCATTTGCCCGTGCAACTGCTCGGCACGCACCTCCGCATCCGGCATGACCACGTGATTGCCGACATGGTCCGCACCCTCGGCGGCCAGGTCTCGGAAATCGAGGCGCCGTTCGATCCGGAGGGCGGCGCCTACGCGGGCGGCCACGCACATGCCCATGACGACGAGGACGGCCACGCCCACCCGCATGACCACTGACCTCACCAAGCTGCTCACCTGGCTGTCCCCCGCCTTCCCCACGGGCGCCTACGCCTACTCCCACGGGCTGGAATGGGCGGTCGAGGCCGGGGATGTCCGGAACGAGGGCGACCTGCTCGGCTGGCTCGGCGACCTGCTGCGCTTTGGATCGGGCCGCGCCGACGCCATCCTGCTGCGCCACGCCCACGCCGCCCGCGATCCGGCCGCGCTCGCCTTTGTCGCCGAGCTTGCCGCTGCGGCGCAGCCCGGCCGCGAGCGCCGGGCGGAAACGTTGGGCCAGGGCGACGCCTTCGCCATCGCCGCCGAGGTCTGGGGCGCCCCGCTGCTGACCGCGCTGCGCGCGAGCGGCCAGCCGGTCGCCTACCCCGTCGCGGTCGGCGCGCTGGCCGCGGCGCACGGCGTGGCCGTGGACCCGGCGGCGCTGGCCTTCCTGCACGGCTTCGCCGCCAACCTGGTCAGCGCGGCGGTGCGGCTGGTGCCGCTGGGCCAGACCGCCGGGCTGCGGGTCCAATCGGCGCTGGAACCGACAATTCGAGAGATGGCGGAGGCGACCCGCGGCGCCACGCTGGACGACCTGGGCGGCGCGTGCTTCCGTTCCGACATCGCCGCCATGCGCCACGAAACCCAGTACACGAGGCTGTTCCGCTCATGACATCGCCCCACGGCCCCCTCCGCGTCGGCGTCGGTGGACCTGTCGGCACCGGCAAGACCGCGCTGATGGACGCGTTGTGCAAACGCTTCTCGCCCCGCTTCGATATCGCGGCGATCACCAACGACATCTATACCAAGGAGGACGCGGAGTTCCTGACCCGCGCCGGGTCGCTGGCGCCGGAGCGCATCCTGGGCATTGAGACCGGCGGCTGCCCGCACACCGCGATCCGCGAGGACGCCAGCATCAACCTGGCAGGCATCGCCGCCATGCGCCGTCGCTTCCCGGCGCTTGACCTGATCCTGATCGAGAGCGGCGGCGACAACCTGGCCGCGACCTTCAGCCCCGAGCTGGCCGACCTCACGATCTACGTCATCGACGTGTCCGCCGGCGACAAGATCCCGCGCAAGGGCGGCCCCGGCATCACCCGCAGCGACCTGCTGGTGATCAACAAGATCGACCTCGCCCCGCATGTGGGCGCGAGCCTGGAGGTGATGGACCGCGACAGCCGCCGGATGCGGGGCGACCGGCCCTTCGTCTTCGCCAACGTCCGGGCCGGGCAAGGCGTGGCGGAGGTCGCGGCGTTCATCGAGCAGGCGGGCGGGCTGCACTGAGCCAGCGCCGCAACGCGACAAACGCCCAGACCGCCTCCACGACGCCGAACGGCCAGGCCCCCTGCAGGAACCCATAGGCCGACCCCAGCGCGCACGACCCGGCGAACCCCAGCACCCAACCGCGCCCCCGGCCCTCGCAAGCGTAGCACACCAGCATGGAGGTAACGGCAACGAGGCCGAACAACGTCAGCGCGTCCAACCGGCCCAGCGCACAACAGAGTCGCCGTGTTCATCGCCCGGGCGGTTCAATCCGGCCTGATCCCCCTGAGCGGCAGCACCAGCCGGCGTCCCCACGCCGGCGGCGGCTCCGGCGCGGCGCCCGCGCCTTGCGCGTCGGAGGGCTGGCGCACCCGCGAGGCGCGTCCCTCGCCCGCCATCCGCCGGCCGCAGTCCTGCCAAGTCGGGAACCGCGCGCCGTCATGCTGCTCCCAGCGGGCGACCGAGGCCTCGTCGCACCACTCAACCAGGAACGGCATGGCCCGCCCATGCGCGCCGGCGGACCGCCAGCGGCGCATCGCGTCGTCGGAGGACCAGCGGGTGACGGTCCAAAAGGTGAGGCGCGGCCCAGCAAGCAGCCGCCCATCGACGAAGCCGGCCGCGCTGACCGCCTGGCCCAGCGACGCCGCGGTGTGCCGGGCGAAGCCCCCGCCGTGCCGCCAGGACCGCAGGCGCAGGCGCGTCACGCTGACGATCATGCTTCCCGCCTGCGCCTGCTGTCGCGACCCCCGCACGACTGCCAGGGTATGATCGTGCCCCTGCGCTTGCAAGACCCGGTCTCACGCGGCGAGACAAGCCAGGTCCATGCCAACGGCCCTCGGCGTCAGCTCCGTGCGCTCTCGAACAGCAACGCGCCGACCGCTTCCTCCGACGCCGGTCGTCCGTACAGCCAGCCCTGGCCGACATCGCAGCCGAGGTCGCGGAGCAGCGCCGCCGTCCCGATATCCTCCACGCCCTCGGCAACGGTCAGCAGGCCGAGGCTGTGGCTCAACCCGATCACGGCGGCGACGATCTTGCGGCTTTCCGTGTCGCCCCCCATCGCCCGCACGAAGCTCGCGTCGATCTTCAGCTTGTCGATGGGCAGCAACTGCAAGTGCCGCAGGCTCGAATAGCCCGTGCCGAAGTCGTCGAGCGCCAGCCGCACGCCCAGCGCCTTCAGCTTGCCGAGCAGGTCCCGGGCCAGCTCGATGTCGCCCACCAGCGCGCTTTCGGTGATCTCCAGCTCCAGGCGGTGCGCCGGCAGCCCAGTCTCGGTCAGGATGGCCTGCACGGCCGCAGGCAGGCGGCGGTCGCGCAACTGGAGCGGCGACAGGTTGCAGGCGACGAAGGTATCGGGCGGCCATGCCGCGGCGGCGCGGCAAGCCCGGCGCAGCAGGCCCTCGGTCAACGGGCCGATCAGGCCGGCCTCCTCGGCGACGGGGATGAACTCGCCCGGCGAAACGGTGCCGCGGATGGGATGCGGCCAACGCGCTAGCATCTCGAAGCCGATCAAGCGCCCGCTCCCCATATCGACCAGCGGCTGGAAGTGCGGACGCAAGGCGTCGTGGGCGATGGCCTGGCGCAGCTCGCCTTCCAGCAACGCGCGGGCCTGGATATGGGCATCGAGGCCGGAATTGTAGACGTGGAAACGGCCGCGCCCGTCGGCCTTGGCCCGGTACAGCGCGACGTCGGCGCGGCGCACCAGCGCGTCGGCATCCCCGTCCTCCGCGTCCCGCGCGAAAGCGATGCCGATGCTGACGCCGACCTGCGCCACCGGTCCGTCCGGGAGTGCGAACGGCTGTCCCAGCACGGCGATGGTCCGCCGGGCGATCTGCGCCGCCGCCTCGCCCGCCGGACCGGACGGCTCCGTGGCCTCCAGCGGGACCACCAGCGCGAACTCGTCTCCGCCCAGGCGGGCGATGGTGCTGCCGGCGCCCGCGGCGTCGTGGAGCCGGGCCGCCGCGAGCTGCAGGAGCTGGTCGCCGGCGAGGTGGCCGTGCGCGTCGTTCACCCCCTTGAACCGGTCGAGGCCGCACAGCAGCAGCGCGACCGCGCCGCCGCTCCGGTCCGCCCGCGCCAGGGCGGTCCGCAACTGCTCGTAGAGGCCGCGCCGGTTGGGCAGGCCGGTCAGGGCGTCGGTGCGCGCCACGGCCTCCGTGGTGGCATGGGCGGCCCGCAGGCGCGCGCGGCCCTGGAGGGCAAAGACGGCCGCGAGGAGGAATGCAGCGCTCAGCCCAAGCCCCGACAGCTCCATCCAGGCACGGTCGTTGAGGGTTTTGGCGCGGGCGGTGGCGAAGGTTTCGAGATCCTGGCCGAAGGCCTCGATCCCCGAAGCGAAGACGGCCTGCAGGTAGGTGAACTCCGGACTGTCAAGCAGCGCCTGCGCGCCGCCGCGGTCGCTGCCGGCAAGGAGCGCGAAGGCCGCCCGCTCCATTGCGGTCAGGTCGCCATTCGCCTCCTCCACGGTGATCGCGAGCGCCGAGCCGACCTCCGGCGTCGCGAGCGCGACCGCCTCCGCGATGGCCGCCGCGAGCTTCGGGCCGGCCTCATCGAACCGTGCCACCCCACCCATCGCGGATCGCCGGACAGCACGGCCATGCGGGCGGACATGGTGCGCCACTCGTCGAAATAGGCGAAGCTGCCGCGCAGCTCGGCCATGCGTACCGCCCGCTGGCTTGCCAGCCGCATCTCCGCGCGGGTTCCCGTCCCGGCCCATCCCAGCCACACCAGGATGCCGAGTGCGGCGGCCAGGGCCAGCGTGGACCTCCAGCGGCTCAGCCGCTGCCTGCGGCGATCCGGTAATCCCAGTTCAAACATCCGGTGCAGGAACGGCATGCCTGTACCATACGCGGCATATCTTAAAAAGTTGTTTCGAGTTATGTCAGCGGCGGACGTGGCCTAAGCAGACGCATCTTGCCTGCTGCGCGTGGAGCAAAGCTCCGCTTTCTCCGAGGACACCCCCCGCAGAATGATGCTTAGCCGGGCCGCTCCGCGCATCGCCGGAGCCGCCGCAGCTCGACCCATTGGAACGCCAGCAGGATCGGCACGCCCAGCGCCACGTCGCGGGCGCGGCGCAGCAGGGACACGCCCAGCGCCATGTCGGGCGGCACGCCGAAGGCGGCGCCCAGGCCGACATAGCCGGCCTCCTGCACGCCCGCCGAGCCGGGCACGACGAAGGCGACGGCAACCAGCGCGTCCAGCAGCGCCTCCAGCCCCAGGATCGGCAGCAGCCCGGCATCCCAGCCCAGCAGGCGCAGGCTGATCCAGGTGCCGAACCCGGTGCCGAACCAGCCAAGGAGATGCAACGTGCCGGCGAGCAGCAGCCGGCGCGGGCTGCCGTACAGCCGGGCCAGCTCCACCTGCACGCCGCCCGCGCCGCCCTGCCCGCGGAACCACTCGCCCAGCAGCCGGCCGCCCAACCCGTGCAGCCCCCGCCCGATGGCCATGCGGCCCCGCCAGGCCAGCACCGCCCCCAGCCCGACGACGGTCAGCGTGGCGCCCACTGGGGCCAAAAACGGCGACCCCGGCCACAGCAGCAGCAGCGCCAGCAGACCAAACACGCTGAACAGGAACTGCCCAGCCAGCTCCGCCGTGACATCGACCACGGTTCCCGCCGCAGCCAGGGGCCAGGCGACCCCGCCCACCGTGATCGCCCGCGCGCCGAGCACGTAGCCGCCCACCGGGGAGAACGGCAGGCACGTCGTCGCCGCGTCCCGCACCATGCGCCCCCACACCAGCACCCCCGGGCGCACCCCGGGCAGCGTGGCGGCCCAGGCCAGCCCCAGCACGAGGAACAGCACGGCCTGCCACAGCGACAGCAGCGCGAAGCCCAGCCACCCCACCGAAAGCACGGTGTCCAGCACCTGCCCCGCGTCGAACCAGGCCACCAGCAGCGCGGACACGCCCACCCCCGCAAGCGCCAGCAACACGGTCAAGCGTTTCATGCGCAGCAGCCTGCAAAGGAAGCCGGGGGCACTACACCCGCCCGGCCCGTCCGGCTATAGGTTAAGACTCGCGATCCAGGAGTGCCCGTGCCGTCCACCCAGCCTACGCTTGTCACCGGCGCCACGGGGTTCGTGGGGTCCGCAGTCGCCCGCGCCCTGCGCGAACGCGGCCACCGCCTGCGCCTTTTGGTGCGGCCCGGCAGCGACCGGCGCAACGTCGCGGGCCTGGGGGCGGAGCTGGTGGAGGGCGACCTGCGCGACCCGGCGTCGCTCGCGGCGGCGGTCGCGGGATGCCGCTACGTCGTGCACGTCGCCGCCGATTACCGGCTTTGGGTGCCCGACCCGGCGCCGATGCTGGCCGCCAACGTGGACGGCACCCGCGCCCTGCTGCTGGCCGCCGCCGCCGCCGGGGTGGAGCGCATCGTGTACTGCAGCAGCGTCGCCGCCCTCGGCCTGGTGGGCGACGGCACGCCGGGGACGGAGGACACGCCGGTCCACCTCGACGGCATCGTGGGCGCGTACAAGCGTTCGAAGTACCTGGCGGAGCAGGCGGTGCGCGACCTGGTGAGGGACCACGCGGTCCCGGCGGTGATCGTGAACCCGTCCACCCCGGTCGGACCCCGCGACATCAAGCCGACGCCGACCGGCAAGATGGTGCTGGACGCCGCCGCCGGGCGGATGCCGGCCTACGTCGATACCGGGCTGAACATCGTGCACGTCGATGACGTGGCCGCCGGGCACGTCTTGGCGTTGGAGCGCGGGCGGATCGGGGAGGCTTACATCCTAGGCGGGCATGATCTCGGCATGCCGGAGGTGCTCGCGATGGTGGACGACGTGATGGGCCGCCCGACGCCGCGCCGCGCCCGGCTGCCGCACGGCCTGCTGTGGCCGGTGGCGCTCGGCATGGAGGGCGCGGCCCGAGTCTTTGGCATCGAGCCGCTCGTGACGCGGGAGATGCTGGCGATGGCGAAGAAGCGCATGTATTTCAGCCCGGCCAAGGCGGTCGCCGAACTCGGCTACGCCCCCCGCCCGGCGCGGCAGGCGGTGGCGGACGCGGTCGCCTGGTTCCGCGGCGCCGGGTGGCTGCCGGCATGACGGTGCTTGCTGTCTTGGCGCTGCTCGCCTGGGCATACCTGCTGGCCCTGCACGGCCGGTTCTGGCAGGCCGGCCCGGTGCTCGCGCCCGTGCGGCCGGCGGCGCTCCCCGAGGTGGACATCGTCATACCCGCCCGCGACGAGGCGGAGGGCATCGGCGACGCGCTGCGTTCCCTGCTGGCGCAGGATTATCCCGGGCGGCTGCGGGTGATCGTGGTGGACGACGGCAGCAGCGACGGCACCGGGGCCATCGCGCGCGGCCTCATCGACCCTGGCTTGGCCGAGCCGCGCCTCCTGGTGCTCGACGGCAAGCCGCGCCCGCCGGGCTGGAGCGGCAAACTATGGGCGGTGTCGCAGGGCGTCGCGCGCACGACGGCCGGGCTGGTGCTGCTGACCGACGCCGACATCGTGCACGACCCGGCGCACGTCGCGACCCTGGCAGACAAGGCCGAGCGGGACGGCCTGGACCTCGTGTCCGAGATGGTCGAGCTGCGCTGCGCCAGTTGGGCGGAGCGCGCGCTGGTGCCGGCCTTCGTGTTCTTCTTCCAACTGCTCTACCCTTTCGCTTCCGTGAACGACCCGACGCGCGGCACGGCCGCGGCGGCGGGCGGCACCGTGCTGCTGCGCCGCCGGGCGCTGGACCGCATCGGCGGGATCGAGGCGATGCGCGGCGCGCTGATCGACGACGTGGCGCTGGCGGCGGCGGTGAAGCGCGGTGGGCGCATCTGGCTCGGCCACAGTTGCCTGGCGCGCAGCGTGCGGCCCTACCCCGGCGCCGCCGACGTGTGGCGCATGGTGGCGCGGACCGCCTACGTGCAGTTGCGGTTCTCGCCGTTGATCCTGCTCGGCACGGTGCTGGGGTTGGCGTTGGTGTGGCTGGCGCCGCCGCTGCTGGCGCTGTTCGGGCATGGGGCGGCGCGGGCGATGGGGGCGCTGGCCTGGGCCGGGTCGACGGCGTCGTTCCTGCCGACGCTGCGGCGGTGCCGAGCGTCACCGCTCTGGGCCTTGGCGCTGCCGGGCATCGCCTGCTTCTACTTGGCCGCGACGGTCGGCTCCGCGATCGACCACCACCGGGGCCGGGGCGTGGTGTGGAAGCGGCGGGCTTACCAGGGGGCTGGCGCATGAGCGCGGCCATCGACTCCGTCGAGAGCTGGTCCGGCAAGGACCGGGGCGACGAGAACTTCCCGGTCGGCTCCGCGCTGATCCGCCCGGCGCTGCGGCCCCATGTCCACGCCTTCTACGCCTTCGCCCGCAACGCCGACGACATCGCCGACAGCCCGGTGCTGGAGCCGGCGGACAAGGTTGCCCGGCTGGACCGGATGGAAGCCGTGCTGCTCGGCCAGGCGGATGGCGGCTCGCCGAGCGGCGCCGCGTTGCGCGGGAGTCTGGCGCAGACCGGCGTGACCCCGCGCCACGCGCAGGACCTGCTGGCCGCGTTCCGCCAGGACGCGACCAAGCGCCGTTACGCCAGTTGGGAGGAGCTGTATGACTATTGCCGCCTGTCCGCCATGCCGGTCGGCCGCTACGTGCTGGACCTGCACGGGGAGGACCCGGCGGCCCACGCCCTGTCCGACCCGCTCTGCGCAGCGCTGCAGGTGCTGAACCACTTGCAGGACGGCGCAAAGGACCTGGCGGCGCTGGACCGCTGCTATCTCCCGGGGGACATGCTGGCCGCGGCCGGCAGCGGCGTTTCCGACCTGGCCGGGCCGGCGGAAACGCCGGGGCTGCGGGCGGTGTTCAACCAGTTGCTCGGCCATGTGGACCAACTGCACGCCGAGGCCGCGGACCTGCCGCGCCAAACCCGCGACCGCCGCCTGCGGATGGAGGTCGCCGTCATCCTGCGGCTGTCCCGCCGGCTGGCCCGGCGCCTGCGCCGCCGCGACCCGGTGGCGGGCCGGGTCAAGCTGCGGAAGTCCGACGCCGCCCTCAGCCTGCTCGCGGCGCTGCGATGGGCGGCATGACCCCGCTCGGCGCCGCGGCCTCCGACCTGCAGGAAGTCGAGGCGTTGGTGCAACGTGCCGGCACTTCATTCTACCGCGGCATGAAGGTCTTGGCGGCGGACCGGCGCGCGGCGATGTACGCGATCTACGCCTTCTGCCGCATGGTGGACGACGTGGCGGACGAGCCGGGGCCGCCGGGGGAGAAGATCGCCGGCCTGGCGGCGTGGCGCGGCCGGATCGCCGGGCTGTATGCCGGGCGCGCGGAGGACGCCGTGACCCGCGTGCTGCTGCCGGCCGTGCAACGCTACGCGCTGCGCCAGGACGACTTCATGGCGGTCATCGACGGCATGCAGATGGACGCGGAAAGCGTCATCGTCGCGCCGGACCTGGCCGAGCTGGACCTGTATTGCGACCGGGTCGCCGCCGCGGTCGGGCGTTTGTCGGTCCGCGCCTTCGGCGACGCTTCCCCGGCCGCCGACGACGTGGCCTGGCATCTGGGCCGCGCCCTGCAACTGACCAACATCCTGCGCGACGTGGCGGAGGACGCGGGGCGCGGGCGGCTCTATCTGCCGCGGGAATGGCTGCGTGACGCCGGTGTGCCGGCGGACCCGGCGGCGGCCCTGCGCCATCCGGGCCTGCCCGCCGTCTGCGCCCGCATGGCGGCGGACGCGCGCCGGCACTTCACCGAGGCCCACGCCGCCATGCGCCGCTGCGCCGCCCGCGCGATGCGCCCGGCGCGGCTCATGGGCGCGTCCTACGCCGCCCTGCTGCACCGGCTGGAACGCCGCGGCTGGACGCGGCTGGAGCAGCCCGTGCGGGTGCCGAAGTGGCAGAAGCTGCTGATCGCCCTCAGATACGCGGCATGAGCCCGCCTTCGCATGCCCCCCCCTTGCACGTCCACGTCATCGGCGCCGGCCTCGCCGGGCTGTCCGCCGCGATGGCGCTGGTGGAGCGCGGCGTGCGCGTCACGGTGCACGAGGCCGGGCCGACCGCCGGGGGCCGCTGCCGCTCCTATTTCGACCGCGAACTGGGCTGCCGGCTGGACAATGGCAACCACCTGCTGCTGTCCGGCAACCGCGGGGCCTATGCTTTCCTGGACCGGGTGGGCGCCCGCGGCACCATGGCCGGGCCGGGCGCCCCGGTGTTCCCGTTCATGGACCTCGCCACCGGGGAACGGTGGACCGTGCGCCCGAGTCGCGGCCGGTTGCCGTGGTGGCTGCTCAGCCGTGGCCGCCGGGTGCCCGGCGCGCGCCTGCGGGAGTTCCTGCCGGTCGCAATGCTCCGGCGCCGTGGCCCGGATGCCACAGTGGCCGGCGTGCTGCGGCCCAATGTTTCAAAGCCGGGCGAGCTGTACCGCCGCCTGCTGGAGCCGCTCGCAATCGCGGCGCTCAATACCTCGCCTGACACCGCCAGCGCGGCGCTGCTGGGCGCCGTGATGGAGGAAAGCCTGGCGCTGGGCGGCGGCGCCTGCATCCCGGCCTTTCCGCGCGACGGGCTGTCCGAGAGCTTCATCGACCCGGCGGTGGCTTGGCTTGCCGCCCGGGGCGCGGAGGTGCGGCTCGGACGCCGGATTGGCAGCCTTGGCTTCACAGACGGCCGGGCGACGGCAATCGGCGACCAGAAGATGGCGGAGGGCGAGGCAGTGGTTGTCGCGGTCCCAGCCTCCGTCGCCGCCACGCTGGTGCCGGGATTGGTGGTGCCGGACCGGTTCGAGGCCATCCTGAACGTGCATTTCCGCTGCGATGCCGACCCGGGGGAGGCCGGGTTCACCGGGCTGATCGGCGGCACGGCCGAGTGGGTGTTCGTGAAGCCCGGCGTGGTCAGCGTCACCATCAGCGCCGGCAACCGCCGGGCAGGCACGCCGGCGGACGCGCTGGCGGCGGAGGTCTGGCAGGACGTGCGCGCCGTGCTGCGCCTGCCGGACGCCATGCCGGCCTGGCGCGTGGTGAAGGAAAAGCGCGCGACTTTCGCCGCGACGCCCGAGCAGGATCGCCGGCGCCCCGTGGCCCGGACCCGCTGGCCGAACCTGGCGCTGGCTGGGGACTGGACCGCCACCGGCTTGCCCGCGACCATCGAAGGTGCCATCAGATCAGGTTGCGATGCAGCATCCACCCTCTTGGCCGCGTGACACGAGCAACAGGACCCCATGCCGAGCGATAGCCTGACCCGTCCTTATGCCTACCAGCTTGAGGACGGCGCCCTCGAGTACGCCGTCCACCGCGCCGCTTCGGCCCTCGCCGGGCGGCAGCGCCCCGATGGGCATTGGGTGTTCGAACTGGAGGCCGACGCGACGATCCCCGCCGAATATGTGCTTCTTGAGCACTACTTGGACCGAATCGACGGTCCGTTGCAAGAAAAAATTGGAGTGTATCTTCGGCGCACCCAGGGCGAGCACGGCGGCTGGCCGCTGTTCCATGACGGGCCGTTCGACCTGTCGGCCAGCGTGAAGGCGTACTACGCACTGAAGGCCATCGGCGACCTGCCGGGCGCCCCGCACATGGTCCGTGCCCGCGTCGCGATTCTGGCCGCCGGCGGGGCGGAGCGCACCAACGTCTTCACCCGCATCCAGCTCGCGCTGTTCGGCCAGGTGCCCTGGCGGGCCGTGCCGGTCATGCCGGTCGAGATCATGCACCTGCCGCAGTGGTTCTTCTTCCATTTGTCCAAGGTGTCCTACTGGTCCCGCACCGTCCTGGTGCCGCTGCTCGTGCTGATGGCGCTGCGCCCGCGCGCCCGCAACCCGCACCACATCGAGGTGCCGGAGCTGTTCTGCACGCCGCCCGAGCAGGTGCGCGACTGGGTGCGCGGCCCGTACCGTTCCGCCTGGGGCCATTTGTTCAAGGTGGTGGACAGCGTCGTCCGCGCCGTCGAGCCGGCCTTTCCCAAGGTGGTCCGCGCCCGCGCGGTCGAGGACGCGGTCGCCTTCGTGATCGAACGCCTGAACGGCGAGGACGGCCTGGGCGCCATCTACCCGGCCATGGCGAACACCGTGATGATGTTCGACGCGCTCGGCACCCACCCCGACCACCCGGACGCAGTCACGGCCTGGAGCGCAGTGCGCAAGCTGCTGGTGGTGACAGGCACCGAGGCGTACTGCCAGCCCTGCCTGTCGCCGATCTGGGACACGAGCCTCGCAGGCCATGCCGTCGCGGAGGCGGAGGGCGCCGCGACCCCGGGCATCGACTCCGCCTGCGCCTGGCTCGTGGAGCGGCAGGTGACGGTGGTGCGCGGCGACTGGGCGTTGTCCCGGCCAGACGCGCCGCCCGGCGGCTGGGCGTTCCAGTACGAGAACCCGCATTACCCCGACGTGGACGACACCGCCGTGGTCGGCATGCTGCTGCACCGCAACGGCGACCCGGCCCATGCGGCGAGCGTGAACCGCGCCCGGGACTGGATCTTGGGGATGCAGAGCCGCAACGGCGGCTGGGGCGCGTTCGACGCGGACAACAACCACGACTTCCTCAACCACATCCCGTTCGCCGACCACGGCGCGCTGCTGGACCCGCCCACCGCCGACGTGACCGCGCGGTGCGTGTCGTTCCTGGCGCAGCTCGGCCACGCGGCGGAGGAGCCGGCCATGGCCCGCGCCATCGCCTACCTCCGCGCCGACCAGGAGCCGGACGGGAGCTGGTTCGGGCGGTGGGGTACCAACTACATCTACGGCACTTGGTCCGTGCTGTGCGCGCTGAACGCCGCCGGGCTGTCGCATGACGACCCGGCGATCCGGCGTGCCCGCGACTGGCTGCTGACCCGGCAGCGCGACGACGGCGGCTGGGGCGAGGACGAGGAAAGCTATGCCGCAAGCGCCCCTGGCGAGTACCGCGCCAGCACGCCGTCACAGACCGCGTGGGCCATGCTGGGCCTGATGGCGGCCGGGGAAACCGGCCCCGCCGTGGACCGCGCCGCCCAATACCTCGCCCGCACCCAGCGGGAGGATGGCGAATGGGACGAGCTGCCCTATACCGCCGTCGGATTCCCCCGGGTGTTCTACCTGCGCTATCACGGCTACCGGCTGTTCTTCCCGCTGCTGGCGCTGGCGCGGTTCCGCAACCTGCGGCATGGCAACAGCCGCCGGGTCAGCTTCGGGTTCTGAACGCTGACGCTGGGCCGTCCGGTCGGCATCGTCACCGGGCTTGAGGCGGAGGCGCGGATTGCCCGGCGTCTCGGCGTCCCGGTCGAGGTTGGTGGCGGCCGCGCGGAGGGCGCCGCGACGGCTGCGCAGCGCCTGGTTGAACGCGGCGTGGCCGGACTGGTCAGCTTCGGCCTTGCGGGCGGCCTCGATCCGGCGCTGACGCCTGGTACGGTGCTGGTGCCGGTCGCCGTGCTGCTCGACAGCGAACGGTGGCACGTTCACGACGCGCTATCGCAACAGTTGGGCGGCGCGGCGCCGTGGGCGTTGTATGGCGGCGGCGAAGTCGTCGCGTCCGCCGCTGCCAAGGCCGCGCTGTTTGCCCGCACCGGCGCCGTCGCGGTTGACCTGGAAAGCGCCGCGGTGGCACGCATCGCCCGGCGGCACGGCCTGCCCTTCGCCGTGCTGCGCGCGGTGTGCGACGGCGCTGGGCGCGACCTGCCGCAGGCCGCGCTGGCGGCGTTGGACGGCGCCGGGCGGATCGGAGGATTGCGCGTGGCCTGGGCGGCGGCGTCGCGGCCTTGGGAGATCCCGGACCTGGTCCGGCTTGGCGGCGACGCGGCGCGTGCCCGTCATGCACTCGTCGCTCGCGTGCGGGCCATCGGTCGGCTATAGCCCAGCGCATGGACGCATTGAAACCCGCCCGCAACTATCCCATCATGTCGGACCTGCAGGCGCAGCCGCGCTACGTCGGCATCCCGACCTTCTTCCGCGCCCCGCACACCCAGGACCTTTCGGCGGTCGATATCGGCCTGATCGGCGTGCCGTTCGACGGCGGCGTCACCAACCGCCCTGGCGCCCGGCACGGCCCGCGCGAGGTGCGCAACCAGTCCAGCCTACTCCGCCCCATCAACACCGCCACCGGCGCGCAGCCGTTCGCTGACCTGCGCATCCGCGACCTCGGCGATTGCTGGATCGAGGAACCGTACAACCTGGCCGGCGCGTTGGCGGAGATCGAGGCGTTCTACCGCCAGGTCGTGGCCGCGGGCGTCACGCCGGTCACGGTGGGCGGCGACCATTCGATTGCCTGGCCGATCCTGCGCGCCGTCGCGGCGCACCGCCCGGTCGGCATGGTGCACATCGACGCGCATGGCGACACCGGCGACGACTACATGGGGTCGCGCATCCACCACGGCACGCCGTTCCGCCGGGCGGTGGAGGACGGGCTGCTCGATCCCAAGCGGGTCACCCAGATCGGCCTGCGCGGCACCAGCACGGTGCCGGGCAGCCTGTGGGAGTTCAGCGAAAGCAGCGGCATGCGGGTCATGCCGATGGAAGAGCTGCATGACCGCGGCTGGCGCTGGGCGGTAGAGGAAGCGCGCCGGGTGGTGGGCGCCGGCCCGTGCTACCTGTCCTTCGACATCGACAGCCTCGACCCGGCCTGGGCGCCCGGCACCGGCACGCCGGAGGCCGGCGGCCTCAGCATGATCGAGGCGCAGCGCATCGTGCGCGGGCTGATGGGCCTCGACGTGGTGGCGGCGGATGTGGTGGAGGTGTCGCCGCCGTTCGACGTGGGGGGAATCACCGCGTTCCACGGCGCGTCGATGCTGTTCGAGGTGCTGTGCGTGGTTGCCGCGGCGCGGGCGGCGCGCGCCCGGTAATGTTGGCTGTCCACAGCAAGCTCGACCATTGACGGCGACATAACGATTGTAAAAACAGTTTTAACTTGCCTATTGTTCGAGCCATCCCGAGGGAGACGTTGGATGGCGCCGCAGCCCCTGCCGTCAATGTTCGACCTGACGCCGCTGAACGAGGACTACCGTGCCAACCCGCATGCCATCCTCGACGACCTGCGGACGCGTTGCCCCGTGCACCATGATGAGACGTCGGGCAATTTCCTCCTGACCCGCTATGCCGACGTCCGGAGGCTCGTCACGGACCGTGCCCTATGGCGCAATCCGGCGCGTGCCGGGGAAACGGCGCATTTGGCAAGGCGCCAGGTGGAGAGCCATGTCGACGGGTTCTCGTCCGCCGAGACCACCAGCATCCTGTTCCTGGACGATCTCGATCACCAACGCATCCGGCGTCCGCTCAACCGTGCGTTCTACGCGCGCATCGCCAGGTTCCGTCCCGCGATCGAGCGCATCGTTGACGAGACGTTGGAGCGCATCGACCCCGCGGCGCCCTTCGACCTGATCGCCACGTTCTGCACGCCGATCCCCGTGGACGCCATCGCATCCATCCTGGGCGTCGACCGCAACATGCTCGATGAGTTCCGCACATGGTCCGAGGGCGTGATCCACTCCTTAAATCCCTATCGGACCGCGGAGCAGACGGCGGAGATGCAGCGGTGCGACGCGGCGCTGTCGGCCTATTTCGCGGCAGCCATCGCAGCACGGAAGGCCGCGCCGGATGACGACCTGATCTCCGACATGGTGCAACTGCAATCCGAGGGGACGCAGGTCAGCGACGCCGAGCTGCGGATCAACCTCGGCGCGCTCCTGATCGGCGGGAATCTCACGACCACCGACCTGATCGGCAACGCAGCCCGCTTGCTGATCCTGCATCCGCATGAGCTTGCCAAGCTGCGCTCCGACCCGGGCCTGATTGCCTCGGCCGTGGAGGAAACCCTGCGTTATGAGCCGCCCGTCGACATCACCGGCCGGATCGCGCCGGCAGGGATGGAAATCGGCGGCGTGGCTGTCAGCCCGGCCCAGAGCCTGACCCTGTGCCTGCGCGCCGCCAACCGCAACCCGGACGCGTTCGACGATCCGCATGCCTTCGTCATCGACCGCCGCTGCGAGCCGCATTTGGCGTTCGGCGGCGGTGCGCACATCTGCATCGGCGCGCCTTTGGCCCGGCTTGAAGCGCAAGTGGCGCTGCTGAAGCTGTTTGAGCGGTTTCCCGGCCTGAAGCTGGCCGATCCGGACGGAGCGCCGGAATGGCGCAGCCTGCCGTTCTTCCGGGGGCTGGACCGGCTTATGGTCGTCGCCCTCACCATCCATCAGTTTTCTTCTGTGCATGGTTGACGGCTGGATTCCGCGTGTGATTCAAGGTCTCCGCCTCTTTTCTGGAGCGGGATCGACAGGTGGTTGGAACAAGTGGGATCGCTGTTTGG
>JAABUQ010001918.1_pt1 | contig 42854 bp, 39 predicted proteins | sample 5560001 | NCBI WGS metagenome assembly JAABUQ01 (sample SAMN10711888, study PRJNA513371) | rock metagenome | isolation source: Antarctica rocks | place: Antarctica: Victoria Land, Finger Mt nord | collected 2015-12-18 | reverse complement strand
GTGTGCTCCGATCGCGTGATCGACACCGTCATCGAGTCCTCCTCCAAAGCTAGAGAAGGCGAATCACGGCCCGTCGAGCCGCGCCGATTCACGTTTGAGTCAGATCACTTGCCGGTTGGTATTAGCTCCCTCTCCGCTCGGGAGAGGGTCGGGGTGAGGGCTTAGGCCGCGGCGCTCGGCCGTGCCTTCATCCGCTCGAACCAGGCCCCGACGTTCTTGAGGTTGGGGTCGAGCTTCTGACCGACGCCGCCGAAGAAGTTGAGCCACACGAACAGCAGGATGTCGGCCAGTGTCATGCGGTTGCCGCAGACGTACTGCTTGCCGGCAAGGAAGCCGTCCATCTTCGCCACCCACTTTCCAGCGCTTGCCTTGAGGTCGTCGGCGGCCTGCGGAATGCAATGGATGCGGTCCTGAAACATCTTAAGCCCCTCGGAGAAGCGGAAGCCGTTGATCATCGGCTCCATGATATTGAGGTCGATGCGGCGGACCCACATGCGAGTCTCGCCACGCTGCTCGGGCGTGCTGCCGATCAGCGATTGCCCAGGATATTTCTCGTCGAGATATTCGCAGATGGCGGTGATCTCGGACAAATACGATCCATCGTCGAGTTCGAGGCAGGGGCTCTGGCCGGCCGGGTTCTTCTGCAAGTGCGGACCCTGCCGGTTCTCGCCGGCCTTGACGATGTCGATGTCCTCCTTCGGCAGTTCGATGCCGCGCTCGGCCATGAACATGCGGACCGCTTGCGGGTTCGGTCCGATCGAGTTGATGAGCTTCATAGGCGATCTCCCCTTGTTTCTTATCGCGATACGCCGTCGCTGCAATCGATGTTACACGGCGACGCGCGCGCCGTCAGCAGGCGAAGGCGCGTCGGCGTGCACGACGCCGAGCAGCCGCGATTGCAGCGACGTATCCGCTTGCAGATCGCCGGCGCTGCCGTCGTACGCCACGCGGCCGTTCACCAGGACGCAGGCGCGATCGACGATCGGCAGCACCGTCTCCGCGTGGTGCTCCACGATCACCATGGCGACCCGCCCGCGCAGCTTGACCAAGGCGTCCGTGACTTCCTTCACCAGCGCCGGCGCCAGCCCCTCGAACGGCTCGTCGAGCAGCACGATGCGGGCCGGCACCATCAGCGCGCGGGCGATCGCCACCATCTGCCGCTCGCCGCCCGAGAGGCTTTCCGCCTTGGCGCGCTGCAGGGTGCGCAGCTTCGGGAACAACGCGAACACCTCGTCCATCGAGGCGCCCCCATGCCGTGCGCCCAGGCGCAGGTTCTCGGCGACCGTCAGGTTCGGGAACAGCCGTCGCCCCTCTGGCACCAGGGATACGCCGAGGCGATTGATCGCGTGCGGCCGCGCTCTCGCGATGCTGTTGCCATCCAGCAGGATGTCGCCGGCATCGGCGCGCACTACCCCCATGATCGCGCGCAACGTCGTGGTCTTGCCGACGCCGTTGCGGCCCAGCAGCGCCACGGCCTCGCCTTGCCGCACCGCCAGGTCGATCCCGTCCAGCACGCGGCTGCCGCCGTATCCGGCGCCGAGTTGGCGAAGCTCCAGGAGCGGTTCTCCGCTCGCCGGCCTTGCCGCGATCGCGGGCGCCGCGATCTCCCGCGGTGCGCCGAGATAGGCGGCGATCACGGCGGGGTCCGCCGCCACCTCGGCCGGCTTGCCGTCGGCGATCACGCGGCCCTGGTGCAGCACGGTGATCCGGTCGGACATCGCCAGCACGCGGTCGATGTCGTGCTCGATCAGCAGCACCGCATGGGTCCGCGCGAGCCGGCGGATCAGCGCGCCGACCGTCTCGCGGTCCGTCCGGGCCAGTCCGGCCAGCGGCTCGTCGAGCAGCAGCAGCCGCGCTTCGGTCGCCAAGGTCACCGCGATTTCGAGCAGCCGGCGCTCGCCGTGCGCGAGGCTGGCGCAAGCCTCGGCGGCGCGACCGGCAAGGCCGACGGCGTCGAGCAGCGACCAGGTGCGCGCGTTGACGTCGCCGAGCGCGTAGGCGCCGCGCCACACGCCGTTGCGATGTCGGCTGCGCGCCTGCACGGCGACGCGCACGTTCTCGAACGCGGTCAGGTTGGGGAACACGCTCAGGATCTGGAACGAGCGGCCGATGCCCAGCCGCGTGCGCTGCGACACCCTCATGCGGGTGATGTCGCGCCCGCCGAACGAGATGGTTCCCGCGTTCGGCGGCAGCAGGCCGGTCAGCATGTTGAAGAAGGTCGTCTTGCCGGCACCGTTCGGGCCGATCAGGCTGTGCAGCACGAAAGGGCGCACATCGAGGTCGATGTTCTCGGCCGTGACCAGCGAGCCGAAGCGCTTGCTCAGGCCGCGCACGCTCAGGATCGGCGCGTCGTCGGCGAGCGCGGGCGCGCTGTCGTGGAACGGCGCGATGCGTGCCGGACGCGGCGGAATGCCGGCGCGCACCAGGGTCCACCGCTGCTGCCCGAAGGTGCGCTGGACAAGCCCCTGGATGCCCTCCGGCGAGCCGAGCGCGAACGCCATGATCACGGGCGCGAACAGCAGCCACCAATTGTCGGTGATCGTACTGAGCTTGTCCTCGAGCGAGAGGAAGGCGATCGCGCCCCAGAGCGGGCCGAGGAACTGATGCACGCCACCCAGCACCGTCATCAGCAGCGCGTCGCCCGCGTGCTGCCAGCTCAGGTTGTCGGCGTAGGCGCCGCGCAGCAGCAGCGCGAGCAGCCCGCCGGCGTAGCCCACCAGCCCGGCGGCGATGACGAAGGCCTGGAGCTTGAGCGCGAACGGGCTATAGCCGAGGCACGTCACCCGCTGCTCGTTGTCGCGCAGCGCCTGCAGCACGCGGCCGAACGGGGCGTGCGCGATGCGCCACAGCAGCCACATCGCCAGCAGCACGGTGACGCAGGCGAAGCCGTGCAGCGCCAGCGCGTTGTCGAGCAGCCGCACCGGCACGTTCTGCAGCCCGTTCTCGCCGCCGGTGAAGTCGGTCCATTTGTAGGCGATCTCGAAGGCGATCTGCGACGCGGCGAGCGTCAGCAGCGAGAAATACAGCCCGCGCCGGCGCAGGATGATGAGGCCCAGCGCCAGCCCGAGGACGAGCGAGAACAGCAGGGCAAGCACGAGGGCGGCGATCTCGCCGCCGACGCCGTGGAGCAGGGCGATGGCGACGAAATAGGTCGCACAGCCGAAGAACACGGACGCGCCGAACGGCGTCAGCCCGGTGTAGCCGACCAGCAGGTTCACGGCGGCGCCGTACAGCGTGTAGATCGCGATCTCCGTCACCTTGCCGAGCGGCAGGCCGATGAAGGGCGCGACCAGTGTCAACCCGGCCAGCACGACGCCGAGCAGCAGAATGGGATGGATCGTGACGCGTCTCACGGCGGCGGTCGTCGCACCCCTCCTCCCGACCTCCTCCCGCAAGGGGAGGAGGAGCAGAAAGCCCCCTCCCCTTGCGGGAGGGGGTTGGGGGAGGGGAATACCCTTCGCTGCCTCACTCGAACCGCTCCCACCGCTCGCCGAGCAGGCCGCGCGGGCGGACCAGCAGGATCAACGCCATCAGCACGTACATGGCCGCGTTCGAGGCGGCCGGCGCGAACTGGATGGTGAGAGCGGTGACGATCCCGACGAGCAGGCCGGCGATGATCGCGCCCACGTAGGAGCCGAGCCCGCCGATGGTGATCACCACGAACGCGGGCATGATCGCCGCCGTGCCCATCGACGGCGTCACCGTCCAGAGCGGTGCGGCGAGCAGCCCGGCGATGCCAGCGAACAGGCAGCCGAGCCCGAAGGTGAAGGTGAGCACGCGCGGCAGGTCGATGCCGAGCAGGCCGACCATCTCGGCGTCGCGCGAGCCGGCGCGCAGGATGCGCCCGAGCGGCGTGAAGCGCAGGAACGCCCAGAGTGCCGCCAGCAGCGCAACGGTCGCCACAAGCACGAACAGCCGATATCGGGTGATCACGACCGGACCCCAGAACAGCGCGCCGCGCAGCGCGTCGGGCGGGTTGAACGGCCGCCCCGCCGGGCCCCAGACCGCGCGGATCAGCGCCTCGATCAGCAGCGCCAGCGCGAACGTGGTGATGAGACTGACCAGCGGGTCCTTGCCATAGAGCCGGCGGATCAGCAGCGCCTCGACCGCCATGCCGACCACGCCGACCAGCAGCACGCCGAGCACGGCGCCCGGCCAGCCGAGCACGCCGAACAGCGTCACCGCGAAATAAGCGCCGAGCGCGAAGAACGTGCCGTGCGCGAAGTTCACGATGCCGAGCAGCCCGAAGATGATCGAGAGCCCGATGGCGATCAGCACGTACAGGAAGCCGAGCACCAGCCCGTTGGCCGCCTGCATCGCGATGGGGTCGAGCATCGCCGCCGTCCCGCGCGCGCGTCAGGCCGGCGGCATCTTGCACTCGCTCCGGTCGCGGGGCCCGAATGTGCGCGCCAGGCCGTCCTCGCGGTCCGGCACCGAGGCGAGCACGTCGAAATAGTCCCATTTGTTCGGAATCTGCTTGCGGATGCCGAGCACGAGCATCCGGTGCGCGAGTTGATGATCCCAGCCGCGGAAGTAGACCGGGAGCTTGCCGTCCTGGCCGCGCCACGCCTCCATTGCGGTCACGATCGCGTCCGGGTCGGTCGAGTTCGCCGCCGCGATGGACTGGAACAGGGTGCGCGCGGCGAACCAGCCCATCCACGCCTTGTCGGCGGCGGGGCGGTTGAACTTCTTCTGGTAGGCGTCGGCGAAGGTCTTGTCCTCCGGCGAATTGTCGGGGTCCTGATACCACCACAGCGACGTATAGATGCCGGTCGCGGTCTGCGGCCCGACCGCCCAAAGGTCGGTGTCGCCGATCGCCACCTCGGTGAACGGGATGCGGTCCTTCATCCCGAGCTCGTCCCACTGCTTGAGGAAGTTGGACAAATCGCCCGAGGTCAGTCCGCCGATTACCAGGTCGGGCTTGGCCTGGCGGATCTTCAGGATGAACGAGCTGTAGTCGGCGGCGCCGACCGGCACCTCGTCGGCACCGACATTGGTGCCGCCGATCTCGGTGAGCAGGTCCTTGAACGAGCGCGCGATGTCCTGCCCGAACGCGTAGGACGCGGTGAGGAAATACCAGCGCTTGCCGATGTGGCTGAGGTAGTCGAGCATCGCGCGCGCTTGCACCGGCACCGGCGAGTTCAAGCGGAACGTGTAGCGGTTGCAGCTTGCGCCGGTGATATCGCGGGCCGCGGCGTTGTTGACGAAGAACGGCACTTTCAACCGTCCGGCGACCGCCTCCTCGGCGAGCGCCGTCGAGCTGAGCGAGCCGCCGAGCAGCGCCACCACTTTCTGCTCCTGGATCAACTTCTGCGCGTTCTGCGCCGCCGCCTGCGGCGTCGGCTCGTCTTCCCAGACGATCTCCACCGGACGCCCGAGCAGCGTCTTGTTGATATCGTCGAGCGCCATAAAGGTGCCTTGCTGCAGGTATTCGACCTGCTCGACGATCGGCCCCTGCTTGGCGAGCAGCAAGCCGATGCGGATCGGCTCCGCCGCGACGGCGTTGCGGATGAACGGCATCGCCAGCGGTGCCGCGGCGAGCGACGCCGCGCCGAGCAGGGCTCCGCGCCGCGTGGTCGTCGGATAGGACATCGTCTCCCCCTCGTTAAGCACTGTCGCGTGGCGTGCCGTTGCGCCCTCCCTACCATGCGGCAAAGGTTCGGGGGAGTATCGAAGTCCAGCGAGAGCGGCGTCCCGGTTACGCCCGGGCCGAAGCGGCGCTCGCGCGCTCAGTAGGTGGGCGCTTGCGCGCTCAGTAGGTGGGCGCTTGCGCGGGCGGGGGCGGTTCGTCGTAGCCGGGCGGCGGCGGCGGTGGGGCGGCGTAGCAGCCGGGCGCCGGCGCGGCGTAATAGCCGGGCGGCGGCGCTGCATAGTAACCGGGCGGGGGCGGCGGTGCGTACGAGACCGTCGGCGGGGGCGGCGCCGGCCGCGGCGTTGTCGCCGCTCCGCCGAGCGCGCCCACCCCGCCGCCGACCAGCGCACCCAACGCGGCACCGCGTCCGCCGCCCGCGAGAGCGCCGATCGCGGCACCCGTGCCGGCGCCGAGCACGCCGCCGCCGACGGCGCGCTGCCCGGGATCATACGGGTCGGTGCAAGCGCCGAGACCGACGGACAGCGCAAGGCCGAGCGCGCAGGGAAACAGAAGGCGAGGCATCGAACGACACTCCGGTTACGCGGCGCCGGGCCGCAAGCGACGGTACAACGCGCCAGCGCACTTTCGGGATCACCGGCTGGCCACGTTGGGCGTGCAACCCCGGCGCGGCTCGGCGCTCATTGGAGCCGGCACGCGACCCAGTGTGATGTCCCTCAGATAAAAGATCGTGAAGTCGGCAGCCGCGATAGCGTCGAAGTCCCGGTCGGTCACGTCCGAGAACCGGCCAGCACCATTGACCTCGCGGGTGACGGCGCTGCCGTCCTCCCGCCGGACCGTGACGCGCCCACACAGCGCGTACGTATGTCCGTCCGGCCCGGCGACGGAGACCGTCGCCATGTCGTCCGCGCGATCCGGTCCGAGGCGGAACGTCGCCACCTCGCGCCCATCGACGTAGACGCCGGTCACTTCATCGATCTCGGCCGGGTCGCGATGGTCATGGATGCGGAATGTCACCGCCTCGGCGCCGAGCGCGGGGCCTGTCGCCGCAGTCAGCACCACGGTCGCGAGCAGCATCGCGGATCGTATCGATCGCGCACACCCGCAGTTTACCGGCATGGTCGGCGAAGGCCGACCATCCACGGCTTTGACGCGAACCAAGGAAGCCGTGGATGGTCCGCCTTCGCGGACCATGGCGATCATCGGTGCGAAAGAGTCACGTCTGTTCGCCGCTGGTATCAGAGGAAACGTCCGGACGCCTCCAGCCCGAGATAGTGTTGTCCCACCGTCTCGAAATGGTGCGAGCGGCCCTGCGCCTGCTGCGTCACGCTATGGAGGTCGCGGAAGCGCCGCTCGAACGGGTTCTTCTCGAAGATCGCCGACGAGCCAGCTTCCTGCCAAACGAACTCGGATACGTCGCGCGACTCCTGGATCGCGAAGGTCGATGCCATGCGGATGGCGATCCGCTGGTCCATCGTCATCTGGCCGCTCTCCGCCACCGCGTCGTAGATCTCGCGCAGCACCAGCAACAGATGTGCCTTCGCCGCGCGCAGCCGCGCTTCGGACCGGCCCACCTGCGACTGGATCACCGGGCTGTCGCGCAGCGATGTCGAGAGCGCCTTCGGCGTCTTGCTCTGCGCCAGCCGCAGGAATGCGTCGAGCATCGCGCGCGCGAGCCCAAGTGCCACGCCGCCGAAACCCACGGAGTAGAGGTTCTGCGACGAGAACCGGTAGAGCGTGCCCGGCTCGCGCCGGTCGGCGGCGCGGTCTCGCATGGCGGAGTACGGTGCCGCGACGAACAGGTCGGCGACCGAGTAGCTGTCGCTGCCGGTTCCGCGCAGGCCCATGACCTGCCAGTCGTCGACGATGGCCGCACTCGCGCGCGGGAACAGCATGGTGTGCTCGATCGGGTCGCCGTCCGAGTCGCGCAGAGGCTCCCCACTCGGGCCGTACACGAACGAATGCCCGCCGAGCCACGTCGCGTGCCGGCTGCCGCTGGCGAAACTCCACTTCCCCGTCACCCGGTAGCCACCCTCGCAGGGGATCGCGCGTCCGTTCGGGCCGAAGCCCCAGGCGAGCACGCCGTTCGCCGGCCCGAAGATTTCGCGCGCGATCTGGGGTGCCAGATAGGCCGCGGTCATCGAGCAGCCCGAGCCCTGGCCGACGCACCATCCGGCGCTGCCGTCCCCCATCGCGACGGCTTCGGTGATCTCGACGAAAATGGCCGGATGCACCTCGCCGCCACTCACGGAGCGCGGCAGCAAGCTGCGGAAGATGCCCGCGTCGTGCATTGCGGCAAGCAGGTCGGGCGGCAGTTGCCGGCCGCTCTCGATACGTGGCGAAGCGGCCTCGATGACCGGTGTGAGCGCCCGGGCGCGTGACAGATAGTCGGTGTCCGTCACCCGATCGGGCAGCCGGCGCTCTGTTGCGACTACGTTCATCGTCCCGCTCCCCTGCCGCAGACTACGCGTCAATCTATCCTGAACACGGCCTTGCCCGTCAGCCGTCGGCCGGCGAGGTCCGCGGCACCTTGCGCGATGTCGCGCCAGCTCCGCACCGCGCCGATCTGCGGCTTGAGGGCGCCGTCGGCGACCAGCCCGGCCAGCAACGCCAGGTCCGGTGCAAAAGCCTCCTCGGGTCCCGAACTGAACGAGAAGAATGTCTGCACGCGCGCGTTCTGTGCCCCGAAGAAGTCGTTGAACGCGAACTCCGTCGGTTGGCGGCTCGAATTGCCGAACACGACGATCGTGCCGTTCGCCTCCACGCGCCCGAACGCGGCTTTGAGGGAGGCGCCGCCCACCGACTCGAGGATCAGACGAAAGGAGCCCCGCCCCGCCTCCACGCTGTCCACCACTTCCACGGCGCCGAGCGCACGCACCGCATCGGCGTATTCGGCACGCACGACGGCGGTGACACGGGCTCCGGCAGCGGTGGCGAGTTGGACGGCGAGGCTGCCCACGCCTCCCGCCGCACCGTTGACGAGGACCGTCCGGCCAAGTAGCGGCTCGCCGTAACGCACCGTGCGAAGCGCGGTTAGGCCCGCAACGGGCAGCGCCGCCGCTTGCTCGAAGGAAACCACGTTTGGCACGGCGGCGAGCCGGTGCAGTGGCACGGCGACGCGCTCCGCCCAGCCCGCCTCGTCGAGCAGGGCCACCACGCGTGACCCGGCCAGCCCACTCGCACCCCCGGAGGCCGAAGCGACCACGCCGGCCACATCCTGGCCCGGGCGCCAACCTTCGGGATTGTTCTTGAAAGACGTGAGTTCGCCGCGGTTGAGCGAAACGGCTTTCACCTCGACCAGCACTTCGCCAGGCCCCGGCTCGGGTTCGGGCACCTCCCGGAGCTCAACCGGGGAGGGGCCGCCCGGCGTGTTGACCACGGCTCGCATCACGCGTCCTGCGCCCCGCGCAGGAACGGATTGCTTCGACGTTCCGCCCCGATCGTCGAGGAAGGGCCGTGACCGCAGATGAACGCCACGTCGTCGTCGAGCGGCAGGAGTTTTTCTCGGATCGACCGCAGCAGCGCACCGGTGTCGCCGTACGGGAAGTCCGTCCGCCCGACCGAACCCTGGAACAGCACATCCCCGACCAGGGCCAGCCTGAGGTCGCGGTTGACGAACACGAGATGGCCGGGCGTGTGGCCGGGGCAGTGCAGGATCGCAAAGGGGCGTCCGGCGATATCGACGCTATCGCCTTCCTCCAGCCAGCGCGTCGGCTGCACGTTGCGCATATCGGCAAAACCGAAATTTGCCGCCTGCCGCTCGAGGCTTTCCAGCAGGAAACGATCGCGTTCGTCAGGACCGTCGATCGGCACCGGGCGGCCTAGGCGGGCTTGCAACCGTTCCTGCAGTTCCGCGGCGCCGCCGGCGTGATCGAGATGGCCGTGCGTCAGCAGGATCTGCGTCGGTTGCACCGCCCGCTCGTCGGCCGCCGCGAGAATGTGGTCCACATCGCCGCCGGGATCGACGACCGTCCCCACCATGGTGTCCTCGTCCCAAAGCAACGTGCAATTCTGCTGGAACTGGGTGACCGGAACGATCGCCGCCTTGAAACCTGCCACGATGCGATCAGTGCAGCTTCGGGGATTTAAGATAGGACGAGCGATCCGCCGACTGGATCGTCACCGGCACCACCCCGCGCTCGCGGCCGAGTCTGAGCCGCACGTCGGTGCCCGCGCTGCCGGCGGCCCAGATGCGGCGCCACAGGCCCCCGAGGTCGTTGATCTCCTCGTCGGCCACCGAAATGATCCGGTCGCCCGAGCGGATGCCGGCCTTGTCGGCGGGGCCGCCATCGGTCACGCCGCCGACCACGATGTCGTCATCGTTTTCCGTAGCGTACATCCCGAGCCAGGGCCGCGCCGGGCGGTTCACCCGGCCGTACGTGAGCAGGTCCTCCATGATCGGCGTCAGATGCCCGATCGGCACCACCATGTTCATGTCGAGCCGGCGTCCCTTGCCGTCGCCCTGCTGCAGGATCAGCGAGCCCACGCCCAGCAGCTTGCCGTCCGCACCGATCAGCGCGCCGCCGCCCCAGAACGGATGGGCCGGAGCGGTGAAGAAGGCGTCGTCCAGCAGGTATTCCCAGTAGCCGGCGAACTCCTGCCGTCCGACCACGCGCGTCTCGATCGCGTGGTGGCGTCCGCCGCCCGCCGCGAACACCACCTGGTCGCCCACCTTTACGCGGCCGGAATCACCCACCTCCAGCACCGGCAGATCAAGCCGGCCCAGCGCCTGCACCAGCCCGAACCCGGTCTCCTGGTCGTAGGCGAGCGCGTGGCCGGGAATGGCGCGGCCGTCCGAGGCGGTGAGCCAGATCGTCTCCGCCTCGGTCACGAGATAGCCGATCGTCGCGACCAGTCCCTTGTCGTGGATGACGACGCCGCTGCCGGCCCGCTCGGTGCCGAGAATGTTGGCGGTGAACGCGTCCGACGGTGCGTAGGCCTTCACGCTGACCACCGCCCGCAGGGCCTGCTCCAGATCGAAGGCGTAGTCGTCCGGGTCCGGTTGCAGGTTGGCGGGGATCTCCCAGTCGGATTTCTTCATCCCTCGGCATTCCTTCAAACGCGGGGCGGTAACGTCTTACGAGTATATCGGCAGTACGGGGCGGATCGCCAAGCGCGCCTGCCTCGCCTCGGCGTTCCCGGCCGCGCTTGCCGCCTACCCCGCCGCTTTTGTGATCGCTTGATCGACCAAATGCTGCTTGTACTGCGTCCGGAGCGCGGTCTTGAGCAGCTTGCCGGTGGCAGTGTGCGGCAGTTCCTCAACCACCAGGATCGCGTCCGGCAGCCACCACTTCGCCACCTTCCCCTCGTAGACGTCGAGCAGCGACTGCGGCGCCACCGTCCGACCCGGTTTCGGCACCACGAGCAGCAGCGGCCGCTCGTCCCATTTCGGGTGCGTGGCGGCGATCACCGCCGCTTCCGCCACGTCCGGGTGCGAGAGGGCGATGTTCTCCAGCGTGATCGAGCTGATCCACTCGCCGCCCGACTTGATGACGTCCTTCGAGCGATCGGTGATCCCCATGAAGCCGTCCGGATCGATGGTCGCGACGTCGCCGGTCGCGAACCAGCCCTCCGCGTCGAGCGCGCTTTCCTCCGGCTCGCCGAAATACCCGTTCGTCACCCAAAAGCCGCGCACTTTCAGGTCGCCGAACTGCTCGCCGTCCCAGGGCAGCTCGGCCCCGGCATCGTCGACGATCTTCATGTCGACGCCGTAGAGCGCGCGGCCCTGCTTGAGCGTATGCGCGTAGCGGCCTGCGCGATCGAGCGTCGCCTGCGCGGGCTTGGGCGTATTGTAGGTGCCGACCGGGCTCAGCTCCGTCATGCCCCAGCCATGCTGGATCTCGACCTCGTACTCGTCGCCGAACGCCTCGATCAGCATCGGCGGACAGGCCGAGCCGCCGGTCATGATGCGCTCGACGGTGGCCAGCCGCTCGCCGCTGGCCCGCAAGTGCTGCAGCAGCCCGAGCCAGACGGTGGGCACGCCGGCCGACATCGTTACCCGCTCGGCGCTCATCAGCTCGGCGAGGCTCTTGCCGTCGAGATGCCGCCCCGGCATCACCAGCGCCGCGCCCGCCATCGGCGCCGCGTGCGGGATGCCCCAGGCGTTCACGTGGAACATCGGCACCACCGGCAGCACACGGTCGATCGCGCGGAAGCCGAGCGCCCCCGCCATGTTCACGGAGAAGGCGTGCAGCACGGTCGAGCGATGGCTGTAGAGCACGCCGCGGGGGCGGCCCGTGGTGCCGGACGTGTAGCAGAGCCCGCTCGCGGTGTTTTCGTCGAACTCGGGCCAAGTGTAATCCTCATCCGCCTCCGCCACGAAATCCTCGTAGCAGAGCAGCCGCACCCCGGCGGGCAAGGCGAGCTCCGGCATCAGCGCCGGTGCGGTCATCATCACCACGGCCCGCACCGACTCCGGTAGGCGCGGCGCGATGCCGGCGATCAGGGGGGCGAAGCTCGTATCGGCGAAGAGCACGGCGTCCTGCGCATGGTCGATGATGTAGGCGACGTCGTCGAGGTGCAGCCGAGGGTTGATCGTATGACAGACCGCGCCCATGCCGGACGCGGCGTAATAGATTTCCAGGTGCCGATGGCCGTTCCAGGCCAAGGTGCCCACCCTGTCGCTCTCGCCGATGCCGAGCGCGGTCAGGGCACGCACCAGCCGCCGGGCCCGCCGCTCCGCGTCCGCATAAGTGTAGCGGTGGATGGCGCCCTCGACCGTCTTCGACACCACCTCCGTCGTCGGGTGGTGCCGCGCGGCGTGGGTAATGAGCGCCGAGATCAGCAGCCGCTGGGGCTGCATCAGTCCGAGCATCAGACGTGCCTCCTGATCCGGGCGGCGCTTCCCGCCGCCTCGCGATCGGTTCTAACCGGATCAGGAGGCTATTTCACCTGTGTGACTGAATGAAGCTCTTGATCGCGGGCGCGATCTCGTGGCGGAACCGTCGGCCGTTGAATAGGCCGTAATGCCCGACGCCGTCCTGCTCGCGATGCTGGCGCATGTCGTCGGGCAGGTTGCGGCACAGCGCGTGGGCTGCGCGGGTCTGGCCGATGCCCGAGATGTCGTCCCGCTCCCCTTCGATGGTGAACATCGCGGTGCTCTCGATGGCCGCCGGCTCGACGACGCGCCCGCGCGACACCAGCAGGCCGCGCGGCAGCAGGTGCTCGTGGAACACCACCTCGACAGTCTGCAGATAGAAGGACGCCGACAAGTCCATCACCGAGCGGTACTCTTCGTAGAAGCTCCGCTTCGAGCCCAGACTCTCGCCGTCGCCGTCGACGAGGTGCTGGAACATGTGCCAGTGCGCTTCCATGTGCCGATCAAGGTTCATCGCCATGAACCCGGCAAGCTGGAGGAACCCCGGATAGACCTGCCGCATGAAACCCGGACTGCCGAACGGCACGGTGTGGATGGTGTGGCGGCGGAACCAGTCGATCCCGTGGCGCTTGGCGAACGTGTTGACCTGCGTCGGCGCCTCGCGCGTGTCGATCGGTCCGCCGATCAGGGTCATGGTCCGCGGCGAAGCCGGGTCGTGGTCGGCGTTCATCAACGCGACCGCCGCCATTACCGGCACCGCTGGCTGGCAGACCGCCACGACATGCGTTTCCGGGCCGAGCAGCCGGGTGAAGTCGATCACATGGTCGATGTAGTCGTCGAGATTGAAATCCTCGACCACGTAAGGCACTTCGCGCGCGTCGCGCCAATCCGTGATGTAGACGTCGTGGTCCGGCAGGAAGGCCTCGACCGTGCCGCGCAGCAAGGTCGCGTGATGGCCCGACATCGGCGCCACGATCAGCAGCTTGGGATCGTTCGGCCGGTCGGCCATGCGGCGGAACCGCTTGAGGTCGCACCACGGCAGGCTGCGAACGATCTCCTCGTGGACCGGCACGTCCTCGTTGCCGATGCGGGTTTGCGTGTGGCCGAAACGGGGTTTGCCGAACCGGCGCGTGCTATGCTCGAAGCTGTCCAGCCAAGCGGCGGTGATGCGCCCAAACGGCGTCATGCGAAGCGGGTTGTTCGGCAGCTCGAGCATGCCGAGCGCGTTCGTCGCCCATATCCGCATCGGAGCGAGCGCCATGCGCTGCATCTCGTACTGTTGATAGAGCATGCGTTCCTTCCGCCTGTCTGGCAGTGTGATATTTAGATCATTAAATCGCTACTTACGGGTAAATGTCGCATCCCGTGAAACGCAGGCCACGACCGCGCTAGGCGCAGAGCTGGCGCGGTGCTTCCATAGAAAGAACGCGAGGGGGTCGGGCAATGGCGGAATCGGTGTTGATCGTGGGGGCCGGGCAGGGGCTCAGCGCGTCGCTGGCGCGGGCATTCGCCCGCGATGGGGCGCGGGTGGGACTGGCGGCGCGGGACACCGGCAAGCTCGCAGCGTTGTGCGCCGAGACGGAGGCCACCGCGTTCTCCTGTGACGCGGGAAGCCCGGACGGGGTCGCCCGGCTGTTCGACGACGCCGTTGCGGCGTTGGGGGAGCTCGACGTCGTGGTCTACAACCCGAGCGCGCGCGTTCCGGGGCCGATCACCGAGCTCGATCCCGCCGCGGTGTCGCGGGCGCTTACCATCTCCGCCTTCGGCGGCTTTCTCGTCGGCCAGCAGGCCGCGCGGCGGATGCTGTCGCGCGGATCGGGGACCATCCTGTTCACCGGCGCGTCGGCAAGCGTGAAGGGCTACCCGCAATCCGCCGCCTTCGCGATGGGCAAGTTTGCATTGCGCGGGCTGGCGCAGAGCATGGCGCGCGAGTTGGCGCCGAAGGGCATCCACGTCGCGCATTTCGTCATCGACGGCGGCATCCGCAGCGCCGCTCGCGCCGAGCCTGCGAACAGCCCCGACAGCATGCTCGATCCGGACGAGATTGCCGCGACCTACCTGCATGTCGCGCGGCAGCAGCGTAGCGCCTGGACGTGGGAGGTCGAGCTGCGCCCCTGGGTCGAGCGGTTCTGACGCGGCTTGCCCGTTCCTGGCACCCCGGCCATGCTGGCGCAGTCGTCAATCCGGGGAGGACGCCTTGATCTATGAATTGCGCATCTACGACACCATGCCGGGCAAGCTGCCGGACCTGTTGAAGCGGTTCGACACGATCACGCTGAAGATCTGGGAGAGGCACGGGATCAGGCAGGCCGGCTTTTGGACCACGCTTGTCGGCGAGAACGCGGGGCGGCTGACCTACATGCTCGCCTGGAACTCGATGGCCGAGCGCGAGGAGAAGTGGAACAAGTTCGCCGCCGACCCCGAGTGGCTCACCGCCCGTGCGCAGACCGAGGCGGCCGGACCGATCAATTGGAACGTGAAGAACGAGTTCCTGCAGCCGACCTCGTTCTCTTCGGTGAAGTAGCCCTCGCCCACCCTCTCCCGACGGGAGAGGGCTTCTCTTCTCCCTCCCCTTCCGGGAGAGGGCCGGGGTGAGGGTCAGCGCGCGACCACGCCCAACGCGAGAAAACCGCCATCCACCGCCAGCACATGCCCGGTGACGTAGGAAGAGTCGTCCGAGCACAGGAACACCGCGGCCCGCGCGATGTCGTCTGGCATGCCCGCGCGGCCCATCGGCACGTGGTCGAGGAAGCTGTTGCCGCCCGCCGTGGCACCCATGCCGCGCAGCATCGGCGTCTCGATCGGCCCGGGCGCGATCGCATTGACGCGGATGCCGTGCGCCGCGAGGTCGTTCGCCATCACCTGCGTCAGCGTCACCACGCCGCCCTTGGAGGCGCCGTAGCCCGCGCGCCCCGGGTTGCCGCGCATCCCCGAGATGCTGGCGATGTTGAGGATCACCCCGCCGCCCTGCCGCGCCATCGCCGCCGCGCACGCCTGGCCGGCGAGGAACGTGCCGCGCAGGTTCACCGCGATGATGCGGTCGAAATCCGCCAACGAATGGTCGAGGAACGGGACGTTGCGCCCGATCCCGGCATTGTTGACCAGCACGTCGATCCGCCCGTGCTTGGCCAGCACCGCCTCGGCCATCCGCCGCACGCTCGCCTCGTCGGCGACGTCGAGCTTGAACGGCGACACCGGCGCATCGTCGAGCGCGGCGTCCGGCGCGCTCAGGTCGGCCGCGACGACGCGCGCGCCTTGGTCGGCGAAGCGTTGCGCGATGGCCGAGCCGATGCCCGAGAGGCCGCCGGTGACGACCGCCACCTTGTCTTGCAGTTTCATAGGAATCCCGTGCTGAACCAGGGTACCGCCGCGACCAGCACGAGGCCGGCGAGCACGGCGAGTAGATAGGGCCAGATGCGTCGCATCGCCGCGTCCGGCGAGACGCGGCCGATCGCGCAGGCGGAGTAGTAGCCGACGCCGAACGGCGGCGCGAACAGCCCGATGCCCATCGCCAGGATCACCACCATGGCGTAGTGCACCTCGTTGACGCCGACCGCCTTGGCGCTGGGGAACAGCAGCGGGCCGAACAGCACGATGGCCGGGATGCCCTCGAGAACGCTGCCGAGCACGACGAAGGCGACCACGGAGACCGCGAGGAACCCGTAGGAGCCGCCCGGCATCGCGGCCATCGAGAGCGCGAGTTGGCGGGAAAAACCCGATTGCGTCAGCGCCCAGGCCATGCCGGTCGCCGTCCCGATGATGAGCAGGATCGCGCCGGACAGCGCCGCCGTCTCGACCAGCATCGGATAGATGCGGCGCCAGTCGAACTGCCGATACAGGCAGAGCCCCGCCAGCGCGGCGTAGCCGATGCCGATGGTGGAGACTTCGGTCGCGGTGGCGACGCCCTCGATCACCGCGGCGCGGATCAGGAACGGCAGCGCGAGCGCGGGCAGCGCCACCAGCAAGCTGCGGGCGATCTCGCGGCCGGACGCGCGGGCGACGCCGCTCAGGTCCTCGCCGCCGCTCCGCCATCGCGCGATGGCGGCGAGGGCCACCGCGAGCACCGCCGCCGGCATCATGCCGCCGGTGAACAGCGCGGCGATCGAGACGCCGGTCACCGAGCCGATGGTGATCAGCACCAGCGAGGGCGGGATGGTCTCGCTCATCGCGCCCGACGCGGCGAGCAGCGAGACCAGCTCGCCCTCGTTGGCGCCGCGCCGCTTCATCTCGGGGAACAGCACGGGCGCCACCGCCGCCATGTCGGCGGCTTTGGAGCCCGATATGCCGGACACCAGGTACATCGCGCCGAGCAGCACGTAGGACAGGCCGCCCCGCACGTGGCCGAGCAGGGCGGCGAGGAAGCCCACCATGGCGCGCGCCATGCCGGTCATCTCGATCAGCAGGCCGAGGAACACGAACAGCGGCACCGCAAGCAGGATCAGGCTGCTCATCCCCTCGTCCATGCGCGAGACGATGACGGTGAGCGGCGTCGACGTGGTGGTGGCCAGGTAGGCCAGGGTGGCGAGTCCGAAGGAGAATCCGATCGGCACCGAGAGCAGCACGCCGGCGCCGAGCAGCACGATGAAGAACAGCACCAGGTTCCAGGTGCCGAGGGCCTTGATCAGCGGCCAGCCCCAATGCAGGCCGAGCGCCAGCGCGCCGAGCACGACGGCCGCGAACAGCACGTCCTTCCAGCCGAGGCGCAGCAGCCGCGCCAGCGCGGTGACGATCATCAGCGCGGCGCCGACCGGGATCGCCGCGGCGCGGTAGGTGTTGTGCAGGCCGAGCGCCGGCGTCTCGATGAACCACTCGTCCTGGGCGTAGTCCCAGGCCGAGGGCAACAGGAAGGCGAGGAACACCGCGACCGCGCCGGCGGCCAGGGCCTGCGCCCTCGCCCGGCCGGCGGGCGTGAAGCCGGCGACGAGTGCCGTCAGCCGCATGTGCTCGCCACGTTGCAGCGCGATCACGCTGCCGAGCATGGCCAGCCAGAGGAACAGGAGCGAGGCCAGCTCGTCGGTCCAGATCAGCGGGGCGCGGAACACGTAGCGGGCCATGACGCCGGCGAACAGGACGACGATCTCGGCGAGCACCAGCGCCGCCGCCGGGATTTCGGCCGTGAACCGCAGCACACGCTCGACGCGGTAGGCCAGGCCGCCGCGTCCCGCTTCCGTCGTAGCCGCGACGGCGACGGTCACGTCAGCACGCCCACTTCGCCCTCCAGGATGCCCCAGGCCTGATCGCCGAAGCGCTTCTTCCAGTCGGCGTAGAACCCGGCCCGGCGCAGCGCATCGAGGCGGGCGGCACCAGGGTCGAGAGGATCAGGCCCGACAAGGTGAAAAAGTCCAGCGCGCCGGAGCGCAGCTGCGACAGCATGTCGGTGTCGGAGCCGAGCTGGTTGTTGGGGAAGACCTGGATCTCCAGTCGGCCGCCCGACGCTTGCTTGATCCGGTCGACGGCCTCCAGCTGGCGCACCGTCTGCGGATGCGTGAGCGGCGAATTGTTGGCCAGCTTGTAGCTGAACTCCGCCGCGTCGGCCGGGCGGGTGCGGATGGCGAATAGCGGCAGGGTTGCGGAACCGGCCAGGACGGCGCGGCGGCTCAAGGTCGGCATGACGTTCCCCAGGCTCTCGGAGTGCTGCCTGCCTAGCAGATCAGGCCGACGCTGAACCAGAGGGCAGGCCGGGCCGACTGTCATCGAACCTTCATCAAAATGCAATATGCCCGTCGCCGCCCCTGCGTAGGGTCCGCTTGCACCAAGGAACGCGGGACGCAACCGCTCCCCAGGGCGCGGGTGCGCCAGCACACAGGAGGATGCATGAGGCTCTCAACCGCAGGACTGGCGGTCGTTCTGGCCGGCTTCGGCTTCACTGCGCAGGCGCAGCAGCAGATCACCGGAGCGGGCGCCACGTTTCCGGCGCCGGTCTATACCAAGTGGGGCGAGGCGGCGAAGGCCGCGATCGCCATCCAGCTGAACTATCAGGCGATCGGCTCCGGCGGCGGGCAGAACCAGATCCTCAACCGGACTGTCGATTTCGGCGCGTCCGACGCGCCGATGGACCCGGCGAAGCTGCAATCGGGCAACCTCCTGCAGTTCCCCACGGTGATGGGCGCGGTCGTTGCGATCGTAAACATCCCCGGCGTCGCGATCGACAAGATGCGGCTCACCGGCGACACGCTGGCGAACATCTATCTCGGCAAGATCACCAAATGGAACGACGCCGCGATTGCCAAGTTGAACCCGGGCGTCTCGCTGCCCAATTTGGCGATCGCGCCGGTATATCGGGCCGACGGATCGGGCACGAGCTTCGTCTATACCTCCTATCTTTCGACCGTGAGCCCGGAGTGGAAGGACAAGGTCGGCGCCGCGACCTCCGTTTCATGGCCGGCCGGCTCGGGCGCGAAGGGCAATGATGGCGTGGCGGCGACCGTTCACAACACGCGCGGCGGGATCGGCTACGTCGAGAATGCCTACGCGACGCAGAACAAGCTGGTCACCACGCAACTACAGAATAAGGCGGGCAATTTCGTTGCGCCCACCAACAAGAGCTTCATGGCCGCGGCGAGCGCCGGCGACTGGACGCACGCGCAGAACTACGCGGTCAGCCTGATCAACCTGCCTGGCGAGGGCGCCTGGCCGATCGTCTCGCCGACCTTCATCGAGCTGCCGAAAAATCCGACGGACGCGACGCACAGCGCCAACGTGATCAAGTTCTTCGACTGGGCTTACAAGAACGGCAGCGCGGCCGCCGAGCAACTGGAGTACATTCCGCTGCCGGAAGCGGTGCAGACCGCCGTGCGCGCGAGTTGGAAGGCTGAGGTGAAGGGTCCGGATGGCAAGGCGATCTACTGATTCGTTCCCGGCCGGGGCGGTTGCGTGAGTGACGCGGTCATTGGCCGGCGCGAGGCACGATCCCGCGCCGGCTCGGGCTTTGGGGACGCGGTTTTCGCCGGCTTGACACGGGTGGCGGGCGTGTTCGTGCTGCTGCTGCTCGGCGCGATCATCGTGGAGCTGTTCCTGGGCGGCCTGCCGGCGTTCCGGGCGTTCGGCCCCGGGTTCCTGAGCTCGGCAATCTGGAATCCGGTTACCCAGAAGTTCGGCGCGGCAGTACCGGTCTACGGCACCATCATCACCTCCGTGCTGGCGCTCATCATGGCGGTGCCGCTCTCGTTCGGCATCGCCTTTTACCTGACCGAGTTGGCGCCCGACTGGTTTCGCCGTCCCGTCGGCACCGCCATCGAATTGCTGGCTGCGGTGCCGTCAATCATCTTCGGCATGTGGGGCTTCTTCGTCATCGTCCCGTTCATGGCGCAATACCTGCAGCCCTCGATCATAGACACGGTGGGCGACGTGCCGGTGCTCGGCGACCTGTTCCAGGGGCCGCCGTTCGGCACCGGCATCTTCACCGCCGCCCTGATCCTCGCGATCATGATCATCCCGTTCATCGCGGCGACGATGCGGGACGTGTTCCTCACCGTGCCCGCGGTGTTCAAGGAGTCCGCCTACGGCGTCGGCTGCACTACATGGGAGGTGGTCCGGTCGATCGTGCTGCCGTATACGCGAACCTCCGTCGTCGGCGGGGTCATGCTCGGGCTCGGCCGGGCGCTCGGCGAGACGATGGCGGTGACGTTCGTGATCGGCAACACGAACCGGATCAGCCCGAGCCTGTTCGGGCCCGGCAACACGATCGCCTCGCTGGTCGCGCTGGAATTCCCCGAAAGTCAGGCGGGCAGCCTCAAGCTTGCCTCGTTGCTGGCGCTCGGCTTTATTCTGTTCGTGATCTCCTTCATCGTGTTGGCGGTGTCGCGTTTGCTGCTTCGGCCGGGACTGCGCGCTTGAGCGCCCCACGTGTGAGCATCGGGACGTGAGCGCGAGCGCGGCTGCCCTTTCGTCACCCGGACCGGCGAAGGACGCGGGCGTCGCCCGCAAGCTCGCGCGGCGGCGCCACGCCGCCAATCTCGTCGCCAAGGCGCTCTGCGTGCTCGCCACCCTGATCGCGCTGCTGTTCCTGGCCAGCATCCTGTTCACGCTAGTCTGGCTCGGCTTCGGTGGTCTCTCCTTGCGTGTGTTCACGCAGATCACCTTGCCGCCCGGCTCGCATGGCGGCCTGCTCAACGCCATCATCGGCAGCCTGATCCAGACCGCGATCGGAACCCTGATCGGCACGCCGATCGGGCTGCTCGTCGGAACGTACCTCGCGGAGTATTCGCACGGGTCCGTGCTCGGCAACGCTGTCCGTTTCGTCTCGGACGTGCTGCTGTCGGCGCCGTCCATCCTGATCGGTCTGTTCGTCTATACCCTGCTGGTCATGCCGTACGGCGGGTTCTCCGGGTTCGCCGGCTGCATAGCACTCGCCATCCTGGTCATCCCCATCGTGGTGCGCACGACGGAAGACATGCTGCGTCTCATCCCCATCACGCTGCGCGAGGCCACGGTCGCGCTCGGCGCGCCGAAGTGGAAGATGATCCTGTTCGTCTGCTACCGCGCTGCCAAGGACGGGATCGTGACGGGCATCCTGCTGGCCGTCGCCCGGGTTGCCGGAGAGACGGCGCCGTTGCTGTTCACCAGCCTCGGCAACCTCAATTGGTCACTTAGCTTGGGTCGCCCAATGGCGAGCCTGCCCGTGACGATCTATCAGTATGCGGGGTCCGCGTTTGACGATTGGGTGCAGTTGGCCTGGGTCGGCGCGCTGTTGATTACCGTGGGCGTCCTGGCGATCAACATCGCCGCGCGCGGCCTGCTTAGCGCGCGCGGAAAGTGATGCGGGAGTGGCGATGAGCACCACCGAGAGCGAAGTCGAGCGCAACCGCGGTCCGCGCGGGGTGCGAACCCGTGCGGAGACGCGACTGAACCCCGCGCGTCTGGCCATTCGCAACCTGGATTTCTTCTACGGCGGCACGCGGGCGTTGAAGGGGATCAATCTGGATTTCCCGGAGCGCCAGGTGACCGGGCTGATCGGCCCGTCTGGTTGCGGCAAATCGACGCTGCTCCGCGTGCTGAACCGGATGTACGACCTCTACCCCGGCCAGCGCGCCACCGGGGAAGTGCTCATGGAGGGTGAGAACATCCTCGCCCCGGGACTCGACATCAATCAGTTGCGCTCGCGGGTCGGCATGGTGTTCCAGAAGCCCACGCCGTTCCCGATGTCGATCTACGACAACATCGCCTTCGGCGTGAAACTGCACGAGAAGCTGTCGAAGTCGGCGATGGACGAACGCGTGGAGTGGTCGCTGACCCGCGCGGCGCTGTGGGGCGAAGCGAAGGACCGGCTGAACACGTCGGCCACCGGTCTGTCCGGCGGGCAGCAGCAACGGCTTTGCATCGCGCGGACCATCGCCGTGCGTCCCGACGTGATCCTGCTCGACGAGCCGACCAGCGCGCTCGACCCGATCAGCACGCTCAAGATCGAGGAGCTGATCGACGAGCTGAAGCACGACTTCACCATCGCGATCGTCACGCACAACATGCAGCAGGCCGGGCGATGCGCGGACCAGGTGGCGTTCTTCTATCTGGGCGAGCTCATCGAGGTGAACACGGCGACGCAGATGTTCACGGCGCCGCGCGAGAAGCGGACGCAAGAGTATATCACCGGCCGCTTCGGCTAGCCGGATAGGAGGCCACATGTCGGGATCGGCCGAGCACATCGTCAAGAGCTACGAGCAGGAGCTGAAACGCCTGGGCGACCTGATCACCGAGATGGGGGGCGTGGTCGAGAACCAGGTGGCGATGGCGTCCGATGCCATCATGACGCACGACGCCGCCGCGGCCACGCGCGTCCTCGAGGAAGATCCGCACGCCGACGCGCTGGAGCGCGAGGTCGAGCAATTCGTCATCCGCCTGCTCGCATTGCGCCAGCCGCTCGCGGGGGATCTGCGCCAGATCGTCGCCGCGCTCAAGATCACCGGCGACCTGGAGCGCATCGGCGATTACGCGGCGAACGTCGCCAAGCGGAGCATCGTCCTCGGCCAGTTCGGCCTGCCATTCAGCCTCTCGGGATTGGCGCACATGGCGCGGCTCGCGCAGGAGAATCTGAAGATGGTCGTCGACGCGGCGGGCGAGGGCGATGCGGACAAGGCGCTCGAGGTGTGGCGGTCCGACCAGTTGATCGACGATCTGTACAACACGCTGTTTCGCGAACTGATCACCTACATGATGGAGGATCCGCGCAACATCACGCCCTGCACGCACCTGCTCTTCATCGCCAAGAACCTCGAGCGGATCGGCGATCACGCGACCAATATCGCCGAGACGATCTACTACGCGGTGAAGGGCGAGAACCTCCCGGAGACGCGTCCGAAGGGCGACATGTCCTCCTACGCCATCGTTCGTCCGGGCGCGTGATCATGCCGACCATGGAACAACAAGGAAGCCGGATGGCCGACGTAATGTCCAATCTGTCGAAGCCTCTGGTTCTTGTGGTGGAGGACGAGGCGGCGCTGGCGACGATGCTTCGCTACAATCTCGAGAAGCAGGGTTTTCGCGTCGAGGAGGCGGTCGACGGGCAGGAAGCGCTCACCCGCATCTCCGAGGCGCAGCCCGACCTCGTGCTGCTCGACTGGATGCTGCCGGTGATGTCCGGCATCGAGGTCTGCCGGCAAATCCGCCGCCGCCCCGCCACGCGGGACCTGCCCGTCATCATGGTGACCGCGCGGACCGAGGACCAGGACGCGGTCCGCGGGCTCAACACTGGCGCCGACGACTACATCACCAAGCCGTTCAGCATGGAGGCGCTGCTCGCCCGGATGCGCGCCCTGCTGCGCCGCTCCAACGCGGTGCCGTCCAAGGGGCAGCTCACGTTCCACGACATCACGATGGACCTCGCCGCGCATCGCGTGCAGCGCAACGGCCGCCCGATCCATCTCGGGCCGACCGAATTCCGGCTGCTCGAGTTCCTGATGCAGCACCCGCGCCGGGTGTTCTCGCGGGAAGAACTGCTCGACGCGGTGTGGGGTCCCGACATCCATGTCGAGCCGCGCACCGTCGATGTGCATATCCGTCGGCTGCGCAAGTCGGTGAACGCGGCGGACGAGCTCGATCTGGTGCGCACCGTCCGTGCGGCCGGCTACTCCCTGGACACCGAACCGGTCTGACCTGTCGCCGCCGCCGGCGGTATCGACGGCGCGCTGTTCCCGGCGCATCATGGCGTCTCAGTTGCGGTCCGTCGTCACGGGTCCGCAAGGCCCTTTGGCTGCGCTTGAAGGATGAGACCATGTATCCAGAAACCTCGCTTTTCATCGACGGGGCGTGGTGCAAGCCCGCTGCCGGCGGCTCCATCCCGGTCGTCAACCCGGCCACCGGGGAGACCATCGGCGCCGTCGCCCACGCCGAGCGGGCCGACCTCGACCGTGCGCTCGAGGCGGCCGGGAAGGGTTTTAAGGTCTGGAGCCGCGTGTCCGCCTTCGACCGCTCCAAGCTGCTGCGCAAGGCGGCCAATCTGCTGCGCGAGCGCGCCGACGCGATCGCCCCGCTGCTCACCATGGAGCAGGGTAAGCCGGTGGTCGAGGCGAAGGGCGAGACCCTGGCCGGCGCCGACGTGATCGACTGGTTCGCCGAGGAAGCCCGCCGAACCTACGGCCGCGTGATCCCCGCCCGCGCGGAAGGTGTCTACCAGCTCGTCATCAAGGAGCCGGTCGGGCCGGTCGCGGCGTTCACGCCGTGGAACTTCCCGATCAATCAGGTAGTGCGCAAGCTGTCGGCCGCGCTCGCCGCGGGCTGCTCGATCATCGTCAAGGCGCCCGAGGAGACGCCGGCCTCGCCGGCCGAGCTGATCCGCGCGTTCGCCGACGCCGGCATCCCGGCCGGCGTTATCAACCTCGTCTACGGCGTGCCGGCGGAGGTTTCAGAATACCTCATACCGCATCCGGTGATTCGCAAGATGTCGTTCACCGGCTCGACCGTGGTGGGCAAGCAGCTTGCCGCCCTCGCCGGCGCGCACATGAAGCGGATCACGATGGAACTCGGCGGTCACGCGCCGTCCATCGTGTTCGACGACGCCGACGTGGAGCTCGCCGGCAAGATGCTGGCCGGCGCGAAGTATCGCAACGCCGGCCAGGTCTGCGTGTCGCCGACCCGCATCCTGGTGCAGGAGCAGGTGTATGACCGGTTCGTCGACTCGTTCCTGGACGCGACCAAGCGCGTGAAGGTGGGCGAGGGGCTCGACAAGGCGACCTCGATGGGGCCGCTCGCCAACCCCCGGCGCGTCACCGCCATGGAGGGCTTCATCGCCGATGCGGTGAAGAGCGGCGCCGAGCTCAAGACCGGCGGCAACCGGATCGGCAACAAGGGCAACTTCTTCGAGCCCACGGTGCTGACCAACGTGCCGCTCGACGCGCGGGTGATGCGCGAGGAGCCGTTCGGCCCGCTCGCCATCATCAACACGTTTGCCGGGTTCGACGACGTGGTGACGGAAGCCAACCGGCTGCCGTTCGGCCTGGCGTCCTACGCCTTCACGCGCTCCGCGCGGACCGCCAACGCGGTGGCGGCCGCGGTCGAGACGGGCATGATGTCGATCAACCATTTCGGGCTGGCGCTGCCCGAGGTGCCGTTCGGCGGCGTCAAGGATTCCGGCTACGGCTCCGAGGGCGGCTCGGAGGCGATCGAGAGCTATCTCAACACCAAGTTCGTCAGCCAGGCCGGCCTTTAGCTGGCTTTAACTGATCCACAACGGCGGCGCCGTCCTATGTCACCCCGGCGCGCGCCGGGGTGACAGGACAGGAGCATTTCATGCCGCTCGACACTGAGTTGATGGCGGCCAACAGCCGCCACGGTTCCGACTGGATCGCGCCCGATTGCAGCGGGCAGGATTTCTATGCGCTCGATCGCGGGCTGCAGGATCTGCTCGCGCTGTATCTCCCGCCAGGCACGCGCGAGGCGTTGACGCCGCATTTCGCCCGCCTCGGCGTGCTTGCCGGCGGCCGGCTCGACGAACTCGCCCGCACCGCTGACCGGCACGGCCCGGTGTTGCACGCGCGCGACCGCTTCGGTCGCGACGAGGATTGGATCGAGTATCATCCGGCATATCGCGAGATGGAGCGCATCGCCTTCGCGGACTTCCAGTTCCACGCGATGAGCCACCGCGCCGGCGTGCTCGGCCAGGACGCGCCGCTGCCGCCGGTGGCGAAATACGCGTTCCAATATCTGTTCGTGCAGGGCGAGTTCGGTCTGATGTGCCCGATCAGCGTGACCGACACCTCGACGCACCTGATCCGCCGCTTCGCCTCGCCCGAGCTCAAGGCCATTCTGCTGCCGCGCATGTTGTCGCCCGATCTCGCGACGTTGTGGAAGGGCACGCAGTTCATGACCGAGAAGGCGGGCGGCTCCGATGTCGGTGCGATTGAAACCATCGCCCGGCAGACGGACGGGGAATGGCACCTGCATGGCGAGAAATGGTTCTGCTCGCACGCCGACGCCGATGTCGCGCTGATGCTGGCGCGCCCCGAGGGCGCCCCCGCCGGCACGCGCGGCATGGCGTTGTTCGCCTTGCCGCGCCGGCTCGAGGACGGCAGCCGCAACGCCTACCGGATCGTGCGCCTCAAGGAGAAGCTCGGCACGCGCTCGATGGCGTCGGGCGAGATCAAGTTGGAAGGGGCGTTCGCCTCGCTGGTCGGGCGACTGGACGGCGGCATCAAGCAGATGCTGGAGCAGGTGAACCTCTCGCGCCTGTCGCACGGCGTGCGCGCGGCGGCGATGATGCGCCGTTGCGTCAACGAGGCGCTCACCGTCGCGCGCCACCGTGCCGCGTTCGGGCGCGAGATCATCGATTATCCGCTGATGCGGCGGCAGCTGATGAAGCTGATCGTGCCGACCGAGCAGGCGCTGTCGATGGCGATGACCGCCGCCGACGCGATGGGGCGCGCGCAGGCGGGCTCGGCCGAGGCGGAGCGCGAGTTGCGCATTCTCACGCCGCTGCTGAAGCTGCGCGCCTGCCGCGACAATATCGCCGTCGCCACGGGAGCGATGGAGGCGCGCGGCGGCAACGGCTACATCGAGGACTGGGTGAACCCGCGCCTGGTGCGCGACGCGCATGTCGGGCTGCTGTGGGAAGGCACCAGCAACATGAACGCGCTCGACGTCATCACCCGCGCGGTCGGCAAGCTCGGGGCCGAGCGCGACTTGGCGGCCCTCCTGCGCGGCCGCCTGAACGCCGCCGACCGCTTGCCCCAGCCGTTCCGCAACCGTCTCGGCGAGACGCTCGACCGCGCGCTGGCGCTCGCCGCTCGGGTCGGCGGCGATCCGGATGCGGAACCGCTCGCACGCCGCGCCGCCGCCGCGTTGTACGACGTGGCGAGCGCGATCCTGCTCGCCTGGGAGGGCACGCGCTCCGGCGCCGACGCGCGCCGCGCATTGATTGCGCGTTGCGTGCTGGAACACCGGCTAGCACCGCAGGACCCGCTGGCGCCCGACAACCCGGCCTGGGAAAAGGCGGCGATCGCGGCGGTGCTGGACGCGCGGCCGCTCGCCTTCGATGAGGTTGCGCCGCTGTTGGCCTCGTAGCCATGAGGTTGGGATCGACGCTGCTTGCCGCGGTCGCCTGGGCCGGGTTCGCATCGGCCGCGGCCTGGGCACAAACTCCCGCCGACACGCCGGCCGGCCCGGGGAGGGACTCGGCGGCCACCGGCGTCGTCAGCACCCGCGCCGTGGCGCATCGGCGCCTGCCCAACACGGTTTCCGATGTAAGCGTCGGCATCGAGGTACACGCGCGCGACGTGCCCGCCACGTCCGCCATGCTCGCCGGCCGGTCGCAGGCGTTGCTCGACTACCTACGCGGAGAGCAGGCCGAGCGGTTGCGCACCGAGCAGGTCAGGGTCGAGCCGGAAACCCAGGAGTTGCACGGGCAGCCAGACCGCATCACCGGCTATGCCGGCCATGCGACGGTCTCGTTCAGGACGACGCCCGAGCGGATGCCGGTGCTGCTGGCGGGCTGCCTCGACCACGGGGCGAACGGGTTGCAGCAATCGGGCTCGTCGCCGCGCGAGGAGGATGTCGAGAAGGCGCGCGGGGAGCTCGCGGCCGAAGCCGGACGCGCCGCGCTGGCGCAGGCGAACGAGGTCGCGAGGGCGATCGGCGAGCATGTCGTCGGCGTGCAGCAGATCGACGTCAATCCGCAGGACGCCGGCCCGATCCGGCCGATGATGGGGCAGGCCATGGTCGCCCGTGCTGCAGCGCCCTCGGCGCCGATCCCCGCCGAAGCGGGCGAGGCGGATATCGCGGTCGGCGTCCTGCTGAAAGCGCGGATCGCGCCGGGAGGCTAGGGCCCGGCGAAGGGCCGGTCGGCTCAGCTCGCGACGACCCGCTGCGTCTGCTCGCCCAAGCCCTCGATGCCGAGGCGCATCGTCTGCCCCGGCTTGAGGAACACCGGCTCCGGCTTCACGCCGGCGCCGACGCCGGGCGGGGTGCCGGTGCTGATGATGTCGCCCGGATGCAAGGTGATGAAGTGACTGACGTAGCTCACCAGCTTGCGCACGTCGAAGATCATGGTTTTCGTGTTGCCGTCCTGGAACCGGCGCCCGTCCACCTCGAGCCACATGCGCAGGTTCTGCGGGTCGGGCACCTCGTCCTTGGTGACCATCCAGGGGCCGGTCGGGCCGAACGTGTCGCAGCCCTTGCCCTTGTCCCAGGTGCCGCCGCGCTCCAGCTGGAACTCGCGCTCGCTCACGTCGTTGCAGACGCAATAACCGGCGACGTACTCGTCCCACTCGTGCGCCGAGACGTAGCGCGCGGTTCGGCCGATCACGATGCCGAGCTCCACCTCCCAGTCGGTCTTGCTGGACGCCTTCGGGATGCGCACGTCGTCGTTCGGCCCGGAATACGCGCTCAGCGACTTGAGGAAGATGATCGGCTCCTTCGGGATCGGCTGGCCCGCTTCGGCCGCGTGGTCGGCGTAGTTCAATCCGATGCAGACATAGTTGAGCGGCCGCGCCACGCACGGGCCGAGCCGCGGCGAGCCGCTTACTGCAGGTAGGCTCATGGGATCGAGCGCGGCGAGTTTCGCCAGAGCCTCGGCCGACAGCGCCGCGCCGTCGATGTCGCCGACCACGCCCGACAGGTCGCGCAGCGTGCCGTTGGCGTCGAGCAGGCCCGGCTTCTCGGCCCCGTGTGGTCCGTAGCGCAGTAGTTTCATCGTGCAGTATCTCCCAATTGAGGCGTCACAAGGTCCAGCCGCCGTCGATGACCATGGCCTGTCCGGTGACGAACCGCGCGTCGTCGCTCGCAAGATAGACGGCGAGTGCGGCGATCTCCTCCGGCGCGCCGAGCCGCCCCATCGCCTGCCGCGCGACGAACGCCGCGCGCGACGCCTCCACCGAGCCGGCCTCAGCCGCATAGGCGGCGATCCGCTCGTCGAGGCTCGGCGTCTGCACGGTGCCCGGGCAGATGCAGTTGCAGCGGATGCCGCGCGCGACGTAGTCGGCCGCGACCGACTTGGTGAGGCCGACCACGGCGGCTTTCGTCGCGCCGTAGACCGAGCGGTTCGGCGCGCCTTTGAGGCTGCCCACCGCGGACGCCATGTTGATGATCGCGCCATCGCCGCGCGCGAGCATCCCGGGAAGGAAGGCGCGGATGGTGCGAAACATCGACCGCACGTTCAGCGCGAAGGCGAAATCCCACTGCTCCTCGGTCGCATCGAGGATCGTCCCCTGATGCACGAAGCCGGCGCAGTTGAACAGGATGTCGACCTGCGTCGCGCCCGACGCAGCGCGCGCGATGGCCTCCGCGTCCAGCACATCAAGCGCGAGCGGTCGGATGCGCTCGCACGCCAGCGGCGCGATCGCTGCCTCGTTGACGTCGGTGGCGATGACGTCCGCACCTTCCGCCGCGAACGCGAGCGCGGTTGCACGGCCGATCCCTTGGCCGGCGGCCGTCACGAACGCGGTCTTGCCAGCAAGCCTGCTCGCCACTGCGCTCTCCCCCGGAGTCTCGGCAACTACGCGCGCGGGGTGAAACGGTGTCAACGCCGAGGGCAACCGCCGCGCGAGTGATGCAGCGCAGCATCGGTCCGGCGAAAACGCATCGCCTCGCGGCCGTGTCACCGGAGTGTCTTTGCATCGCCATCGATTGTCGCGCGGCGTCCCCGCTAGCTCTGTTGCGGTGCGGCGCGGCTCGCGTCGCTGACGCATTGTGGAGAGTGCAATGATGATGGCGACACGGGCGGTTCGGTATGCATTGCTCGCGACCACGGTCCTGGGCGGCCTGTGCTGCGCCGGCGGCCCGGCTCATGCGCAGGACGCCTCTGCCCGGATCGGCGCGATCGAGTCGCAGATCAAGTTGCTGCAGGAGCAGTTGCGCGCGGTCAAGCGCGATCTCGGGCAGCGCGATGTCCAGCTCAAGGCCGCCCAGCGCGATGCGGGAGCCGCGCAGCGCAACGCCGCGGCCGCGCGCGCGGACGCGCGTCGCGCTGCCCCGCCGCAGGCATTGCCGCCCGTGGCCGCGGCCGTGCCGGCGGCGACTACGACGCCGAACGGCGAACAGCCGGTCACCTTCACCGGCAAGCTCGGGCAACTCCGCGTCGGCGGCATCACCGTCCAAGCCGGCGGCTTCCTCGAAGCCGCCGGTATTTTTCGGAGCGCCAACCAGGTCGCGGATCTCTCCTCGAACTTCAACGCCATACCGTTCCCGATCAGCCCGCAAAACCACGAGACCGAGACGCGCTTTTCGGCTCGGCAGAGCCGGTTCTCCTTGCTGGTCGAAGGCAAGCCCGATCCGGCGCAAACCATTGCCGCCTATGGCGAGGCGGATTTCCTGGGGGCGGCGCCGACGGCCAACTCGTTCGAAAGCAACAGCTACACTCCGCGCCTGCGCCAAGCCTTTGCGTCGTACGACAACACCAATCTGAACCTGCACGTGCTCGGCGGCCAGGCCTGGAGTCTGCTGACCCTCAACAAGGCCGGCATCGTCCCGCGCCAGGAGGTCCTGCCGCTGGTGATCGACGCGCAATACGTCCCCGGTTTCACCTGGAAGCGGACGCCGCAGTTCCGCGTCGCGACGGATTTCGACGACCACAAGGTCTGGCTCGCCGCCTCCGTGGAGAACCCGCAGACCAATTTCTACCTCGGACCCAACGGGGCGGGGACGTTCCGCGGCACGGTCAACAGCACCAATCCCGGCGGCAGCAACTTCGCCCCCAACGTCAACTACAGCCTCGATGCCGCGCCCGACGTCGTTCTCAAGGCGGCGTGGGATCCAGGCTTCGGCCACTACGAGCTGTATGGCCTGGCACGCTTCTTCCGCAGCCGCGTCAGCACCCTCGGCCAAGGCGGCGACGCCACCACCCTCGCGGGCGGCGGCGGGGCGGCGATGATCCTCCCCGTCGTGCGCAAGTATCTGGACTTCCAGGCCAGCTTCCTGGGCGGCACCGGCATCGGCACCTACGGCGCCGGGCAGCTGCCGGACGCCACCCTGACGCAGAGCGGCGCGCCGGCGCCGATCCCGGAGGTTCAGGCGCTGGTCGGCTTGATCGGGCACCCGAGGCCCGACCTCGACATCTACGGCTATGTCGGCACGGAGCAGGCCAGCCGCCGGGCGTTCACCTCCGGCGGCAGGGGGTTCGGCTACGGCAGCCCGCTCTACTCCAACGCCGGCTGCAACATCGAGCTCAGCACGCAGCCCTGCGTCGCGAACACCTCGGGGCTGGTGCAGGGCGCGGCAGGGTTTTGGTGGCGCTTCCTGCACGGCGGCTACGGCACCGCGCAAGTCGGGGCCACTTATTCCTACACCAACCGTACGGTCTTCAGCGGCGTGGGCGGCGGGGCCACGGCCGGCGAGAACACCGCGATGCTCAGCGTGCGCTATTATCCATTCCAGTAATCGCCTTCGCAGGCGCGGGTTGACGCCCGCGCGCGTCGGGCAACACACTCCGCCCCGGGACGGATGGAGTGACAGATGGATTTCGCGCTCTCGGCCGCGCAGGAGCAGATCCGCGCGGAAATCCTGCGGCAATGCGCGCGCTTCGGCGACGATTACTGGCTGCGCAAGGAGCGCGAGGCCAAGTTCCCCGAGGAGTTCTACCAGTCGATGGTGGAGACCGGCTGGGTCGGGATCGCCATGCCGGAGGAGTACGGCGGCGCCGGGCTCGGCATCACCGAGGCCGCCCTGATGATGCAGGCAGTGGCCGAATCCGGTGCCTGCCTGAGCGGCGCGTCCGCCATCCACATGAACATCTTCGGCCTCAACCCGGTCGTGGTGTTCGGCACCGACGCGCAGAAGCGGCGGATGCTGCCGCCGCTGATCCAGGGCCGCGATAAGGCCTGCTTCGCCGTCACCGAGCCGAATGTCGGGCTGAACACGACGCAGCTGCGCACGCGCGCCGAGCGCCGCGGCGAGCGCTACGTGGTCAACGGCCAGAAGATCTGGACCTCGACGGCGCAGGTCGCCAACAAGGTGCTGCTGCTGACGCGCACCACGCCGCTCGAGGACGTGCGCCGCAAGAGCGACGGGCTGACTTTGTTCTACACCGACCTCGACCGCTCGCGAGTCGAGGTCCGACTGATCGAGAAGATGGGTCGGCACGCGGTCGACTCGAACATGCTGTTCATCGACAACCTGGAGATCCCCGTCGAGGATCGCATCGGCGAGGAAGGGCAGGGCTTCCGCACCATCCTGCACGGCATGAACCCCGAGCGCATCCTGATCGCCGCCGAGGCGATCGGCATCGGCCGGGTCGCCTTGTCCCGCGCCGCCCAGTATGCGCGCGAGCGCGTGGTGTTCGGCCGGCCGATCGGGCAGAACCAGGCGATCCAGCATCCGCTCGCGGTCGCCTGGGCCAATCTCGAGGCCGCCAACCTGATGACGCTGAAGGCGGCGACGCTGTACGATGCCGGCCGGGACTGCGCCGCAGAAGCGAACGCGGCGAAATACCTCGCCGCGGAGGCGGGGTTCCACGCCTGCGAGCGCGCCGTGATGACGCACGGCGGCATGGGCTACGCGCAGGAGTATCATGTTGAACGTTATTTCCGCGAAAGCCTGATCCCACGCATCGCGCCGATCAGTCCGGAGCTGATCCTCAGCTTCATCGCGGAGCGCGTGCTCGGGCTGCCGAAATCGTATTAGGTGAAAGAACCCTCACCCAACCCTCTCCCGGAGGGAGAGGGCTTTCCTGCTCCCTCTCCCATCGGGAGAGGGCCGGGGTGAGGGCATGTGCGCGTGACCCGGATCGTCTCCCCCGAAGCCCTCGACCTCCGCGCGTTCATCCGCCCGGGCGATCATATCGTCTGGGGGGACATCGCGGCCGAGCCGCAGACCCTGACCGAGGCGCTCGTCGCCCAGCGCGCGGACCTCGACGGCGTCTCGGTGTTCCTGTCGGTCGCCTTCACGGACACGTTTCGCCCGGAGCATGCCGACCACATCCGCATGATCGGGATCGGCGGCCTCGGCACGCTCCGACGCCTGACCCGGGCGGAGGTGGTAGAGATCATCCCGTGTGCGTTCGGCCAGGTGCATTCCTACTTCGCCACCGGCGCGATCCGTTGCGACGTCGCCTTCGTGCAGGTGAGCCCGCCCGGACCGGATGGCCGGCACAGCTACGGCGTGACCGGCGATTTCATCGCCGCCGCCGTCGCCCGCGCCCGGATCGTCGTGGCCGAGGTGAACGATCAGGTCCCGCATACCTTCGGCGACGTCTCGCTGGCACCCGACAGGATCGACGTGCTGGTGCCGACCTCGCGGCCCGTCGTGACGCTCGCCTCCGCGCCACCCGGAGCGGTCGAGCAGGCGATTGCGCGGCACGCCGGGCACTACATCGGCGACGGCGCGACGATGCAGATGGGCGTCGGCATCATTCCGGATGCCGTGCTTGGCTCGCTGGCCGAGCGGCGCGACCTCGGCATCCACACCGGGATCGTCACCGACATCCTGGTCGATCTGGTCGAGGCCGGCGCGGTGACGAACGGGCGCAAGCCGATCGACCGCGGCGTCTCGATCACCGGCGCGCTGGCGGGCACCCGCCGGCTCTACGATTACGCCCATATGAACCGGGCCGTAGGGATGCGGGAGTCTCCCTACACGCACGGTGACGCGGTGCTGACGCGCCTGCCCAACCTCGTGACGGTCAATTCGGCGCTCGAGGTCGATCTGACCGGACAGGTCAACGCGGAACACACGGAAGCGGAGTATCTTGGCGGCATCGGCGGCCAAGCGGATTACGTCCGCAACGGCCAGCGTGCGCCGGACGGCCATTCCATCATCGCGCTCCCGGCCACGGCGCGCGGCGGGATCAGCCGCATCAGGGCGCGGCTGTCCGGCAGCGTGACCACCGCGCGGGCGGATGCGGATGTGATCGTGACCGAGTTCGGCGCCGCCGAACTCCGTGCCCAGCCGATCCGCGAGCGGGCCCGTCGCCTTCTCGCGATCGCCCACCCTGACCACCGCGAGCAGCTCGAACGGGAGGCGCACGCACTATTCCGGCGCGGGTTCTAGCGGGTCAGCCCGATGCCATGAAGTTGCGGGCCTGGATCAAATTGGCTTAAATGTTCCGGTGCAGGAGGGCGCCATGGAACAGATTGGCACGATCGAGGCGGCTTGCCGCTATCCTGTGAAGAGCATGGCGGGCGAGGAAACCGACGAGGTTTTCGTCGGCTTCGCGGGCGTGATGGGAGACCGTGCGTACGCCTTCGTCCCGCGGGGCAAGACGACGAAGGGTTTTCCTTGGCATACCGGACGCGAGCAGGAGACGCTCGTCCTGTATCGCCCACGCTACTGCCAGGATGCCGTGTCCAGGCAGCCGGTGGATGTGACGGCCTCCTTCACGATGTCGCCGGGAGTGAACCCGGTGTTTCCGGACAGCGGCGCGTTTGCGGTCGAGGTCGTGACGCCGGGCGGCCGAACCCTGTCGGTCGATGCGACGGAACTGGCGGCGGAACTTGAGGAGCGCGGAGGCAAGGCGGTCATGCTGCGCTTCTCGGAACGTAGCCTCTACGATTGCCGGCCGGTGTCGGTGTTCGGCAACGCCTCGGCCCGAGCGCTCGGCGAGGAGATGGGCAGACCGATGGATCGGCGGCGGTTTCGCGCGAATTTCTACGCGGACTGGAATGATGACCGGCCGTTTCGCGAGGACGCTCTGGTCGGCCGCACGTTGCAGTTCGGCGAACGGCTGCGCATCGCGGTTTTGGAACGTGACCCGCGCTGCAAGATGATCACGCTCGACCCGGATACGGCGGAGATGGACCCGAGCGTGCTGCGCCATGTCGCGCAGGCGCACGAGGGGAAGGCGGGGGTCTACGGGGCCGTGCTGGTCGAGGGTGTGGTGCGCAAGGGCGACCCGATCTGGCTGGTTTAGCGTCGCCGCTGGATAGGCTTTTCCGTTTGATACGAGGCGGTGTCCGCTCCGGGATCAGCCAGTCAGTCGAGATCGATCCAGGACAGGTGGCCGCCCTTGCCGGCGCCGGTGTCGACGAACACGGCGCGACCGCCGGCCGCGCCGCGCGCCGTCCAGGGCCGCCCGTCGGCGCTGCGCGTGTCGTGGCCGCAATACACGGTGAGCCCCGCCGGGATGCGGTCCACCCAGCGCAGGCTGCGTTCGGGGTAGCCGTCGGGCTGCGTGCGGCCGGTGGGCTCTCCGAACAGCGCGCGCGACACCCGGCCTTGCGGGCGCTCCGCGCCGATTGCCGGCCCGACCGGTTCGGTCATCTCGGTGTGGAAGCCGCCGTGCACGAACAGCGCGTCGCCGCGGCGGAGCCAGGCGGGGGCGCGGGCCAGCTCGGCGGCGGCGCGGGCGCGCAGCGGCGGATCGAGCGCGTCCAAGGTCGCGGCGAGCGGGCCGTTGACGTGGACCGCGTGGCCGGCGAGCACGCGGGCCAGCTTGTGGTCATGATTGCCGAGCACGAATTGGCCGCGCCGCTCGTCGATCAGGCGGAACATCAGGCGCCACGCGCCGGCGCTGTCGGGGCCGTAGTCGGCGAGGTCGCCGAGCTGCACGATGAAACGGTCGGTCTCGGCCGCGTAGCGGAAGGCGCGTGCGTCGCCGTGCACGTCACCCACCACGCGGAGCTTGGCCCCCTCCGGGATCATCCCGCCGCTTGCGAGATCGCCCGGTACGCCGCGAGCGCGCGCTCCCGCCCTTCGCCGAGGTCCACGATCGGCCGCGGATAGGTTTTTCCGAGCGTCACCCCGGCCGCCGCCAGCGCGGTGTCCGGCGCGTTCCAGGGCGCGTGGATGTGCTTGTCGCCGAGTTTCGCCAGTTCCGGCACCCAGCGCCGGACGAAGGCGCCGTCGGGGTCGAATTTTTCGCCCTGCAGCACCGGATTGAACACGCGGAAGTAGGGGGCCGCGTCGGCGCCGCTGCCGGCGACCCACTGCCAGCTCGCGCTGTTGCTGGCGAGGTCGGCGTCGACCAATGTGTCCCAGAACCAGGCTTGTCCGTCCTGCCAGGGCAGCAGCAGGTGCTTGACCAGGAACGAGGCGACCACCATGCGGACGCGGTTGTGCATCCAGCCGAGATGCCAGAGCTGGCGCATCGCGGCGTCGACCATCGGCACCCCCGTGCGGCCCCGCTGCCAGGCGCGCAGCGCGGCGGCGTCGCTGCGGAACGCCATGCGGGCGAAATCGGCGCGGAGCGGCGCGGTCGGCAGGTCGGGGTGGTGCCACAGCAGGTGGAGCGAGAACTCGCGCCAGAGTATCTCCTTGAGGTAGGTTTCGCTGCCCTTGCCGCGGCTCTCCGCCGCCTGGTTGACCGCGTGCCAGACCTGCACGGGCGAGATCTCGCCGAGATGCAGGTGCGGCGAGAGCATGGAGGTGCCCTCCTGGCCGGTCTGGTTGCGGCCGATATGATACTCGGCGAGGGCGCTGGCGAGGAAACGCTCTAGCCGAGCATGCGCGCCCGCCTCGCCGGGTTGCCATGTCGCGCGCAGGCCGCCTGCCCAGTCCGGGCGCGTCGGCAGCAGCGCCCAGTCGTCCAGCCGGTCGGAGCGGGGTGTGGTTCGGGGCGGCTCGATCCGCGGTGGCGACGGTTGAGGCGCGGGTGGGCCGGCGGCGAAGCAGGCGCGGGCGAACGGGGAATACACGCTGTAGGGCGCGCCGGCGCCGGTGCGGATGGAACCGAGGTCGAACAGCGACACGGTCCGTTGCAGCCGCAACGCGCGGCCGTCCTTGGCAAGCTGCTCGGCCAGACGGGTTTCCTGCTCCCGCGCCCAGGGCTCCGCCGCGAACCCGGCGAACACCGTGGAGGCGTCGGTCTCGGCCGCCAGTCGCGCGAGCTCGACGTCGGCGCGGCCGCGACGCAGCACGAGGGACCCGCCGGCCTCGCGCAAGCCGGCATCGAGCGTCGCCAGGCTGTGGTGCAGCCACCAGCGGGAGGCGCCCCCGAGCGCCCACGCGCCGGCCGCCTCCTCATCGAGCACGAACACCGCGACCATCGGTCCGGTCGCGGCGGCGGCGGCGAGCGCCGCGTGGTCGGAGAGGCGGAGGTCGTTGCGGAACCAGAGGACGCACGGGTTCATGGGACAGAGATGAGCACGATGGGGCGAACCGCCAGACGCCTGCGGTCCCGGCGCGCGCGACAAGGGAGACAGGGACGGCGGATTGCGGGATAACCGGCCCATGCGTCTCGTCCTGCTCGCCCTCCTGCTGCTCCCGCTCCCCTGCCTGGCCCAGCCGCCCGAACCCGCTGCCGGGTTGTCGGCCCTCGGCGTGCCGGCTCCCGGCTTGCTGTGCCAGTCCGCGATTGCGGCGGCTCAGGCCGCCTCCCGGCTGCCCAAGGGATTGCTGGCCGCGATCGGCCTGGTGGAGAGCGGCCGGCCGGACCCGGCGGCCGGCGGCGCCGTGCGGCCGTGGCCCTGGACGATCGACGCGGCCGGGCAGCCGACGTTCTTCGCCAGCAAGGAGGACGCCATTGCTGCGGTGCAGGCCCTGCAGGCGCGGGGCGTCGCGTCGATCGATGTCGGGTGCATGCAGGTCAACCTGATGCACCACCCGCAAGCGTTCGCCTCGCTCGACCTGGCGTTCGATCCGACGCTCAACGCGGCCTACGCGGCGCGTTTCCTCACGCAGCTGTATGGCCAGACCCGCGACTGGGCCAGCGCCGCCGCGCTGTATCATTCGGCGACGCCGGAGATCGCCGGGGCCTATCAGGAACGGGTGCTGGAGGCCTGGGGCGTGCCGCCGATCCCGCCGATCCCGCCGCTCTCCCCGTCGGCGTCGGGTGTGGCAACACTCGCCGCCCTGCCGAAGGGACGGGTCGCGGTGATGCTGCCCGCGGCCTCCGGGCAGGACATCAGGGTGATCGCGCTGGGGTCTCGGTCGGCGGTCCGTCGTTAGTGCATACGACGCCGGCCTAGTGAGCAGGCTTCTTCAGCCGTGCTTACCACGGTATCGGCTCGCCGCGATGATCGAAGAAGCCGCCGGAATGGTGGGGCTCCAGGTGGTCGAGGACGGCGAGCAGGCGCGTGGCGGCCTTGTCCGGGGATTGCACATCGAGGCCGGTCTTGGCGAACGGGGACGACAGTGCGGTGGCGACCGTGCCGGGATGCAGCGCGACGCAGATCGCCTCCGGCCGGCGGCGCGCGAGTTCCACCGCGGCGGTACGGACAAGCTGGTTGAGTGCCGCCTTGGACGCGCGATAGCTGTACCAGCCTCCCAGCCGGTTCTCGCCGATGCTCCCGACACGGGCCGAGAGCACGGCGAAGACGGATTTGCCCTCGCGCGGCAACAGCGGCAGCAGTTGTTTCATCAGCAGGGCCGGACCGATCGCGTTGACGGCAAAGGCGCGCGCCATGTGCGCCGCGTCGAGTTCGCGCCAGCTTTTCTCTGGGGAAAAACCGTCACCCTGCAGGAAGCCGGCGGCGACGAGGACGAGGCGGACCGGTCGGTCAAGCGCGGCCAGGGTTCGGGCGGCGGCCTCGACGCTCGGCTCCGAGGTGATGTCGAGCGCGGGCGAGCCGGAGCGCGAAAGGGCGACCACCTGGGCGAAGCGGTCGCTCTGACCCAGCAGCGCCACGAACGAGCCCCCCGATGCCGCCGGTCGCGCCGACCACGACGGCCAGGTCGCCGGCGGGGAAGGAGGCGAGCGACGGGCAAGCCGGGGTGTCAGGTTGCAGGCCGCCCGGCATCAGGTTCTCGACCCCGTCATCTCCCGTATGCCGAAGCTGAACAGCCGCTCGCGGCCGAGCAGGAAGGCGCGGCCGCCGCGCGGGAACAGGCGGGCGATGGCGGGGTCGCGCACGTCGAGGCCGCCGGTGTAGGCGCCGAAGGCGGGCAGCATGATGCGGCGCGAATCGGCCACGAAGCAGGGGCGGCTGACCTCGCAGCCGCGCGCGGGGACCGCCGCCTTCGGGTGATAGTGGCCGCTCAGCTCGCCTTCCGTACCCGCGCGCGCCTGGTGGCGGAACAGGAACGGGCCGGCGCGGTAGTCCTCCACCCAGGCGCCGGCGAGGCCGGGCTGTGGTGCGGGGTCGTGGTTGCCCAGCACCCAGACGAACTGTGCGCGTCGGGTCATGTCGGCGAGGCGGGCGAGTTCGGCCCCCGGCAGCCGGGCGGCGCCGGTGCGGTCGTGGAAGCTGTCGCCCAAGGCGACCACGGTGCGCGGCTGCCAGCGGCGCAGCAGCAGCAGGAGGCGGTCGAGCGTGGCGCGCGTGTCCCAAGGCGGCAGCAGCATGCCCCGGCTGGCGTAGGACGAGCCTTTCTCCAGGTGCAGGTCGGAGACCGCGAGCAGCCGCGCCTCGGGCCACACCAGCGCGCCGGCGGGGTCGAGCATCAGCCGCTCGCCCGCGAGATGGATCGGGGCGGCGGTCATCGGACCCTCACCCCGACCCTCTCCCGGTGGGAGAGGGAGAAGCGAGCCCTCTCCCTTTGGGAGAGGGTTGGGTGAGGGTGCGGCCGAACACGAGCGAGCCCTGGCCGGTGCCGCGCCCGCGACGCGCGATGGCGGCGTTGCGGCGATGCACCGCCGGCACGCGGGGCGGCGGCTCGGCGTCGCCGGTGGCTTCGGCGACCAGGGCTTCCTCGGCCTCGGCGAGCAGCGCGTCCTCGTCCCGGCCGGTGCGCACGCTCTCGCGGCCGATCTCCAGCAGTACCGGCACCGCGAGCGGCGAGACGCGCGACAGCGCCATGTGGGTGATGCGGCCCCGCACGCGGGCGAGCATCCCGGCGATGCGGCCGAGATCGGTCAGCCCGCCGGCGGCGTCGGCCTGCGTCGCGCGCAGCAGGATGTGGTCCGGCTGGTGGCGGCGCAGCACGTCGTAGATCAGGTCGCTGTTCACCGTGACCTGGCGGCGGTTCTTCTCCGCCCCCGGATGGTTGCGCTCGATCAGCCCGGCGATCACGGCGACGTTGCGGAAGGTGCGGCGCAGCATGGAGCTCTCCGCCATCCAGGCTTCGAGGTCGTCGCCCAGGATGTCCTGCTCGAACAGCCGCGCGACGTCGGTCGGCTGGTTGGCGGACCAGCAGCCGAGCACGTAATCGGTGGCGACGAAGCCGAGCGGCGCCATCCCCAGCCGCTCCATCCGCCGCGTGACCAGCATCCCCAAGGTCTGGTGCGCGTTGCGACCCTCGAAGCAGTAGGCGACGAGATACCAGCGATCGCCGCGCGGGAACGTCTCCACCAGCAGATCGGCGCGGCTGGGCAGGCGGGAGCGCAATTTTTGCAATTGCAACCATTCGCGCACCGGCTCGGGGAACAGATGCCAGTCGGCGGGCTTTTGCAACAGCGCGCGCACCCCGTCGGCGAGGTTGGTGGTGAGCGGCATTCTGGCACCCGCGTAGGCCGGCACCATCGGCTCGCCGGTGCCGCCCTCGGCCGCCTCCACGGTGGTCTCGCGCAGCCGCAGGAAGCGCAGCAGGCGGCCGGCGAACATGAAGGTGTCGCCGGGGGTGAGCATGTTGGCGAAGTACTCCTCCACCTCGCCCAGCACCGGCCCGAGGCCGCGCTTGCCCGCAAGCCGCACTTTCAGCACGGGCGCCTCGACGATGGTGCCCATGTTCATCCGCCATTGCCGGCGCACGCGCTCGGAGCGGACGTGCACCAAGCCCTCGCTGTCGCGGAACAGCTTGCGCCAGCGCTCGTAGGCGGCGAGCGCGTAGCCGCCGTCCTCGACGAAGCGCAGCACGTCGTCGTAGTCGGCGCGCGAGAGGTTCGCGTACGGGGCGGCTCCCGTTACTTCTGAAAACATCGCGTCCGGATGGAAGGGCGCGCTGCACGCCATGCCGAGCAGGTGCTGGGCGAGCACGTCGAGGCCGCCGGGGCGCGGCGGATCGCCGTCGAGCTCTTGCGCCGCGACGCCGAGCATCGCCGCCTCGCATTCCAGCACCTCGAAACGGTTGGCGGGGACCAGGATCGCCTGACTCGCCTCGTCCATGCGGTGGTTGGCGCGCCCGACCCGCTGCAGCAGGCGCGAGGTGCCCTTCGGGGCGCCGACCTGGATCACCTGGTCGACGCCGCCCCAGTCGATGCCGAGGTCGAGCGAGGAGGTGGCGATCACCGCGCGCAGGCTGCCCGCCGCCATCGCCGCCTCGACGCGGCGGCGCTGCTCCACCTGCAGGCTGCCGTGGTGCAGCGCGATGGGCAGGGTGTCGGCGTTCAGCTTCCACAGCGCCTGGAACATCAGCTCGGCCTGCGCGCGGGTGTTGACGAACACGATCGTCATGCCGGCGGCGCGGATGCGCTCGAGGATCTCGGGCGCGCCCTCGAGGCCCATGTGGCCCGACCAGGAGAGCCTGCCCCCCGGCAGCAGCATAGAAATCTGCGGCGGCGCGCCGGCGGGGGCGACGATGCGCCGCGCGGCGCCGACATAGGCCGCGATGGCGTCCGGATGGGCGACGGTGGCGGACAGGCCGACGCGCCGCGCCTCGGGCGCGAGGGCGGCAAGCCGGGCGAGGCACAGGGCGAGCTGGTCGCCGCGCTTGGTGCCGGCCAGCGCGTGCACCTCGTCGATCACCACGCAGGCGAGGGTGGCGAACAGTTTCGGCGCGTCCGGCAGCGAGAGCAGCACCGCTAGGCTTTCGGGCGTGGTCAGCAGCAGGTTGGGCGGGGTTTCCCGCTGGCGGGCGCGGCGGTTGCCCGGCGTGTCGCCGGTGCGGGTCTCGATGCTGACCGGCAGGCCCATGTCGCGCACCGGGCCGGTCAGGTTGCGGGCGATGTCGGTGGCGAGCGCCTTCAACGGGCTGACGTAGAGGGTGTGCAGGCCGTCACGCGGGCGTGTGTGCAGGTCGACGAGGCTGGGCAGGAACCCGGCCAGGGTCTTGCCACCCCCGGTCGGCGCGATCAGTAATGCGCTCTCGCCGGCGCGCGCCGCGTCCAGCATCGCGTGCTGGTGCGGGCGCGGGGTCCAGCCGCGTCCGGCGAACCAGCTCGCGAAGGGTTCCGGCAATGTTCCGTGCATCGGACCCTATGTAGCATCCCGGCACGGCGTGTCGATGCGTGTCGATGTCCGGGTGATTGGTGTTTTGAACCGGTGTGAGGCCGGCGTGTGGGAGACTGGCATGGATGCCATCGACGCCTATTGGGCGGACGGGTTCAACCGGGTCGAGGGCTGGGTGCAGGACGGCAACCTGCCGTATCTCAAGCACCTCGACCTGGTGCAGCGGCACGCCGGCATCACCGGGCAGGTGGCCGAGATCGGCGTCTATCACGGAAAATTCCTGATCGCGCTGGCGAGCTTCCTGCCGCCCGGCGGCAAGGTGACCGCGCTCGACGTGTTCGAGGACCAGAGCAAGAACCTCGACGGCGCCGGCGAGGGCAACCTCGACAAACTCAAGCAGAACGTCGCCACCTACGGCCGCGCCGACCTCGATTACGCCTTCATCAAGGCCGACAGCAGCGCGCTGACCTTGATGAACAAGGTGGAGCTGACCCGCGACCGCGGCCCGTTCCGGCTGTTCTCCGTCGATGGCTGCCACACGTTGGAGCACACGCTGGCAGACCTGCGGACCGCGCAGGACTGCCTGGCGCCGGGCGGCGTGATCATTGTCGATGATTACATGCATCCGCACTGGCCCGGCGTGACCGAGGCGGTGAGCCGGTTCTGCGGCGGCGTGCCGCAGGTGGCACCGTTCCTGTTCGCCTGCCACAAGCTGTTCCTGGTCGGCGTCGGCTGGCACGCGATGTTCCACGCCTCGTTCACGGAGGCGCTGGGGGTGCAGGACTCGGCGCGGACCACCACCATGTTTGGCAGCAGCGTGCTGAGCATTTATCCGTAATGATCGAGCATCGGTGCTGGCTCGACGCGAAGCCGGTGCGGGAAGGATCGCCGAGTGAGCTATATGCTCTTTGTTCTACTTCAAATCTTGCTCCGGGATTTTGTGGGCCACCAGAAGTTGCGAGACGGCGAACTTCCGTACACCAGGAATGCGCTCGGCAACCGAAAAACAGTTGCGAAGTAATGGTGACAAGCTAGCTATAAACTTGTAACTGCTCACCTGGGCGGCAGATAGCTGGCGACGCGTGGTGTGGTGGTTTGCGGGCGACGGCGTGATGCTTGACGCGGCTACGGGCGACTCGATTCAAGCTGCGTGTGACGCACGGGATCGATC
>JAABUQ010001917.1_pt1 | contig 42874 bp, 43 predicted proteins | sample 5560001 | NCBI WGS metagenome assembly JAABUQ01 (sample SAMN10711888, study PRJNA513371) | rock metagenome | isolation source: Antarctica rocks | place: Antarctica: Victoria Land, Finger Mt nord | collected 2015-12-18 | reverse complement strand
CTCAAGCCCCGCCCCCACCCCCGCGTCCCGCAGGGTATCATGACTAGTAATATCCCCCTCCCTCTCAAAATAACTCCGAAAACACTCTTCCACAACCCTATTCTGCGTCTCCGCCCCCTTCCTCTTCCCCAGCTGGATCAACCGGTGCGAATCCCGCGTGTTCCCCGTCCGGCCCCCGAATTTGAAATCGATGCCCACTTCCTTGCCCACGCCGGTTAGGCGGTCGAAGATCATGGCCGCTTTCTGGTCGCCGAATTTGGATTTGTAGAAGTCGCGCTTGTCGATGCTGGTTTTGGGGGCGGACGGGTTGAGGTAGAAAGGGTGCCAGGTTGTGGCGAAGGTGTCTGGGGTGTTGGGGTGGGCGGCGCGGTAGAGGGCGATGCCTTTGTCGAGTTTTTGCTTGCCGATGTAGCACCATGGGCAGACGGTGTCGGAGACGATGGAGATTTGGAAGTTGGTCATTTTGAGGAGAGGGTGGGTGGTTAGAGCGAAGGGGTTAGTCAGATTGGGAGTGATGGTTTCGATGGGTTGCTCAAGGGAGGTGGTGACGTTGAATTGATGCGGGTTGGATTGGACGGTAAAAAACCGGGATATGACGCTGTTTTATATGTTGATGGTGATTGTGGTATATTATCAATCATTCACGGAAATTCGCCTCGCGTTCTCGGACCAGCGAAGGTCGCGAGTATGTCTGGGTCCGAGGTTTCGGCGACCGACTGAAGAGGGCAATGCTCTGGTCAACATGCTCTGGTCAATCTGATAAATACTTTTGCGAACCTGTGTATGCAAAGTGGAGCAAGGTATCTCTTCTGTGAGGTGATCTTGGAGTGGCCATGGTCGAGCGCTAAACCGCACCTCCGCGCTGCGGGGTGCTCTCCAAGAAAGGGCGCAGTCAGCATCTCCGCAGAAAGACGCAAGCGCTCCTCTGCAAGATGACAATTGGTAGGATTCAATCAAGGCCCTGGGTCTCTGTCTGTGTTCCTCGATTGTCCAGTAAAAGGATCGGGATCTCCTGGAGGTCCATGTAATAAGATGAGCCATCTTTTCGAGTAGTTGCTTACCCCATGAATAGTATACTTTTTATAGACATTTTCATTGTCACAGAAGCCAATGGCGGGCTTGATAAAACTCTGGCATCTCATCTCTTCGCATCTCTAGAAGCTATGATATGCAGAAGTCTCCTCACAGTACATATTCAATGTTCTTCTCGGGACCTCTACGATATCATCTATAAATCAGCTTATCCTGTAGGCCAGGAATTTATCGAGATCGACTTGAGTACCTTCGATACCGTTCGTAAAAGCACCGACCAGAACCAATCCGAGAGGCTCCTCAGAAAAAGTCTTACCTGTTCGGGGATTGATATAGAATGCTGCAATCACCATACCAACGACCGGACATTTTATCTTTCCAATTTCTTATTAGTGTTGCTTTTCCCCAGAATGGACAAAGAGATGGGAAGTATGGTCGTCGTCTCGAGCTAGACGCACAATCCTCCGCATCTTCTGAATGGGCATATCGAGACCGAGGAGCAGACGACTGTCGTGAACGATTTCCAGGAGTTGGCTTGACCTTTGGAAAAGGGGTGTTTCCACGACAAGATTGCCTGAGCGCAGTATTGAGTCATGCAGGTACGAGCTCCAAGGGCATTTTCCAATTCGTATTCGTCGAGCGTCCCAGTGCTCGCTGTGGACCCAGGATGAAAGCCGAATACCGGCCTCATTTGATGTTTGTCTTGGTATATGCATATCTTGGTGCACTGGGTAGCAGACAATCGTCCTCTTGCTCTGCTACCTGTGACCAAACGGATACATGCGCACTGCCCGGAAGCCAGCTACGGATTTGCTGAATGCAGGTTTTGATGTGACGAGTCTGGGCCAGCACCCAAAGGCCTTGTATCTCAACGAGAGTGCCGCATGAGATTTTAGGCCCGGAATGAGGAATCAAACGAAGCGGCAGCAGCCCTGGGAGGCAAGTGTGAGTCTGGCGGACCTGAAGGATGTGGCGAATGTCTTCATACTGAAATGAAACAGAGAGCGGACTGATTGGTATCGCTTCTTCTGTTCTGGTCTTAATACGATTGCTTTACCGTTATCACGTTAGTATGCATGGTCTGCATGGTCCGGAGACTATTATTGCAAATCTTGGCTGTCGTCGTTGATGACGGGTTTTTCATGTACAGGAATTGGCGCAGGAAGAGGGATGGCATTCTTCGAGTCGGCAATACGCCAAGCCGAAGCGGCTGTCTTTGATATGGAATTGAGCCAGAAGCGCTATACAGCCTTCGTCGCCTCCCTTCTGACGCACAGCATTATCGAAGTTAAGACGTAGGAATGAATGTCTCTATACCAATCAGCGCGGGGCACCAACTCTGGGCCACCAGTTGAGCTTCCATCGAAGAGCTGCAGAACAGGCTCTCGTTGATTTCTTTCTACCATAGGTTTTCAGGCATTTGCATCATCCTGTAGGGAAGAATCCATTGGTCACAGACTCCATTGTCTTTCCAACTCTTCTCCAGACACGAATGTAGACTTCACATACTACGTAGAGACAACCGCCGAAGCGAGGACGAGAACTTCTTCTGGTGCACACGATGTTCGCGTACCAATAACGCCGCAGCCAACTAGTCCAGTCTTAAATCACCTACTCCATTCTGACACCTCTCCCCTGACAATCTGGTTGGGCAATTACACAGACTTGATACCCTGATATGTGATGGGTCGGGCTACATCAGCTGTGCTGCTCCAGGAAATCTGGACTGGTTTCAGGATACTCAGATGATATTGTCGTAGTAGATAATGATTGGTGTGACATTGAAATTATACGGATTTGTGATTAAGAGTTCCTATGACATGGCAAGCCAAATACGTACCTTAGCCGAGGCGCTTCCTGAAGTGATCCTTGCAATGGTCTAACTGTTTGAGTAAATCAGCAACAATCCCGGACATCCAATTGGCAGCCGCATTTGATTCAATTGGGGCTTCCGACGGTTCGAGAAGATCTCGATGATCCTTCTTGAAATAATCCACGCTAGAGTAACTAGCTGACTGTTGCCCTCAGGGCGTAACCCGGCTCAAGGGCCTGCCAGGGCCGGTTTTTCCTCGCGGTGATGAGATTACTCATTTCCGAGCCATGCAGCTTCATCTTCCACACTTGGAATTGTACAACTCAGCTTGAAGGACCAAAATTGGACGCCACTTCAAATCGAAAACGAGACGGCGGAATCGCCTCAATGGATCTGGAGAGTGAAATACATCCTGCGCACGCGAACCCTGTCTCTCTGACAACAACATTGCAACAACCACATTCCATGTCTCGATTACGGCTTGCGCGAAAATCTGCATTCCAAGAACTCGACGTCGACACCATGTTCACGAAAAAGGACAACCATGCTCGAGCTTCACCATCGCCAACGAGCAATATACGACCTAGTGAATGTATACGAAGCGACTCGGAGTCCTCGGACATTTCAGAGAATGATGATGAATCTGCACACGCTCAAGGTACATTCTCCTCAGCAGGCGAGGACGTATCAAGTACTTTCTCAAGGTGGATTCGGCCAACCCGGCTTTCCATACTGGCGTTCGCTCTCCTAATTGTCATTCCCCTAATCTATGACACACCATTACTGGGTAAAGCAGGACCAAGCGTGCTTGGTGTGAAGGCCGGTGTCATCGGGAGATCTGAAGTACAAAACAAGGCGTTCGTGGAGGGAGAACTCGTGGTACCCAGAGACAATACCAACATCGATGTATGTAATCGCTGGAGTCAGCAAAGCGCGATCATCAATGGCACCATCTATCTATATGGTGGGCATGCTACGACTCAGCAAGGGCAGACCAGCAACACCTGGAACAATGATTTTCTAACATTGGATGTGACTAAATCGTGGGACATTTCATCACCCAGTATCAAGGGTCTTCCTCAGCCGTCAGGCCCGCCTCCAGTATCGAATGGTTATCTCTGGAATTCATACGATTCGCTCTTCCTATATGGCGGGGAATTCTCTGATAGGCCAAAAGTGACTCCTACTTCTTACTCGCTATGGCAGTACAACATTGCGAGCTCTTCGTGGACAGAGCATCAAAACCCTCAAACATCGGCAGGAAACAACAGTGATCCTGCGAACCAGCCCGTACAGCGAGCTGCTGAGGGCGCTGGGGTCAGTGTACCTCAGTTGGGCAGAGGCTGGTACTTTGCGGGACACCTGGACGAATTCACCACACCTGGATGGTCCAACCAGGTTTTCCGTGTATACTTGAAGTCGTTGTTGGAATACACGTTCCCTGGATATACAAATAATGGCGTGCAGAGCCTCAGCGGTGGGAAAACTTCTGGTTCGGATGGCACCTGGCGCAACATCACTCAAGGTGGCATTCAAGACACAGCAACATTCCCAAATAGAGCAGACAGCGTTCTGGTTTACGTGCCCGGCTATGGTGCTCAAGGGATCCTGGTCAGCATGGGCGGTGGTACAAACATATCATACGTGAGTCTTTGCATTTTGTGGGGGAGTCATCGACCACTGGCTAACAAGTTGTCTCTCAGACCCAAATGAACGTTATAGATGTGTTCGATATAGCAACCTCCAATTGGTACAAACAATCGACGAGCGGCAATTATCCCATCCTACGTGTCAATCCATGCGCCGTGGCAGCCTCGGCTCCCGACGGCTCCAGCACCAACATTTACATGTATGGTGGTCAAAATCTCATTCCATATCTAAATCAAACCCAATATGGGGACATGTGGATCCTAACGATCCCGAGCTTCACCTGGATACAAGCCGATACGACTGGCCAATCCGTCCCTCCTGCGCGTGTTGGCCACACCTGCAATATATGGGATGGTCAGATCGTCGTGGTTGGTGGCTACAACACTGATCTGGCTGGGGGCTGTGACAGTGGTTTCTATATCTTCAACGCAACCAGTCTGACTTGGCAGAATAAGTTCAATTCTCTCAGTGCTAACGATGCCAAGAACAACACTGAAAATAAGCAACCAGTCCAAGCTTCAGACCCTGGTGCTCTGAGCGGAAGCTATGGCTACGCAGTTCCTGATGCCGTCCAGAAAGTCGTTGGTGGCAAGGCGTATGGCGGTGCCACTATCACTGCTCCTGCTCAACTGGCATCTGCTGGGCCTCTGGCAACAGGCAAGCCTATCACGTACACAGTCACAGGTGCCAATGGAGCGACCGTCACTGAGACAGGGACTGCAACCCCTGGATACAGCAAATCTGGGACAAACATAGCCGCCATCGTGGCAGGTACCGTGGCGGGCTGTCTCGCGATTTTGGCCGCATACCTTGGATTCTGCGCCTGGATTTACCGCCGTCAATTGAAGCTTTACAAGAATCATGTTGCGATGACCCAGCGTGCTGCGGTAGGCGGCCCAGGGGAGAAGGCAGCGTTCCTGTCATCGACGGAGGGATCCTCGATGGTTAGAGGCAAATCCAGTGGGGAGGCCAGCAGCGCTGCCGCTGCCAGCTCAGGGTATGGACAGGTTCCTCCTGTACCTCCACTGGGCGGCCCTATAGGAGGAAACAGTACTGCGAATTCGAGTACGGACGATCTCATAGGGGAACCGAGTTTCGTGGGGGTGTTGTTGAATCCGAGAAGGAGTCTGCGGGTTGTCAATAGGGATTAACTGTCCCCATCTCATGGATCTATTCGATGTTTCATATTTCTGGAGGTTTTTGTGACCCACCGCTATTTCTACAAGGGACACTAACAATGAGAGCGCACTCTTTTGTGCAAGGATGGGAATGGGAGCGGGAAACGAATGAAGCAGGGCAAGAAGTAAAAGACAGGTCGGGGCCATATACACGCTGTCCTCTGAGGCGAGGGGTGAGCCTGGCGCATTTCCTGTAAGGGATCAAGATACCTTGCTGCCTTTCTCTGGGAGCATGGCGTTTCCAGGGCCGTGACGGCAATAATGACTTGGGGCACAGATAGCGAAAGAGAATATTGAAATTAGGCCAGCACACGCAAAGGCATTCATCGATGATGTACATATGCTATCGAACATAGCATGCCCATACCTTAATTATACCCTTCCTCGGACTCATTTAGCTTAACACCAGTGCATGGTTGTGAAAGTAAACAGAACTCTTGGAGGCGGTTTGCGGAGTAGAGGGAAGCGGCCTCGCTTGCGAAAGTTGCAGATACCTGAGTGGACACCTTGAGATAATTCTCACGGCAACATAGCATCCCAAGAGCTCCACGTCACGTCTTCATTGAGCTTTAGCAAGTCTCTTCTGACCTCGTGGACAGTCATTACCCCTCCAATTTTGTCTTCTACATGCTGTGATCTCGCTTGCTGGAGAGCTGTGTCCCTCCTCCAAGAATTCGCACCCACTCCCGCAATGCAGTCCTCGCCAAACATGTTGACCAAGGTACTCCACTGCAAGCTCCCACCAACATGGGCAAGAGTGTTCACATGCGTCTGCAGTTCGAGTCCAAGTCTTCCAGGGCAAAAGGCATTGCCTTCCACCCCGACAGGTCCGTAACCTATACTTCCCCCCGGACGATCTTCTTCGCTGACTTCATTCAGACCATGGATCCTCGTATCACTGCACTCTTCAACAATTCAACTATGGGACTACCGGATGGGCACACTGATTGATCGATTCGAAGAGCACGATGGCCCGGTCAGAGGCATCGACTTCCACAAGACACAGCCTCTGTTCGTGTCCGGAGGAGATGATTATAAGATCAAAGTCTGGTCATACAAGCAGAGGAGATGTCTTTTCACACTCAATGGCCATCTCGACTATGTCCGCACAGTTTTCTTCCACCATGAGCTTCCCTGGATCTTGTCAAGCTCCGACGACCAGACAATACGAATATGGAATTGGCAGAATCGGTCCCTCAGTCAGTACCCGCAGAAGAATCAAAAACCACAAACTAATTGACGCTATAGTCTGTACCATGACGGGGCATAATCACTACACAATGTGCGCCCAGTTCCACCCAAAAGAAGACCTAATAGTTTCTGCTTCGCTGGATCAGTCAGTCCGCGTGTGGGATATTTCAGGCCTAAGGAAGAAACAATCTGCACCTACATCAATGACGTTCGAGGATCAAATGAACCGCGCCAATTCCAATCAAGCCGATATGTTTGGAAACACAGACGCAGTAGTGAAATTTGTACTAGAAGGCCACGACCGGGGCGTCAACTGGGTGGCTTTCCACCCGACATTGCCACTGATTGTTTCTTCTGGTGACGATAGACTGGTGAAGCTATGGAGAATGAGCGGTAAGCTCCTGCGGCTGTGCATGCCTTTGCGCTTCGCTGATGTTTTGCAGAAACCAAAGCTTGGGAGGTAGACACTTGTCGCGGCCACTTCCAGAACTCGTCAGCTTGTCTCTTCCACCCGCATCAAGACCTCATACTCTCTGTCGGCGAAGACAAGACAATTCGTGTCTGGGATTTGAACAAGCGGACATCAGTACAGTCGTTCAAAAGGGAGAACGATCGGTTCTGGGTCATTGCCGCTCACCCAAACATCAATTTGTTTGCAGCCGGCCACGACAACGGTGTCATGGTCTTCAAACTGGAGCGTGAGAGGCCCGCCTATGCTGTCTACCAGAACCAACTTTTCTATATTACAAAAGAGAAATTTGTTAAAGCTTATGACCTCGCGAAGCCAACGGACACATCACCATTGGTTTCCCTACGGAAGTTGGGGAGCATGTGGACGCCTCCAAGGACGCTCTCTTACAACCCTGCCGAGCGAGCAATACTTGTGACATCGCCCACAGACAACGGTATCTATGAATTGATACATCTTCCTCGGGACGGTTCTATTGGGGGCGTCGAGCCAACAGATACAAAGAAGGGTTCTGGAACTTCGGCTGTGTTTGTGGCTCGGAATCGTTTTGCCGTGTTCAGCCAAGCCAGTCAGCAGATTGACATAAAAGATCTCACTAATTCGACGACCAAGACCATCAAGCCGCCTCCTGGAACCACGGATATTTTCTTTGGGGGTACCGGGTGCCTTCTGCTGGTCACTCCCACAATTGTCAGTCTATATGACATCCAGCAGAAGAAGCAGCTTGCCGAGGTAGCTGTCCCCGGCGTCAAATACGTTGTTTGGTCTAGTGATGGCCTCTACGCCGCTCTGCTCAGCAAGCATAATGTGACTATCATCACCAAGTCCTTGGAGCAGATCAGCACTCTGCATGAGACCATACGTATCAAGTCTGCGGCCTGGGACGATGCTGGCGTTTTGCTGTATTCAACGCTAAACCACATCAAATACACTTTACTCAACGGGTTTGTACGCTCTTATAAAGTCGACGCTCATGGCTGACGGCATACAAGGGACAATGGTATTGTCAGAACATTAGATCAGACGGTCTATCTGGTGCGAGTCAAGGCTCGAAGCGTCTACTGCTTGGATCGCGCCGCCAAGCCAAAGATACTAGACGTCGATCCGACAGAATATCGCTTCAAGCTTGCTCTTGTCAAGAGAAATTACGAGGAGATGCTGCAGATCATCAAGACTTCGAGTCTCGTTGGCCAGAGCATTATTGCTTACCTTCAGAAAAAAGGTTACCCAGAGATCGCTTTGCAATTTGTGCAGGATCCGCAGACAAGATTCGAGCTTGCTATCGAATGTGGAAACCTTGACGTCGCCGTAGAGATGGCAAAGCAGCTCGATCGTCCCAAGCTTTGGACAAGACTTGGTGTTGAAGCCCTCGCTCACGGGAATCATCAGATTGTGGAGATGGCCTACCAAAAATTGCGTCAATTCGAGAAGTTATCTTTCTTATACCTTACGACCGGTGACGACGCGAAGCTCGTCCGGATGGCCAAGATCGCGGAGCATCGAGGGGATTTTCAATCGCGCTTCCAGCATGCCTTATACCTTGGAGATGCCAGTGCTCGAGTTGAAATGTTCAAGGAGCTCGATCTATGTAAGTAAAAAAATCGAAATCAGTCTCAATGAGACTTTTGGTTGACGTGAATCAGATCCTCTTGCTTATGCTACAGCCAAATCCACTGGGAACGAGGAGGAATGCCAGATAATTCTCGAGGCCAGTGGTCTTACCGAAGAGCAGATAACTTTGCCTACCATGGGCAAGCCTTTGCAACCACCTGAGCCGATCGTACCAACCCACCAGGCCAACTGGCCAGTCAAGGCAGCTTCACACTCGTTCTTTGAGAAAGCTCTCCTTGGTGAAGTTGGTGCTGTTGAAGATGACGTACCACCCACTTCGAACGGTTTGGACCACATGGACGGCACGGAGGAGGGCGAGGCTGCTCCTCGAGATGGAGAGCTGGGCGAGGGCGAAGACGAAGATGCGGCAGGTTGGGATATGGGCGACGATATCAACGTCGAGGCCGAGTCGGACTTTGTCAATGTTGACAGTGCAGACGCTGGTGCTGGCAGCAGCGAAGCTGATCTTTGGGCTCGGAATTCCCCTATTGCTGCTGATCACGCTGCCGCTGGCTCATTCGAGAGTGCCATGCAACTGCTCAATCGGCAGGTCGGTGCGGTGAACTTTGCTCCTCTCAAAACACGTTTCCTTGAAATCTACGAGGCCACCAAGACATACTTGCCAGCGACACCAGGACTTCCCCCGCTGGTCAACTATGTGCGTAGGACTGTTGATGAGACAGATTCGCGGAAGGTCCTTCCCATAATACCCCGAGATCTAGAAACAATCGCCAGTGTCGACTTGCAAGAAGGATACGGTGCGATGAGGTCCAACAAGCTTGAAGATGGTCTGAAGACCTTCAAACGTATCCTCCACTCACTACTGGTGAATGCAGTGTCATCTCAATCGCAGGTCGCCGAAGCCAAGAAGATTATTACAACGGCAGCAGAGTATGCAACAGCAATGGCGCTCGAACTTGAACGACGAGCGCTTTTGACCGAGGGAGACGAGAACATCAAGCGGAGCCTTGAGCTTTCGTCCTATTTCACAATACCCAAACTCGAAGTCGCTCATCGGCAACTCGCGCTTATGGCCGCCATGAAGTTGGCCTTTACCAACAAGAACCTCTCCTCCGCTCTCAGTTTCGCCAACAGGATGCTTGCGAATGGTGGATCAGCGAAGCTGCTGGATCAGGTAAGCAACTTACGTTAAAGCACTGTCGTCAGAGCAGCTAGCTAATGATCTTTAGGCGAGGAAGATAAAATCGCAATGCGAACGAAGCCCGCAAGACAAAATCGACATTGAATTCGATCAGTTCGCCGAATTCGAAGTCTGCGCCGCGTCGCATACACCCATCTACAGCGGCTCGCCAAGCATCGCCTGTCCCTTTGATGGAGCAATGTATCACTCACAGTATAAGGGGCAGGTCTGTAAGGTATGCGAGGTGTGTGAGATTGGTGCTCCGGCGAGCGGGATCAGGCTGTTTGTGTCGGGATCGTAGACGATGAAAAAGCGTTTGCTTGCTTGAGCTTACCTCGCTTTGTCAGGGTAGTGCCTCCGTGCCTGTATTTGTGAGACTTGCAGCACCTTGTGGAACATCTGGCACATTCCTGATCAGGGTACGCCCTAACTTCTTAAAAGAGCATGGCCCAAGGTAGCGAAGATAGATGAATGGAGATGTTCTGTAACTCCATACAATCTCACCTTACAATCACGACAAGCTATTTCCATCAGTGCTTACTATCAACACTACCTTACTCAGTATGCAGGGCAGGGGGCAAGGCGCTGTTCTTCTCTCCTGGCTGGAACACCACCCTGGCTCCATTCTGCTTCAGCCCTACGAGAATCTATGAAACCTCAAACCGTTTCAGCTGATGTGCACCGCCTCTCCTCCTAAGCATCTCCCCGCATCTTGATAATCATTCGATCCAGAACGTTTCAGCAACCCTATATCACGTCCAATTACTCTCCCTCCATCTCCTCCCCAATTCCAACCATCCTCCAATCCCAAAATCTTCCCAAACACGCTCACGTGCTCCCTCCCCACTCCCCACCATGGCCCCAATCTCGAAGCTTCTCCCGCTCATTGTGCTCGCGTTGGGCATTGTGGTGACGATGTTTGTGGGATATGTGATTTATACGATCGTGACGGATATCGCGGACAAGACGTCGAAGAAGATGGAGAGGAAGAATGTGAGCTTTGGGAAGGAGGGGTTGAAGATTGGGGTCAAGGAGGTCAAGACGGAGAATTATGTTGATCAGACGCAGAGGTGTGTTTACTTGATGTGCGAGACGGGGTGGGCTCGGGTGCATAAGGGTTGTGGGATAGGGAGTGGGGGTGGTTTTACGTTCTTCATGCTATAAATCTGTGATTGGATTGGGTGAGGAGGGGCAGGAGTTGTGAGTGCAACATGCTAACAACAGTCTTCTACCCCAGTACGCTCGTCAAAGTGTGGAACTACTCCACCTGGGTTAGTACTTCTCAGAGCCTTCTCTCCCCTTTGCGTATGAGACAATGGGCCTCGAGATGCGTTTTGGGGCATTTTCAAGACTTGTTTCACTCCTCGCTTTCTCGCACTAGAAGAGCTGTGCTGACTCCGAAAATTACTGCAGCCGGCCTACAAGTCAAGGTTATGGAACAAGGAGAACGACCAGCCCTCAAAGTCGCAGTCGAAAGCACCGTAAGCATTTCCCACTTCACACCACAGGCGCAAGCCCGCATTGAGACCTAAGTTCTGATCTTTACAAACAGGACTACAGGATCGAGCAGCTCGGCCAAAACGAAGTGATCTGGAACACCATCATTGAGACGTACATAGCTTTCTGAATATCTGGTGATACCCAATCTATTCTTAGGAAGATATAGAGGAGGGGCTGCTGGTGCTGATTTACAAGTGAATGGTGTTACTAAGTGAAAGGGGTAGGGATATGTGCCTGCAGTGCTGGCTTTTTAACCACGTCAGCGATATTTGATTGTCGATGTCCCAATTGATTAGCTCATGGCCAGGCTTTGTATTGACTGGATTGGGCTTATGCCTTACGTACATCACGATTCTTGGATTGTTCCCATTGATTAAGCCTACATTTTTGGGCTTCTCCTGTTGGGAATCCTTGTGATTATGAAAAAGGTCTGCTAACGGCAGGCGCTATCATGAGCAACGTTCAAATTATTTGTCTCTACGATATATGCGAATCCCCTCAAGATTAAGGAAGGCGCGTGTCATTTCTCCCCGAGGATCCAAGATTCGTCTGCTTTCTCTCAGCTTCATGTGATATTCTCACAACATCGTTCATCCTATCATTCTTTATCCTACACGGCCTACCTGCTTCCGTACATTTTTTAAGCGTTAATACTATGCAGTCACCTCATGTCCTCAAGATCTCAGAGACCTTCCAAGAACTCGACCCGTTTTCCGCCGCTCAAGTCTATTATGGACAGGGCAGAGAATCGAAGAGGAGGGAGGAGTTGAGGACACATACCTCGGTAAGATCGTCGCACAGAGACAGAGCCAGAGCCCAACCTATCTATTGAGTATGGCGTTAGCTGACCTACTTAAGCTACATATTCCAAGCCCCATACCGGCTGGCCGAAGGTTCAGTCTCGGTATGAAACCTGCAGGCGCTGGTCACACAGACGCCCGCTGACGTCTCTGCTACAGATGATCAGAGTACGGAGCCCCGACGCTTTCTAATCCCTGTGGAATCGACCCTCGAGACCTTACTCGCAAGGGAAGATACAGACTCAAATATGCAAATCAGCATCGATGACGCCGGACCAAAAGTCATCTCTGTGGGAACTGAGAAATCTCACGGAACGAAGCACCATGACATTCGTGGCACCTACATGCTCTCGAACTTGCTCCAGGAGTTGACTTTGGCGAAACTGTATGGCCGGAAGCAACTCATACTAGACGAGGCTCGGCTGAGCGAGAACCCAGTTCAACGTCTATCTCGCCTGATTCGCGACGACTTTTGGGATATGCTCACGAGACGTATCGATGCCTCATCCATCGAAAAGGCCGGCAAGGATCCTAAAGACTGGACTGATGATCCAAGGCCCAGGATCTACGTTCCAGAAGGATGTCCAGATCAGCTTCATTACTACAAACAGATTGCCGAAGAACAACCAGACATTCGCCTAGACGTTCTAACGCTCAGCTCTCATAGCATGACACCTGAAGGCGTGAGAGATCTCAACGCGAAGCCAGGCTTGCTAGCTCTTGCCATGGAACGGGACACAGATACTGACAATGAAGCTACCGAGTTACGCGGCCTACCTTTTGTCGTCCCAGGAGGTCGCTTCAATGAGATGTATGGCTGGGACAGCTACATGGAATCCATCGGTCTGATTATTGATAACCGCGTTGACTTGGCCAAGTCTATGGTGCGAAACTTCTGCTTTCAGATCAAGTACTACGGCAAAATTCTCAATGCAAATCGTACGTACTATCTGGGACGGACACAGCCCCCTTTCCTTACGGACATGGCTCTTCGGGTCTACGAGAAGATCCGCCACGAGGCCGACGCACTGGAATTCTTGCACGAAGCGATGCTAGCTGCCATCAAAGAGTACTACAGCATCTGGACAGCCCCACCAAGGATTGATCCCCAGACTGGTTTGTCACGCTATCGTCCAGAGGGTATTGGTGTTCCCCCAGAGACAGAAGCCAGCCATTTCACCCACATCCTTGAACCGTACGCTAAGAAAAATGGCATGACTTACTCTAAATTCCTTGAAGCTTACAACAGACACGACGGAGAGGTCGACGAGCCAGAACTGGATGAATACTTCTTGCACGACAGAGCTGTTCGAGAGTCAGGGCATGACACAAGCTATCGCTTAGAGAGAGTGGCTGCCAACCTTGCCACAATAGATCTCAACGCTCTCCTCTACAAGTACGAGTGTGACATCGGCCGCGCAATACAGATCTTCTTTGGTGATCGATTGGTGATCCCGGCCGAGTTCAGTACACCAGATCATGGTCTGAAGCCCAATCATAGTGAGACGTCCGCAGCTTGGGACCGTCGCGCCAAAGCTCGCCGCCGAGCTGTAGACAAGTACATGTGGAATGAAGAGAAAGGTATGTATTTCGATTATGATACCATGGAGAGATGCCAGACCGGCTACGAGAGTGCAACCACGTTCTGGGCAATGTGGGCCGGTCTAGCCACACCTCGCCAGGCTGCAGCTTTGGTCATCAAAGCTCTGCCAAGGTTCGAAGTGTTTGGAGGGCTAGTGTCGGGGACAGAAGAGTCTCGAGGCATTATCAGCATTGATCGGCCTAATCGCCAATGGGACTACCCCTACGTACGTGTACCCCATGGCTGTTTACATGGGTATAGTCTAACGTCGCTCAAGGGGTGGGCGCCCCAGCAAATTCTTGCATGGGGTGGACTCCTTCGCTACGGCTTTCGAGAGGAAGCGGAGCGACTCGCATACAAATGGCTGCACATGGTCACAGTGGCCTTCGTCGACTTCAACGGCATCGTCGTCGAGAAATACGACGTCACTCGATCCAGCGGTGCCCACAAAGTCGACGCAGAGTATGGGAATCAAGGCAGTGATTTCAAGGGGGTCGCTCGAGAAGGGTAAGACAATACATCTCCCCTTCCGCTCTGATTGTGGAGATGCTGATCTTTTTTTGATCCGCAAAAGGTTTGGGTGGGTCAATGCTAGCTATCAGTATGGATTGACGATTGTCAGTACCCATATGAAGAGGGCTTTGGGGACTTGTACGCCGTGGGAGACGTTTCGTCGTGCTACTGAGACTGAGTGAGCTGCTGGATGCATTGGCATTGGTGTTTGGGGTCGAGGTTGGCGTTGAGTTCTATTGTTTTTTCTCTGTAGTGTAATGCACGCCGTGCTGCCACGACCTGCCCATTTGTTGCCCCGTACCATTGGTCACTTGCGTCCCTCAAGTCGGGAAGGTTTTGTGAGGTGCTTGGTTTGCCCTTGTCTCGACAAATGCTTCAGATGGATTCTCTGTAATCGGTACCCATGAACAATCATCCCCCAAGCCACCCCTCTAATGACCAATACCCCGATCGAACGCCTTGAGCCAACCTGCTAAACCCTAGGTATCACTCAAAGCAGCCCCCGAAAGAAAATCATTCACGCCCTAGAACCGTAACAACCATCAACGCATTCTCCACCTCTCCTCGCCTCCACCAGCCCACCGCTCCTACCCCCCCGGCGGGCTCATGCTCTCTCGCCCTTCCTGTTCTGTTGACTGGGGGACTAATAGTCTCCACGTACCAGCTCTCCCCCTCCACTCCCTGCGCGCTCTGTACTCGGTCTCAACGCCGTCAATATCGTTGCACCCCCCGGTTCTCAAGCGCCAGAACACCACCGGGCCTCCCGACAAGGCCCACAGAAGCTTCAGCACTCCTGTCATGGATGTACTTGTACACCCCGCCCTGTTCTCCTCGCCGTCGCACTCTGCCCACCACTCTTCAATGTCCCCCAATTGACCCCATCGATCATCCGACTCCCTTCCCCCCCAAACTCCGCAATCGCATCCGGTCGCCCCAGCGCAATCGCTCGCATGATCAACGTATCCGCCGCCCCAGGCAACTTCCTCCCCCTCCCTTCCCGCAGGAACGCCTCAAACCAGCCTTGCTCCTCCTCGTCCAGCGGGAGGTTGAGCATTTCGACACTTTTGGCTGCTTTGTCCCCCCCGTTTGACTGCGTGAGGACGAAGGAGATGAGTTGTTCGAAGAGGAGGCGGTGGGTTGGCTCGCCTTGGGCGCGGGAGAAGGAGTAGGCTTCGGTTAGGGAGGCGCGGCAGAGGGTGTGGAAATAGGTTTCTAGGGCTTTTGGGGTAAGGGGCGGGGAGACGGTTTGGTAGTAGGCGAGTGGGAGGGTGGGGTCGTGGGAGTGGTGGCAGAGGGTGGTGAGGATTTCGGAGGGGAAGGTTGGGGTTAGGGTTGGGGTGGTTAGGTTGTCGAGGGCTTTCTTTTTTTTGGGGGGGGTTGTTGTTAGCGTTTGTTTTTTTTTGTTTTTTTTGGCTGGGGGGTGGGGGGGGGGAAGGGTGGTACTTCGAGTTTGAGGCGGTCGAGGAACCAGATGCCGTCAATGAAGATTTTGTATTTCTCTGGGAGGTAGGTGGATTGGGCGAAGTCGGTGGGGGAGTGGCGGGTGTGGAGGAGGTCTTTGAGGAGGTAGTAGAGTACGGAGTGCTTGTGGTGGTCTGGGGATGGGCTTGAGATTATTCGCTCGTGCAGCTGTTTGAATTTGTCGTGGGAGTCTGGTGGGTAGTACTTTGACGCTTTGAGGACCCACGAGGTTAGCTGTAGCACGAGGTCATTGCTTGGTTGAAGTATCCACTTACGATTGTTGACACCGAGCGCCTTCAGTAGGCGATCGATAAACAGCTCGTTCTCGAGTGAGCGCCGGTTGCGAGTGATTTGGGTGATGGTGTGTTGATCGTAGCCGGCGCTCGCGTTGCTACCAAAGACCGACTTGAAGTCTTCAACGTCAGCCATGGTGGGAATAAAGAGCGTATTTGCAACCGGTCAGGATTGAAATTTCAATGGCATCTTTGTGATGTATGCTTCAAGCCTTCGTTCAAGAAGTTGGTGATCTAAAATCCGCTTTTATCTCCGGCGCGGCTAGGGTGAAAAAGTAAACAAACAGGACTCTTGGACCGCGACTTTTAGTTTTCCACATTCTGCGCATAGTCTAACAGTAGCAATGATTTCTATATCGCCGTCAAGACCCTCTAGACGGGCTGCCACCCGGAGAAAGGTAGTCGTGGAAGAATCAGATGAGGAGAATGCGCCCAACGCGATCAAGGAGGAAGATGATGGGGAGGACTTCACCCCAGCTCCCCAACGCAGTCCAAGACGTCAAACTCGACGGAAGACTACAGGAGCACCACCGACGCCTCGTACTGAAGCACGAAATCGAAGAGCGAAGACCGGAGAAAATGTTGAGCCTTCGGAGATTTTCGACCCTGATCAAAGCGCACTGCCCGAGCCGGTCTCTCCTACGAAGAAACCATCCCCGCGAAAGCGCAAAGGTGCAGCACCTACTAGGAAAGGTCGCGCATCTGCATCAACAGAGGCTCCTCCGTCACTGCCAACACCCCAGCCATCAGCAACCCCAGAGCCATCTCAAAGAGAGGTTACCCCCCTGGCAGACATCACAGAAGCCACGGTCAATGAGCAAGCGCCACCTGCGAACAGTCAGAAGAGCTTTGTGCCTGTTAAGGCATTGGACACCGTGATGGAAAGGCCAATGGACATTGTGATTCGATCACGAGCTTTAGCAGCACCTCCAATACAAGAGCCCACAGGACCAAGAGCACGGACCGTAATAAACAGCCTAGTGCTCATGAACTTCAAGAGCTATGCGGGGAGACAAGAAGTCGGGCCTTTTCATGCTTCGTTTTCTTCGGTCGTCGGGCCCAATGGATCTGGGAAATCCAATGTTATTGATTCTCTACTCTTCGTCTTTGGCTTTCGTGCAAGCAAGATGAGACAGGGCAAGATATCAGCTTTGATCCATAATTCAGCTGCTTTCCCAGATCTCAATCACTGTGAAGTGGAAGTGCACTTTGAAGAGGTCACGGACCTGGTAAGCGCTCAGACATCCGCTCGTGCTCCCTCTGCTAACTACCCTCAGCCCGGAGGTGGACATGAGGTGAAGCCGGACTCGACGCTAGTCATCTCCCGTAGAGCGTTCAAGAACAATTCCAGCAAGTACTACATCAACATGCGGGAATCCAACTTCACTGATGTCACAACATTGCTCAAGGAACGAGGTGTTGACCTCGACCATAAACGTTTCTTGATCTTGCAGGGAGAGGTGGAGTCAATCGCTCAAATGAAGCCAAAAGCAGCCACTGAACACGATGATGGTCTGCTTGAATACCTGGAGGACATCATTGGGACATCCAAGTACAAGACGCCGATCGAGGAGTCAGCCACTGAAGTAGATACTTTGAATGAAGTGTGCACAGAGAAGAGTGCCCGCGTACAACACGTTGAAAAAGAGAAGAATGGCCTCGAAGACAAAAAGAACAAGGCTTTGGCTTATATCAAAGATGAGAACGAATTGGCTTTCAAGCAATCAGCTTTGTATCAGGTTTACATAGATGAATGCGGGGACAATCTTAAGGTTACCGATGAAGCCATTGGGCAGATGCAAGCCCAATTGAACGAAGAGCTTGAAAGGCATCAGGGCAGCGAAACGGGTATCAAGGGTCTAGAGAAAGCCTACAAGAGTGGCACGAAAGAATACGAAGCGCTTCAGAAGGCCACCCAAGCCGTGATCAAAGAAATGGCCAAGTACGACAAAGAGAACGTCAAGCAGGAAGAGAAAAAGAAGTTCCTAAAGACCAAACAGACCAAGCTTGAGAAAGCTTTGCAAACGAGTCGACTTTCAGCATCGGAAGCTAATAGTCTGATACAGAAACACTCAGACGACATGGAGCGCAACACCAAGGAGATCGCGGCCATGGAGAAAAGTATGAAAGCTGAGGAGAAGGATCTGGCCCAAATTCGAGAAAGCCTGAAAGGAAAAACGCAGGCGTTCTCGGATCGAATAGCGGCTAAGCAGAAATCGCTTGAGCCGTGGAACGAGAAGATCAATGAGAAGCAATCGACTATCGCGGTCACCCAGAGCGAGCTAGACATTCTGCGCGAGCGAGCGTCTGCTGGGACAGTTGCCCTCGAGGAGACTCAAGGAAAGATCCACGCTATGGAGGAAACCCTCAAAACCAAAGAAGCCGAGATGAAACACCTGAAAGCGCAGAAAGCCCAAGTGGAAAAGGAATCAGCCAAGGCCCAGGCAGACCTAGTGAAACTAGCTCAAAAGGAACCGGAGATGAGATCGAAGCTTTCTGGCGCTCGACAAAAGGCCGACGAGGCGAGAGCAAGTCTATCGAGTACACAGAGCCAAGGTAACGTGCTTGGTGGTCTGATGCGATTGAAGGAGTCGGGACGGATTGAAGGTTTTCACGGACGACTTGGCAACCTTGGAACCATCGACCAAAAGTATGATGTGGCTATCTCTACCTCTTGTCCTTCTCTAGAAAATCTCGTTGTTGACTCTGTCGACGTCGGTCAGCAATGCATCGACTACCTGCGGAAGAACAACCTGGGGCGGGCCAACATAATACTGCTTGATCGCCTAGCACGAAGAGACCTTTCCCCTATCGACACCCCTGAAGGTGTCCCCCGACTGTTCGATCTAGTGAAGACCAAGAATGATATCTTCCAACCTGCATTCTTCAGCGTCTTGCAGAATACATTGGTTGCCAAGGACCTCGAGCAAGCCAACCGTATTGCGTATGGTGGAAGGCGATGGCGAGTCGTTACTCTCGACGGTCAATTGATCGATGTCTCCGGTACAATGAGTGGCGGTGGTACCCGCGTCGCCAAGGGAGGAATGTCTTCGAAGCTTGTGGCTGAGACTTCTAAAGAGCAAGTTTCGAAGTTGGAGGTTGACCGAGATCAGTTGGAGCAGGATCTCTCGGAGCATCAGGAGAAGCAAAGGAGTATGGAGGTTTCTTTAAAGCAGCTGAATGACCAGTTACCTCAGCTAGAGACCTCGTTCCAGAAGGCGAGCTTAGAGACGGAGAGTCTGAAACGAAATCTTGCGGATGCCCAACGACGATTACAAGAACTCACCTCTGAACAGCCATCGTCTTCATCCGATGATGCCCGCATCAACGCTCTGGAAAAGCAGATCTCGAAGCTCGAAAAAGATGTTACCAAACTACGTGCGGAGACTGCTGGGCTAGAACAAGAAATGCAAGAGCTCCAAGATAAGATCATGGAAGTCGGTGGTGTAAGATTGAGAGCACAGAAGGCAAAGGTGGATGGCCTCAAGGAGCAGATCGATACCTTGACAGAAGAAATCTCCAATGCTGAAATCGCCAAATCGAAAGCCGAAAAGCAAAAGTCCAAGCACCAGAAATCTTATGAAGATGCTGAGAAAGAGATTGCAACAACAGCGGAAGAATTAGAAAGCCTTGTAGACGAGGTTAAACTCCAAGCCAGTGATGCCTCTGGACACAAGCAGAAGGCAGAGGAGGCACAAGAGGTAAGCCGTCGTCACATTGCCAGTTCAAGCAGCAGCCGTTGACGTTGTTTCGACAGGCACTGAGCAGCAAAGAGGACGAACTGGCTGCCCTGAAACGAGAGCTAGAGGAGAAGACTGCTGAGTTGAACCAGACACGCGCCGTGGAAATAGAGATGCGCAACAAGCTAGAAGAGAACCAGAAAGTCCAGTCCGAAAATCAGAAGCGACTGAAATATTGGGGCGACAAACTTAGCAAGCTGGGTATTCAATCTGTCAGGTGTGTTCACATCTCTGCTAAGCATAGCAAAAGCTAATCGTAACCTCAGCGACCTTGACGAAGAAGAAGACGCCGAGGAGTTGCCCCAATACACCAAAGACGAGCTGGAAGACATGGACAAAGACTCCCTGAAAGGCGAAATTGCCATTCTAGAAGAGAAAACCCAAAACGTCAACGTCGAGCTTGGGGTCCTTGCCGAATATCGCCGCAGAGTCGAAGAACACACCTCCCGAAGCAACGATCTCCAAACGGCAGTCACGTCCCGGGACTCGGCCAAGAAACGCTGCGACGACCTGCGCAAGCTCCGACTCGAGGGTTTCATGACTGGCTTCAGCATGATTTCCCTACGGTTGAAGGAGATGTACCAGATGATCACCATGGGGGGGAACGCGGAGCTCGAGCTCGTCGACTCGCTTGATCCCTTCTCCGAAGGGATTCTGTTCAGCGTGATGCCACCCAAGAAGTCGTGGAAGAACATCTCGAATCTTTCCGGTGGGGAGAAGACGCTAAGCAGTTTGGCATTGGTGTTTGCGCTGCATCATTACAAGCCGACGCCGCTTTATGTGATGGACGAAATCGACGCTGCCTTGGATTTCCGGAATGTGAGTCGATCGCCCTTTGGGATATCGGTGGGGAAGTGGCTAATAAATTGTGATAGGTTTCGATTGTTGCGAGCTATATCAAGCAGCGCACGAAGAATGCGCAGTTCATTGTTATTTCCCTAAGGAACAACATGTTTGAGCTTGCGTCGAGGCTGGTGGGGGTGTATAAAGTTAACCATATGGTAAGTTTGTTTGTTTCGAGAGTATGGGGAGCTAGCTAATAAGTGCCAGACCAAGAGCGTGACTGTCGAAAACAGGGATTATATTACCAGTCGAGCTTGAGACGAACGCTCCGAATCTGGTTTCTTGCCTCTTGATCGTTCCAAGGTTGTTTCGAAGATGGCGTAGGAGGAGCGGATGGCTTTCCCAGTTGCTACGAGTAGGGATGGGTAATTCGAAGCAACGCTCTTCAAATATACAAATGAGGCTTCTTTCCCACACTCGACGTGCATAGCAAATCCTGCAGGTGTATTTGAGAGATTTCGAATTCCAGTAGTTCTCTAAAACAATGGAACAACCAAACGCATCGTTCGACAATACTGAATGCCTCGCCTCTCGCCGTCCGTTCACAGACGAAAGTCACACCTCTTGCATACTCACTCCTCCACACCAGCACCTCCTCACCCCTTCCTCTCTCTCTCCCCCACCCCCACTTCCTTCTTCCTCTTCGCCTTCTTCCCCTTCCCCTTCCTCCCACTCCGATCCCTCTTCTTCAACCCCGCCATCCCCCCCTTACACACCTCCGCATATCTCGTGAAGAACCCTTCCAATTCATCCGCTTGCACCACCGTCGACAGCTTGACTCGCGACTGCCGCTTCTGCCCCCCTTTACCGTCGGTAGCTCTTATTAGGATCGGGAGAGGGTGTTCGGGGTGGAGGTCCGGGAAAGGGGAAGAGGGGGGGAGGGGGGTGTCTGTGGCTTTTTTGGGGGGGGAGGGGGGGGATACTGGGTGAGTTTGTTAGGGTCGAGGGGTATGGGGGGGGGGTAAGGGGGGGGAGGTACGTCGTTTTTGGGTTAGGTAGATGGAGCCGTGGTTTGCGGTGCGGTGGGATGCGAAAAGGGAAGGGAGACGGGCGAGGAACTGAGGTGTTAGCTTTTTGGCTGGGTGAGTGGAAGAGGGTAGGTACCTCGTCTATGCTCAGTTGACTGGATGTCATTGTGTGGAGGCTGAGCGTTGAATTTGGAAAAGATTTGTCCAAGGGTTCATTGTGTGTATGAAGTTGTTCGGAGATATTCCGTTGATATATGGCCTAGTGCTGCTGACTAGCGGCTACTGTATCTAACTCCCCCTTGCGGTCAGTCCTCCCTCGCACGTTGTCAACTTTTCCGTCTATTCGATCCCATCGTTCATTTATCGATCTTGAGAGCACCGCGAGGATACTGCTGATGATTCAGCACCGGTGCTAAGCGTTTGAGGCTCGTGCATTCTTCCGTTGAGTCAGACCTGAGCTCGAGCGAGCATCCCCATCGCCGCCAGAAGGATAAAGTAAGGTAATGAAGTGAAGCTCGGAGGTCCGACCTGAAACAGCGGAATCGTGTCTATGCTGACAGCCTAGAAGGCGAAAGACTCCTCTACGATGGGCTATGGTTGTAGGTATAGACTCTTCCGACCAAGAGAATCTTCATTTTGGCTCTAGCATTATACTCCAAATTTATCTCAAGAGTGCACGTCACACACGACAGCATCTTGATCGATTTGGATTCACACCATCTCGCCGTTATACATGCCAAATCAAGATGAACTGCGTGACCCGCACTTTGGCATTGACAGCATAGACACTATACAGAGCTCGTGAAGCCGCAGATGAGACCCTGATTTGGATGTCATCCAGCCATCTGACCCCGAGCATGTCCATGACTCGCGGGCTGCGATGAGAAATGCAAAATCAGCTGTTCTTCGTGGCCATCTTCTTCCTTCTTCTTCTGTACGTCCTCGTCTCCTAGATCTCGTATTACCCCTTTCCTAGTATCTTGGCAGCAAGAGGATGGGATGACTGGGATTTCATGGGCACAAACGATGCATTCTTGGGCAGTGGCGTGATGGTGTGTTGCTCTTTCTAGTTCTAGTTGCTTCAGACAAAGCCCATTACTCGTCAGGTGCTATTCAGCATGCCACCAAGTATGAGAGTTTTTAATCCCTCAAAATATCCTCTTCATTCTCATAGTCCTCGTCCCCATATTCAGGTCTTTGGAACAACCCACATTCTACTGCTGAAAATACTCACTCTTGGGAATCATCCTCTAATCCAACATGCATTCTGCTACGGTCATGTTTGCAGTATACTTTCTCACTCTCTCGGATGTCGCAACTCAGTCACACGCTTTACAGCCTGAACTACACCCAGCGCCTGCTCTTCCTAGTAACTTCAGTATCAGTCCATCGTACTGGAACCACTCAAGCCCACTGGTTCAATTCCACCACCGTCACCTCAACAGGCCCCGACAATCTGCTAGCACTACTAGCGCGTCCAGTGTGCCCAATGCTGCTAAGTATTGGACTGGTTGGAAAGACAACCACTTCGTATTCGCTTTGTGCGTTGGATAGACCCAAAAAGCACACAGAGACTTACGTTCGCACAGTGGAGACTCTTACACCAGTACCAATTTCAGCGTTCTTGGAGCTCTCCCTAGCCATGCCAATCCACTGGGCAATCCTACTTATCCTGGTGATACATCCTCAAACGGACCCAACTACATTGACTTCCTGACGAACACGTACAATGAAAGCTACATCCAGACCTACAATTTAGGCTATGGTGGAGCCACCATCGATAGCGCTTTGACACCGTCAGCGTTTGGACAGACTGTGTTGAGTCTTCGAGATCAGGTCTATAATGAGTGGCGGCCCTTCTACATCGAGAATGGCAACGTCCGTTGGACCTCGAATAACAGTCTGTTCATAATCTTTATCGGCATCAACGATGCCATCAACTCTTTCTACAAGCATAACGACACTCTCAACTGGGCTCAGATTCAGGAGTATCAGAATCTTGTAAACCAGGTCAGTACCCACCACACCCTTTTGGGGCGGACTTTACCCGCTAAGTACCAATGTGCAGCTATACTCGGACGGAGCACGTAACTTTCTCTTCATGAATGTGCCCCCAGTAGATCGGGCGCCCAACGGACTTGAGATGAGCCAGTCTAATAGAACTGCGGAGGCTGCTTACATCGCGAGGTTCAACTTCAGGCTCGGTGCCCTTGCATGGAACTTGATCACGTGGCACCCGGATACCACGGTCTTTCAATTTGACACTAATTACCTCTTCACCAAAGTGCTCAACAATCCTGCAGAATTCCCAGAAACAGCACGCTACCGTAATACTACCAATTACTGCTTAGCATACATGGAGTGGGTACTCTCTGGCTATTCAAATGGCCCAGACTTACAAGCGGAGCTAATCAGCATCAGCGGCACACCAACTTTGACCTTCTTCGACCCAAGCTGCGGTATTGCGGTAAATGAGTATTTTTGGTTGGACACTCTCCATCCCACCTATCCAATGCATAATTTCATGGCCTCGCAGATTGTCAAGCTGTTCGAGGTTTAATACCAATCGCTCATTGCGTCAATGGCTATGCATCTCGGCGGGTGACGTTCACGAAGGACTTGCGATATGTTTCTCAAGCAGAGCTAGGATGATTGTGACGGCACTTTGAATAATACTTTGTGGGCAAGTTTCAATTCGTGGATAGCTGTTTGGTCAAAATAAGAATGCTAGCAGCCTTACACAATTCTCACTCTTGTGACTGAGCACGAAACGCACTGTAATTCCCCTATCTACATATTTGATATTTACAATATTCACCGACCCGAATTACGCTAGTAGAACAAGAACGCCGATATATCGTTGTCCTCGTCTTCAACCCACGACCTACCTTAGATACTCACTGGAATAATTCCCACAAAGTCCATGTCGAACTTCGATCCAAATGCAATCCTTCGCGGAGCACAACTCACAGTTGTTGGGGGTTCGCAGCTCAAACCTCCCCAGTCAGCAGCCATGACTGAAATATGCCCCAGCATTCCGCGCTCTCCAAAACCCCGCTCTATTCAAAGCTGATGTCTACCGCCAAGCTGCCATTGCAGTTGCTGCCGGTATACTCATTCGGCTTCTGGTCGCAGTGCCGGTGAGCATCACCTTCCCATATTGTTCATCTGAGCATGTGCTGACTGTTGGCTCCCTCCCGCAGATAATATGTATCAAGGCCACATTATGGTCGTTCTCGCTCTTCTTTGATTTCGATTCCATAACCTGGGATGACAAGCTCGTGGGAGGGATGGAATTTCTTGCCAATTCGGTTTTGCAGGTGCCATTCTTCCTGATGAGCTTGATGCGGTACATCACACCTACTTTAGACCATATGTGAGATTCCTTTTACTCTGCCGGCTTGGATCAGAATTGATGGAGTGCAGGTTTATGGACTCCTTGCAGTGGGTCGACAAGACGTATTACCAGAAACACAAGTCCGAAGATCCCACCACGCTCCGTGCTACATATTATGCAGAATTGAGGATGTACCAGGCCCATGGGGATACAAGCAAGCATAAGGCTCCAATGGACGCTGCGTTGGCATTCTTGATGCGCTTTGGAAGAAGAGCTGGGATTTCGCTGGCAATATACGCGTTGTCGTATCTGCCTGTTGTGGGGAGATTCGTCCTCCCAGCTGCCAGTTTCTACACTTTCAACAATGCTGTGGGACCGATACCTGCTACGATAATATTTGGGAGCGGTATCTTTTTGCCAAGGAGATATTTGATTGTGTTTTTACAGAGCTACTTCTCCTCCCGGAGTTTAATGAGGGAATTGGTATGCAGCTCGTCGTGCCATGTCCTGTGCTTCGGCCGCTGATTTCCATTACAGCTCGAGCCATATTTCTCGAGGATCAAATTCACAAAGGAACAAAAAAAACGCTGGTTCCACGACCGGGAAGGCGTTCTATTCGGCTTTGCCGTCGGCTTCTACATCTTCCTCAAGATCCCGCTCTTGGGGGTCCTCATCTACGGCATCGCAGAAGCATCGACGGCGTACTTAATCACAAAGGTCACAGACCCGCCGCCTTCGCCAGCCTACGCCGAAAAGTTTGCGGAAAGCCAGGTTACATGGAAGAACAAGCAGGAGTTCCTTCGGCTGCCACTGGCGAATCTCGACGCAAACAATGCTGATACAGTTGGCCCCAGGCTCCAGAACCCTATTTTGACAACTGGATCGGAGAGCAAGAATGTCTCGTGATAGATCTTCGAGGTTCTGTATAAAACGCAATGGAACTGTAACTTGGCCTTCTGCCTGTTTTTGCACGTCACAACATCGACTTTGACATCATGTTCTGGGAGAAGAATGATCCGTTCACTTTCCCTAACTCGTCTCTACCTGAAAGTTGTGGTGGAGAAATATTTGCATCTGTATTTCCACCCCCTTCGTTGTTGCTCTGACAGGTTACAGCAGCGGACCAATCTCCGGGCATAATTAGCAGTGTCAATATTGCCATCTCATGATTGGTTCGAGCTGGATCTCTCTTATCAGCATCTCAAAAAGGCATGTGCTCATCAAATCCCAGATCAAGAAATGGGTGTCTTGAGCCCAATTTTCCTGGTCTGGCGGGGTCGTTTTGGACTTCCGTTGCCCCGCCTTTCCCTCATATGCTCCTTGCTCGACCTTTGCTGTTCTTCTTTACCATCTTCATCCCTCAGGCTAATTGCGATTTCTCTATCCTTTCAACCTCTTTGCGCTTCCAACCCTTTTGACACAGGAATCAGTCCGCAATGGGTCTATCAGAGCTTCGTACGGCTGCCAAGGTCGACTTGAAGAAGCCTGCCCATCAGCAACCTACTCTTCACGTATGCAACTTCTTAGTAGCTGTATCATGAAGTACTTCTGACATTGCACTACAGAATAGATGGCATCCTGATGGCAAGCACGTTCCTCCTGGCACCATTTGATGGTCATTGACTCTTTCCAGTCCCTTTCGCGGGCAAAATAAAGAATGGGGAGATTGTTAAGATTGAATGCGTGGACTGGACAGGGGGTCAGATTGGCAACAACGATAGCGCGGACGACATGAAGAACATCGACCTGACAAGAATTCACTACCTGACTGGCCCCTTCGAGATCGAGTCCGCAGAGCCTGGAGATGTGCTTGTGGTCGAGATCCAAGACGTGCAGCCATTTCAAGAACAGCCTTGGGGCTTCACTGGAGTCTTCGACAAAGACAATGGTGGTGGCTTTCTGGACGAGATATATCCCAACGCGTGAGCGCCGCTCTCCCTCTGGTCGCATGACCCGCACATATACTGACACTATTCGTCTAGCGCGAAAGCGATCTGGGACTTTGAAGGGATTTTTTGCTCGTCGCGCCACCTACCTCATTTACGATTTCCAGGGCTGATTCATCCTGGTATCCTAGGCTGCGCACCTTCGGCCGAGATCCTTGCTGAGTGGAATCGCCGCGAGGCGGAGCTGATATCCACCACAGAGCTCAAGCGCATCGTCGCCCAACCGCCCCAGCCACAGAATGTGCATGCAGGCTCCGCGGATGGCAGTCTGAAAGAGAAGGTCGGAAAAGAAGGTGCAAGGACCATTCCCGGACGACCTGAGCATGGAGGCAACTGTGATATCAAGAATCTGTCCCGTGGCAGTAAGGTCTACCTTCCCGTCCATGTCCCAGGAGCCAAGTTCAGCGTCGGTGATCTTCATTTTTCGCAAGGAGACGGGGAGATCTCGTTCTGCGGTGCAATCGAGATGGCTGGGGTGATTACACTGAAGTTTCACGTCATGAAGAATGGCTTGAAAGATCTGGACATGAAGAGTCCTCTCTTCCTACCTGGACCTGTTGAGCCGCACTATGGACCTGGGAGGTATTTGACGTTTGAGGGATTCAGTGTGGATGAGAAGGGCAAGCAGCACTATTTGGATGCTACCGTCGCCTATCGCCAGGCTACGTTGAGGTGCATTGAGTATCTTCGAAGATTTGGTAAGCTGCGACAGAGTAGTGAAAGGGTGTCTAGAAGAGGGTTGGCTGACGGAGGCATAGGCTACTCTGACTACCAAGTGTATTTGATGCTGAGCTGCGTCCCTATCCAAGGACATGTTGGGGGCTTGGTTGATATCCCCAATGCCTGCATGACTTTGTATGATGCCATCCACTCCGAACCAAGTTTCGGTTTCCGCTGGCTGACGTTTTTAGGGGTCTACCGATGGACATATTCGATTTCGACATCTCGCCCACAGGCGCGGCAAAGAAGATTGATATGGGTGCATGCGCTGTGGCTAGTAAATAAGGAAGCCAATCATTTCAGGGGAGTATGAGTGAGGAAATGGGTGCAAGGATTGCACGGACTAGCTGGAAGATGAGGGTGTCTGTAGATTCTATGATTCTATATCAATTCTACTCCACAAAATCATCCTTCCCAGGACCAGTTGTTGGATCAATCTGAAATGTCATTTGTTCTTCTGAAAACACCCTCACAGTGCTGTATGCTGAGACTAGTCTTGTTGAATCAAGTGCTCTCGTAAAGCACGATAAATATGGAGTTGTGGTGTGAGCATGGCCAATGAATAGCAATAGTGGAATTATACCTCGCCGTACGCGAACATCCTAGAGCGTAAATGGACACTTCTCCAATTGGCACCTTGGACGTTCAATACCTCTACTAAACAATATTTCCGAACGCTGCCTATGCTCTTGATACATATCATGGCAAATGAGGATCATGGGAATGCTGCTCTGTTGTAGAAGCATAAAAGGGTGGATTTTTGCACTACAATTTTCACAAATCAGTAGAAGAGAACAAGGCAGTCAAAGGATTATAAAGTAAACATCTGGCTTCAATGGCTGTATGCCAGTACTATTTGCAAGGAAGTTGCAAATTTGGAGGTGAGCTGTCCTGTCCTCTACCAGTATCTCACAGAGAATTGACCGTCATCACAGACCGATGTAAAAACGAACACCCTTCCAGAGGAGCACCAGCATCACGAAACCCATTCGCACCTCTACAGAACACCTCAAGTAACAGGGCGGGACCTATCGTTGGTCGGAGTACGTGAATCATCTAACCTTCTCATCAGTCTTGTATCTTTTCCTGAGATGAAAAGTATGCTCTGTTCTCTTTTCTCAAGTCACTACCTCGTGCTCCTGATTCCCCATTTCATCTGATTGTTACTACTTCTATGCAATATTTTCGAGACTGTGCTGGCTTGGCTAGCTATGAGTTCTAATAGTCCTATAGATCCACAAACTTCTATCAGAGAAGCACCGGCCAAACCGTAAGCATGAGAAGGGATCGTCATTCTGGCTGTCCCCTAACGTTCCCCCTTCAGCTATAAGCTCGAGAGATCGACGATAATCACCGACTTATCCACGGAGCGCCCGCAATGGATCCTCTCTGCTTATGGCCCAGGACTAAACGCACCAGAACAATTATTCGGAGGGCATCCTAGAGAGCAGAGCTTCGAAGAACTTCGCCTTCGTCACTATGAATTAGCTGCTCAGGGAAACCAACAGCAAGCAATACAAGAAGCTCAGATGCTGGTCAGCAATGCGGAGCAGCAGATGCAGACTGCCCTCAATGATGTAGATGGAGCCATTAAATATATTGTCGATGGCGACAATCGACATCCTAATCGAATGGACATCTGTCAAGCAAGAATAATTCCTTCTCAGCAGCCAAACGCTACTCAGCAACCTACTTCGACATCCGGCCAGCCTCCAGCTGCAGCTCCGAGCTTCGGTCAACCATCTGCACCATCGGTATTTGGCAGGCCTTCGGCCCCAACATTTGGCCAGCCTTCAGCCCCTGCCTCTGGATTCTCTCAAAGCTCAGCGCCAGCTTATGGACAACCTGCGTTTGGCCAGCTACCAGCTCCTGATCGTCCAACAACGAGCTTCGGGCAGCCCTCGATTGTTGGAAGTCCTTCAACACTCACGCCCACGCTTGGTCAGCCCTCAACCCCATCATCCTTTATTGCCCCGCAACAGGCGCACCAAGCGGGCATTCAATCGAACCATCCGTTCGGACAGACATCGACACAAGCTCCAACCACAACATTCGGACAACCATCAGCTCCCACACAGGGGAGTGTGTTTGGGAGGCCGTCCGCAGGGCAATCCGCGAGCCCCTTCAATCAATCTGCTGCATCAGCAATGACTGCAGGTGGTCCTGCTCAAACTACAGCACCTCAATCTAACCCTTTCGGCAACCCCACACAAACGGCCCCTACAAATGCTTTCGGTCAGCCAACGAGAGCATCACCAAGCCCCTTCGGCCAACCGCCCAGCACCCAACAACCCAATGCATTCGCCCAGCGCGCTACCCCACCAGCAAACAACACAGCCGTCAGATCCGCCGCCGCACCAGGATCTGGCCCTCAGATACAGAAAGATGGCCAGGGTAGATTGAGAAGTTGGAATGGCAAGACCGTTTCTTACATCAACGATGAGCCATGCTATAAGAGAAGCGATGGGAGTTGGGAGAAGATCTGGTTTCCAGAAGGGCCGCCGGAGTTCAAGAAGACAGTAGACTTACCGGGCGAGGTTTATGATCAGGCGACGAAGGAGAACTATATGTTTCTGAAGGAGCATGGCATGTTTAAGGATGGGATCATGCCGCTGTTGCCTCCGAAGCGGGAATGGTGCAATTGGAACATGTGAAAGCTTGGTATTGTATTTCTTAGATGCTTGACTTCTGGCTCTTGTCTATCATGGCTATTGAGCGAGATACCCGTCAACCCGATGATGACTTCTAACCACCTGCGACTTCTCCATGCAGCCTTGTAACATCGCCCAAGCCTCTTACGCGGCAATCGTAACCTCCACCTCAACACCAGCCTCTATATTGATGATAATCTGCTTCACCACCTCCGTAGGCGCATTAAGACTATCCCACCCGTCAGCCCGTGAACCACACAATATCCGCCCCCCAAAGCCAAGAGAACCAACTCACTCAATCAACCGCTTGTGGATCCTCATCTCATACGTATCCCACGTCTTACTCCCCTCACCACACGGCGTCTTGCGCGTCGTGATCTTCAGGCTCTTGGTCGGCAGGCGCATGGGGCCCTTGACGCGCAGGTCCTTGGATTTCGCGCGCTCGATCAGCTCCTGGCAGACTTTCTCCAGTGACTGCACCTTGCGCGAGGTGAGGGAGATGCGGATTTTGTGGATTTTCTGGTTGGGGAGAGAGTGTCAGCGGTGGTTTTGTGTGAGTAGGAGGATTGGGGTTTTGGGGTTCTAAGGGAAGGGAAGTACCGGGCCATCGCCGTAGTCTTTGTCGGGTTTTTGGTAGGACATTCTGACGGTGGGATGTTTTATGAGGGGCGTGGGAGCTGGGGGTGTGCCAATCACGACCTGAACAGCTGGGTTCGGTAAGGTGATGAAAGGCTGGTTGGTGTCGTGCTTGAAGAGTTGCGGTTCTTGAATCTTCAGGTTGGTGGGCCTCGCTTAGGGCTTAAACCCGCGACCCCAGATTTAATCCGAGCCCTACATATTTTTTTGCTAACCTGACGACTTGCTGAAGTTCAGGCATGCGTCAGCCAACACACAATACGGCGAAGCTTCCTCAGCGGCTCTTGGATGAGCTTGGGGCTTCGACCGATGAATTTCACTCAGCGGGTAAGAAGCGAAATGGCCGTGGTAGTCGGAAAGAGCAGAGGAAGGCGGCGAGGGTGGAGAAGAAGACCAGACGGGTTCCTGTGACAAGGGGGCTTTTGCCTAAGCAACGAAGGACCGAAGAAAACGGGAGGAATTATGATGAGCCTGTATCAGTGAGGAAGCCAGAGCGGGCTACAGAGGGTCCCAGGACTCAGCCAAAGGCATTGAAGTCGATCTTGAAAGCTCCCAAAATGCAGCCCAGTCCACCGGTCCTAGAGAAGCGACGAAAGGACCAATCTCAATCTCCACCTCCTCAAATATCTAGGGGTACAAAGGACCGGCTCGCGGAAGATGATGCAGAGATCGCAGCTCTGGAGAAGGCGCTGGGGTTGAAAGATAAAAAAAATCTTCCGAAATCGTTCGAGGATGATGGGCTTGATTTCCTCATGGAAGACTTGGATGATTTAGGCGGTCTGGATGGAATACGGCCGGGCAAGAGGAAGAGGGATGAGGGCCAGGAATGGTTGGATAAGAAGAGGCAGAAAGCCCAGGCTGTTCGCCCGGAGAGCGAAAGCGATGGATTTGATGGTCCCTCTGATTTCAAGGGATTAGATAGTAGGGAAGACTCTATGGCCGAGGATGACGAGATTGATGACGTGGAGAACCCGTTCAGCTCTGACGAAGATCTTGACGAGGACGACGAAGATGCTGCCACAGAAGAGGATGAAAGCCCCTCAATCCCCAAGAAGCGAGTTCGCGAGAACCCCTATGTGGCTCCTCCGGCTTCTTCTGACCCCCCACATACGACCAAGTATATCCCACCTTCACTGCGAGCTGGGGACGATGGTGATCAAGAAGACCTCTCCCAGCTGCGGCGGCAGATCCAAGGTCTTATGAACCGACTTTCTGAGGCGAATCTACTTTCAATCGTTGCAGACATGGAAAAGCTATATCAAAATAATCCACGCCAGCATGTCTCCACTGCCCTCCTTGATCTGTTGACGGGCCTTCTTTCAGATCCGACAAGTCTAAATGATACTTTTATCATACTGCACGCAGGCTTTATCGCTGCATTGTACAAAATAATAGGGACAGACTTTGGAGCCCAAGTCATTCAGAGGATTGATGATGATTTTGCCAAATACTACGGCGGAAAAATAGACCATGACGCAAGCGGTAAGAGGTTGACGAATCTCATGAGTCTATTATCAGAATTGTACAACTTCCAAGTCGTCGGCAGTAATCTAATCTACGGCTTTATTCGACTTTTCCTGCGTGATTTATCTGAGCAGAACACCGAGCTTCTACTCAAAGCCATCCGCATTGCTGGCCCACAACTTCGACATGACGATCCAACATCCTTGAAAGAAATAGTCATCCTGCTCCAAGAGGCGGTCTTAAAGCTTGGGGAAGATAGTCTGTCTGTGCGCATGAAATTTATGATCGAGACTATCAATAACTTGAAGAATAACCGAATGAAGACTGGCATTGCCGCTTCGTCGATCACGTCTACGCATATAACGGCAATGAAGAAAACATTGGGCTCACTGAATCAGCGCAGCATCAGAGCTACCGAGCCATTAAGGATCGGCTTAAAAGATCTGCGAGATACTGAGAAAAGAGGCAAATGGTGGCTTGTCGGCGCAAGCTATAGAGACGAAAACCAGCGCGAAGTCGACAGTGTAGAGGCCCTTTCGGACCCCAGAACTCTCAGTAGAGAAGGAGAAGGCATCGAAATCGGCGCTGGTACAGACTTGGCACTGCTTGTGAAAGAGCATCGGATGAACACTGATGTCAGACGGTCGATTTTCATCTCAATCATGTCCGCTACGGATTACAACGATGCGTACATTAGACTCATGAAGCTGCGTCTCAAGAAGAGTCAGGAGCTGGAAATCCCGAAAGTATTGATCCATTGCGCGGAAGCGGAGAAAAGCTATAATCCATTCTACACGCTTCTCTCGAGACGTGTCTGCTCGGATAGAAAACTCAAGATGGCATTTCAATTTTCTCTGTGGGATCTATTCAAGCAGATGGGCGAGGGAGACGACGATCCCGCCGAAGACGAGAACGAGGATGAAGGCAGGCTCGGGCTAAGGAGCCTTGTCAACCTAGCGAAGATGTTCGGGACCATAGTCGCAGAGGATGGGCTTGGGCTCGGCGTACTGAAAAACCTCAACCTCGCATACTTACCACCTAAAATCCAAGTTTTCGTCGAGATTCTGCTCATCACAGTAATCCTCGAGTTGGAGAAGGGGGCGGTCGATCAACGGAACGAAAAGGTGCTCGTGGATACATTCCTCAAGTCCAAGGAAATGTCGGAAATGGCCGCCGGGTTACGGTATTTTCTCAAGAAGGTGGTGAGTACAAGCGATATTGCAGGTAGCAAGCAGGACCGCGAGACAGTGAGATGGGGATGCAGGGTTGCGAGTGATGCTTTGAAGGCAGTGACATCGCATGTGCAGGTTGAATTGTAACAAGCACGGCCCTCTTGCGCCCACGACGCTGGGATCAATCCCCATCACTGCCAGCCTGTTCCCCACAATCGTCTTCGTTAAGAGTCTTCTACCAAGGAACAAGTTGTACTATCAAGTATGTTCCTGCCCACTTACAGATCCTTCCCCATGGAGTTCTAAGACGACAAAGTCACTCCTTATGAGCTACGAACTCTTGGATTGCCTCTGCCTTATTCTAAAATCATTTTGGAATGAGTCTTGCTTCCAAGGACAGGACGCTCGAACGGGGATGCTTTGCATTTGACATTCATTACGCCATTCACATCGATCTCTAAACAAATGGTAGTGGTAATTCGAGACAAGCATATGTACTCTATCTCTCTCTATAGTAAAATGAACCCCTAACCCTAAGCCGATCCAACCAATATGCTCTCTGTAACGCTGTTATTCAGCTCATTTACAGTAGGTGAAAGAACGGAGTTGTCTACTCCTCGAAAGCCCCAGTCCCGTTTCTAGCTATTGCAGCCGCATCCTCGTGTATTGTACCCAACATACCTAAATACATATATTGTTGTGGTTGTGGAAGAAGTTTCCTTCTCGATATTTGGACGTCGAATGTTGCTTGTAGGAGCCATCCCTCGCCAGCAAGTAGCGCCTGGTACAGAAGTATAACAGTATCATAGATATCCTTATATCTGAATAGCGTACCCTGCGGCAGGGGCAGCTGGGGATGGAAGGATATAAGAGGTAAGCCAGCTCCAACACCTGGTTGCTGTTGGACGGGTGCCGTGATATTCGTCTATCATCATGAGATGTTAGGCTCATTACACAATAATGATACAAGCAAGAAATAGGAGACTTACGAACTTAGCGAGGATACTCATACCAAAAAAAAGCGCGGCTTGAACATCCCTCAACAATAGCCCTGGAAGTAGCCAATTGTCGAGCGTGACGGTACTAGGTGGATTGCGATGGTCACTCCAGGTAATTGGAGGTTGCAATGCATAGAGAGAGAGGTCATCGGGGCGATTGGACGCAAGAAGATTATTGGTGCAATTGCTATTATACTTCAACTCTGAGGGTAAGGACGGCGCCCCGCTTGTATTGCTAAGCAGAGATGCTGCAAAGACGACCAGCCTGAATAATCTTACATAAAGCTTTTCGCTACGACTGATCTTCCTCTTGTAGACGCAATAGAGTAAGCCGATATAGATAATTAGGGTAGATAATGTACTGTGTACCGCTACTCACGATATTTTTTATCTCTATGGCGGCATGATCTGCGTAAATTCTCATATGCGACCGCAAAATAGTCAGCCTATGTTAAATACTCGCATCTTTGCGCCAAGTCCGATTCCGGGCATATATATCAAAGCGGGTACCGCAACAACAGTAGCGGCATTCGATAGTAGAGTCGCCTCGCGTGTTATATAAAACGTTGCTTCCAGTTCTACCATTCAACCCAACAAGACTCTTTTCAATATACTGCGCCGACTATGAAATGGCAAATAGGATTGTGAATTTGAAAGGGTAGAGCTTCAAGAGCGCTGTCAATCACGAGAACGAATAGTCAGCGTATACATCGACTGATTTTTATTAAGAAACCACGCGGAAATGCTAGAAGGAATATCGTATCCGCCAGTTCTGCTTCGTCGTTCTATACAGATCTATTACTGCAAGCAGATTCTCTTCACAATAGATCTGTCACATGGGCAGATATCATTGCGAATACACCAATACCGCAGCACTTTAGCAATAGAGAGTTCCAGAATATGCTTCCGTATTTCATCCCACCGTGATAGACTCCGTAACATTACCATTGGCAACTGCTGGGTGAAGATATCGATAGAGAGCTATATCTCCTAGGGTCCCTGGCTCTTTCGGACGCAAGTCGACAGTGAGTATCAGTTCGCCCGGGACATGGTTACTCAGATCAATTTGAAAGTTTGAATCTTCAACACGCACGATTTGTTGCTGCCATGTTCTCGCGCCGAAATCACGTCTTTTGAGGCTGAGTATGACGGGACTGGAGTCTAAGCTGGCCGCGATAATATATTTGTACAGATCGACCTTTTTAATTTTGACGACTGGCGTTATTATCTGACCATTGAGAGGGGTCTTCGTAAAATCAAAGCGGCCGATCTCCTCACAGAGTCCTTCTGTAACAAGGGGCGCAGAGACGAGTGTTCTTGATGAGCTTACGGTCAGCCCTGAAGTATTGGTGCCGTGCGCGGAGTCGCTTCCCAGCATATCGAACCCATATTCCGTACTTGGTACGACTCGGGTTCCGCCCCAAACGTTGGACCCTGCTCGTGGATGGCAAGGAGGTAAGGCATCGTCGAAGAGGGGTATCGTCGTGCCCTGAATTAAGGACTGGTTTGCTAATATGCCTGAACAGCCATAAAATGACGGGATTGCAAAGGAAATGGGAGTTGTTAAAGCAAGTAATGCTGTTCTAGCAAACCGGAAAGACATTTCAATTTTCAACAGCTCCTACAGCTGGCAAGGAAAGAGTGAGCTATTTTATGAAGCAAGACTGCGTGATTTCAAGAGTATCATATAGCAGGAAGCGTTTTTGGTAACAATAGCAAGCCGTTGCCGACCCAAAACTTTGATACGAAAGGCAACTACGCGCTTATGCGCTGGCCAAATGCGCTGATACGAATATGCTAAGCACATCGCAAGATTTTTCCATTCTCTATTAATCGATCCAGTCAAAGCGGCAAATCAATTCTCGTCTAGTATCCAGTACCTCTCTCATAAGCACTGCTATCAAGCAACGTCCCCCAGCTGGTCGGAGGGGTTGAATTGTGCCCAAATGATATAGTAGCCGCGTGTTTATCCAACGTATCACCGATTGTGAGAACAATCAGGGTAATAAGAAGTTCACTTGAGTACTACCAACGGGCTATGAGAGGTGAGATTAGAAGCTCTCTTAATTAGGCCTAATAAAGGCAAGTATAGCGAAAGGAAATTTACTAGCTCCAAGCGTCCCTCGGTTCCCATGGCTTCAACATCGCAAAGGAATCCTTCCCAACACCCTGCAGACCCATGCCAAGTACACCTTGTGCACACTATTCACCAACCAATGAGATCTACGTCTCTACAACTCTGTTGGGTCCTCAGGAGGGATCGCATCTGATTGACCAGGATGCTGGAGACCGGGACCCAGACGGAGCCCTTTTCCAGGAAGGAGGTTGTCGTAAGTCGAAGCCAAGTGGAGAACATGATTGCCGATGGTCGTACAATCATTATCGTGGATGGCAAGGTACTCAAGCTGGATGCCTGGCTGAAATATCATCCTGGCGGAGACAAAGCTATCATGCACATGGTGGGCCGAGATGCTACGGATGAAGTGAACGCGTAGGCAACTTGATGTCAATTCAAGCCGTTCTCGATAGCTAACACATCCTAATTGATAGCCTTCATTCTGCCGAGGCTCGAAAGCATATGTCAAAGTTTCAGATAGGAAGGATAGAAAGCCGATGGAGGAATTTCCTCCCCCCAATCCAAGGCGGCCAATTCAAGACGCTCGCACGATTCGACGAAGATAGTGAGCAGGAGAGCTGTTCGTCATTAAGCCAGAGCACCTCGCCGCCAGAGTCTCCAATCTTCGATGCAGTCGACTCCGAGCGGATTCGAGAACGTCGACGAAGGCGGCCCTCAGATCTCAACGAGACATCGTCCATCTCTTCCCTGTCGTCCACTGAGTTGACGTCTGCGAAGATCCCTGGGAAATTATCCCACATGGACGTTCATACAAAGAAGGAGATCGACCTCGACCTCGCAAAATACCCTGCTCTGGACCCCACAACCCAGGATGACATCGTACGAAGGTACCGTCTCCTTTACAATCGCATTGAACAAGAGGGGCTATTCCAATGCAATTACACCGCCTACCTCATTGAGACCTGCCGATATGTCTTTCTATTCTCAATGTTCATCCTAGCTCTACATGGCGGCTGGTACGGGACAAGCGGTCTTTTCCTCGGCATGCTTTGGCACCAGTTGGTCTTTACAGTCCATGATGCTGGCCACATGGGCATCACACACAATTTCCAGGTCGACACTGTAAGTGGAATCCTTATTGCCGACTTTATTGGCGGACTCAGCCTGGGTTGGTGGAAACGCAATCACAACGTCCACCACATCGTCACGAATTCGCCTGAGCATGACCCTGACATTGAGCACATGCCCTTTTTCGCCATCTCTCATCGCTTTTTCGACTCTTTACGAAGTTCCTATTACGACCGCATCATGGCTTATGACTCTGTCGCCAGATTTACTGTCCGCCACCAACACTACCTTTACTACCCTATCATGCTCTTTGGCCGTTTCAACCTCTATCGACTCAGCTGGGAGTACCTCATTCTCGGTCAAGGTCCCAAGAAAGGTCCAGCCTGGTGGCATCGCTGGCTTGAAATCGCGGGACAAGTCTTCTTCTGGATTTGGTTTGGCTACTTAGTAGTCTACAAATCCATACCTACCGCGGGTGGCCGCTGGGCTTTTGTCATGATCAGTCATATGGTCACCGCACCTCTGCATCTGCAGATAACCCTTAGCCATTTCGCCATGAGCACTGCGGATCTAGGTATCAACGAGTCGTTTCCTCAGAAGATGCTGCGGACGACAATGGACGTTGATTGCCCACAATGGCTGGATTTCTTCCACGGAGGATTGCAATTCCAAGCTATTCACCACCTCTACCCCCGTTTACCAAGGCACAATCTGCGACAAGCTCAGAGGCTTGTGCAGGAATTTTGTCGCGAAGTCGGTATCCCGTATGCTCTCTATGGGTTTGTGGATGGGAACAAGGAGGTTATTGGAAGATTGGCGGATGTTGGTCGACAAGCTGCAATCCTGGCGCAGTGCCACAAGACGATAACCGAAAAGGCGGATTTCGGCCTCGACTGAACGCTTGAGTGACATCTTGTAGCATGATGAATACGTCGTAGACGAAGGGCATCGCTTCGAAACGGTTTATATCATGAAGCGAAGTCGTGTTTGATTCCAGACCCGAGCTCAGCTCACTGTCCCGATTGCAGAGGCTGTTGTCGTTATCGACTGAGGCATCCGGAATTAGGGAACATTCCTGAGATGTGGGTCATACAACTGTGCTTCATGGCTTATAATAAGCCGAGGCTCCGAACAGCTTTTGCTAAGGCCCAGGCCCAGGTCTCAATGCCTAATGATGAAACGATAGATGTAATGTTCACAGGCAACCTTCTTATGTGGTTCTTATGTGGAGCCCTCGTATCCCAAGCACCCGCTCATATGAAACAGATGCCTCCAAAGGCCACATGGCAACTCCCTGCGATGTTCAATCATAAGTCCAACCAACGCGGTCTGCTCACTTTGCCGCTCTCAATCTTCATTAGATAGTACTATCACGGAGCTTCTTCACCTTATGGTTTCCCATTTCATAGGCTCCTCCTTCTCTGCCAGGAATTTTCTACGCTGCTTTTTTGTACAAAATACAAAGCACATACCGCTGCGGGTACTGCAGTATTCTATCTCCATATAAGGCAACTATCTACAAGCACGCCTACTGGGATTCGGCTGCGGGGTACTGAGTCTGTCGTTTTACTTTGTCCGTGCGAAAGACGAAAGGGAGGAAACGAATTGACCCTAAGATCCTGATGGGATCTGCTATGATAGGTATTCATCATGCCCTCTGCTGTCTGCTTGCTTTCTTCGACGTAAGCAACGCATCGATTCTTTCTCCTATCTTATTCAATGTAAGCCATATCCGTTCATCCTTCGGCCCCTGGACAATTGACTGAGCCAATGCGCATGGAAGGGTATGTTGCGCCCGCTACGCTCCTTGACCCTGTTCATTCTTAGGTTGACATGTCCACTGAATATTTTCCGCCAAGCAAGAATCGAAATGGCGCGAAGAAGGATTCTCATTTGTCACGACCACCTATGTCCAAGATGTTGTGACCATCACTAGTCTTCAACTGCCTCGTCAGCCTTACCTTCGACTATCCCAATCAGCCAACTAGGCAAATAAGACCTCCAATCCCACACCGTTCACTACAGTAACGCTTGAGACCGAGAAAGAGCTCGGTGGACAATGCACGGGAATATCAGATTGGAAGATCTACTACCAGACACCCATTTCGACTATTTTGACGCCTCTTTTCTTCGCTTCAATCGGTTTCTCGATACCCGTTCCGCAGATGTTCACGGGTTCAGTAATTCGGCGTGGCTTTGTGTATGCCACAATGACGGCACCTGCAAAGAATGTCTGCGGCGGCAACCATTTGCCTAGGCCAAGCATCTGTTTGACTGTGCTCCTCAATTCTATCTGTATTACACCTACATCATTTCCTCACTCTACCAGTCGATTGTTCACTTGTCAAGACACTTCTGCCCTTGCTCATCAGGATCGAGGACCGAACGAGAATCCTTTCTTTAGCTACAAGGATGGAGAACGACATTATAAGATTGCTTGCAGAACGTTGGCTGCGTCGAGATCAAGAGGAAATGACTAGGTCGACTATCAATCGACTACTGGAGCAGGAGGACTTCCGGGAACTTGAGAAACGACTCACTTCGAGTGAGTCCCTCAGTCACCGTAAGCAAATGTGTTTCATTCTCTTGCATCTCCCCATAGGGTACTCAGTCTGTTGGGTCAAATCGAAGCCAAAGGCAGTATTGGCTCCGTAATTGGCACTACTCGAGACATACTATCATGGGCCTTAACTGTGCACCCAGGGCTCGAATTCGGAACAGCGAGCATAAGGGCGCCCATGGGCGCTGGTTCCTGCTACATCAACAGCTTGACCATCATCCAGACTTCTCAAGGACCAGCAGACTATCTCCTTGGTAATGTTCGTAACGCAGCAGACGCTGGTGTCGTGGTCGGTTGTGACATGAGGGAGCACTCCGCTCGGTTCGCTCGTCTCACAGCGGCTGCATTCATAGCGAAAGGCTTCACAGTCAAGTGTTTCGAATTATATGTCCATACTCCGATGGTTCCATTCGCTGTGGATTATTTCAAAGCGGCTGCTGGTGTAATGATTACTGCGAGTCACAATCCAAAAGAACACAATGGCTACATAGTCTATGGACCAGATGCGTGCCAGATCAATGCTCCGGTGGACGGAATGATACGCCTCTCAATACTCAAAAACCTGGAGCCAATCACATGGAATGTCGAAGCAGCTTTGGCATCCCCCCCCACACAATATGTACTCGGTATAATCTTGACTGCATATAGGTCAAAGGCGCGACAATTCCTTGGCTCCCTCACAGCGGGAAAGGTTCCAGCCTTTTTGTACACGCCATTGCATGGGGTAGGGCTGGGATATTTGGATCTTGTCCTCCATTCGCCACAAGCGGATTTCGAAGACCGGACAGTTGATGTAGTGCCGGAGCAGGCCGCACCTGATCTCACATTTCCAACAGTGAAGTACCCCAATCCAGAGGAGGTTGAAGCTCTCGATCATGCGAAAGCTACAGCCAAAAAGAAGCAACCTAGACTGATTTTCGCCAATGATCCGGACGCTGGCGGCTTTGCTGTCGCTGAGAAGGTCGGCGACCATTGGTTCGATTTTACCGGTGATCAGATCGGAGTTTTGCTTGCCCATTATCTGATGACGAAATTTCCACCCAAACCTACAGTACCCTGTTTTCTGCTGGCTTCTGCTGTATCGTCGCAGCTTTTGTCCCACGTGGCACCTGATATGGGCTTTCACTATGCCGAAACTCTCACGGGTTGCAAGTGACTTGGGCAACGCTCAATACAGCTGGAAGCAGAAGGGAGCCATGTTCTCTTCGCCTATGAAGAAGCTCATGGGTACATGTTTGCCCAAATTGTGCGGGACAAAGATGGAAATGTCGCCACGGCGGTATTCGGTGCAGCATGTTCCGAATGGGGTTCGCCCCATAACGAACTCCAGCGGCTTTATGAACGATATGGCTACTTCACGACCTTCAATACCTATTGGAAGTCTCTGATCCTACAAAATACGTTGGGGATCTTTCATCGTTACTGACATGAGTACCCAGACAAAATAGGTTGTAGACGGGTCATGAGATGGCGAGACATGAATTCAGGCTGGGACTCGGCTGACCTCAACAAACGACCGGACCTGCCTCTTACACGGGCCAACGGGATGATAACTTGCTGGCTCGAGGGTATCTCGGACGACTTTGGCGTTCGCTTTACCTTTCGAGAATCGGGCACGGAACCCAAAGTGAAGAGTGAGAAGGCAATGGCAATCAATCTATGAACGGTGGATCTGCTGACCACGAAACAGTCTACGTGGAATGCCGTAGCCTCAACCTCAGATGCGCTACATATCTTCCTGCTCAGGTGTTGAAGATTTTAAACCAAGAGTGGTTTGCTAACTCTGATCTCGAGCTTAAGGAAAGCACTCGCGAGGCTATCAAATACATTGGGACACAAACCTCCAAATTCTGATCAATACGGCTTGCTGTTGCTCCAGATCGAGTTTGAGCAATCAGACCATTTTGCTAGGTTCAGGCCGTTGCTACTGAGTAGATGTTTGTTTTGCACCGGAGCATGTATTACTAGTCGGTTTGCTCAAACGCACACCATTGCACATGCAACAGAGCAAATACCAATGAATTCTTACTGTCTACAGCATAAAAACCATACATTCCCCTTCCTGCTCACAACATTTCCCACAGGAACAGACAGCTTTCACACACTACCACACCACTTCCACCTCACCAAACCTCCAACCACCAACATCGAAACAATGTATCACTCACGCTCCTCCCCACCACCCCACCACCACCCCCTCGACGATTACGAGTCCCCCCGCCACCACACCCGCCGAAGCCACACCCGCCACCACAACCGCCACCCTCCCTGCCACACATGCTCTCACGCACAATACCCCTACGCAGACGACCCAAGCTCATACCCCGAGCCTTCCTACTAGTACCTTCCCCCCCCCCCCCCCCCCCCCACCAAAAACACCACAAAAACCCCCACCACCCCCCCCACCCCCAGCCCCCCCCCCCCCCCCCCCCCCCCCACCCCCCCCCCCCAAACACAAAC
>JAABUQ010001513.1_pt1 | contig 42907 bp, 43 predicted proteins | sample 5560001 | NCBI WGS metagenome assembly JAABUQ01 (sample SAMN10711888, study PRJNA513371) | rock metagenome | isolation source: Antarctica rocks | place: Antarctica: Victoria Land, Finger Mt nord | collected 2015-12-18 | reverse complement strand
TAAAGGGCTTGACAATGTAATTCGAGACGCCAGCCTGCTTAGCCGCAACGACGTTCTCGATCTTACTCTCCGCGGTTATCATGATGAACGGCAGAGTCTTCAGCTTCGGGTCCTGTCGCACTTCTGTAAGAAGTTCGAGACCAGTCATTGGCTGCATATTCCAGTCGCTGATGACTAAACCATAGTGACCCGTCTTCAGCTTTGACAACGCTTCCCCGCCGTCGGATGCCTCCTCGACGTTGTTGAAGTCAATCTGCTTGAGAAGATTACGGATTATTCTGAGCATTGTTTTATAGTCATCAACGATCAGTACATTCATTGATTTATCTATTGGCATGGCTTAAACCTCTACTGCGCTGGTTTGATCGGACCCTGAATATCGGAAGTCGCCTGCGAAACCACGACGTCTTGCCGTAACCGCTTCTGTGCAAGCATCTGCGTCGCTAAGCGAGCACGTTCGGGCTGCATTCCCGCCAGCACCGCGGCAGCCTTGCGTTCGTTCATCCTGTCCAGGACCTCCAGTACCACGTGCATGTCCAAGACATCGAATATTGTGGCAGCGTCACGAGGCTTCATGCTCTCGTATATCTTGACTAAGCCGCTCCAATTCTCATCTTGACGCTGCCTGCGGGCTTTATCGAGTTGACCAAGGTTGGTCTCGAGTTCGGTCAGATGATCGATTTTGGCCTGCAAATGACCCTCTGTCGCCTCTAGCACGCTGTTACGCTCTTCGAGAGAGTGCTCACGCGCGTCAAGCTGTTCCCGTCGTTTGCGGAGGTCCTGCAGCAAGGCCCGCTCAGCCTTGCTGACCTCTATTACTGGCGATTTCTCTACCGGATTGGGAGAAGGCTTTGATCCAGAAGCGCCAGGACGCGCGATTAGCGGAACCGCTGGTGCGTTGCTTGACACAAGACCTAGCGCGGCTCCCGCATCTTTAGCGAAGGTGACTGCCTTAATGGAAAGGAGGAGCAGCATAATCACGATAGTCAAGGGAAGCAATCGTGGAGGAGATAGGCGAAGAGCCATCGTCTCTACCGAGCCAGCCGTAGGGCGCGTAGCAACTCTTTTTCAGCCTGGCTTCTTATCCGACCATCAACGTCCGTAGATCCAGTCTCTTGAGGCACCGCATGGAGGGCTGACGCAACTCGCGTGCTGCCTGGGCTGACGATAGGCAGTATTTCTGGAGCCGGAAGTGCCTTTCGTACCAAAATGTCTAGTTGATCGGCAAGTTTTTCACCACGTTCGCTGAGAAACACCAAGTCGCTCTTGAGAGCTTTTGCTTGATCTACGTGACGCGCAATCTGCCGACCGGCACCGTCCGCGACGGCGCGGAGGCGGTCGATCCCGCTTTCAGCTTGACGCGTGCTTTCGTTGAAGCCGACAATCAGCTCCTCCAGTGCTGCACGATCGCGTCGTAGCACACCAAGAGCCCTCTCCAAGCGCAAAGCGTGGAACAGCGTCACAGTTAACAACCCGGTCAACAGGATCTCGAGAAGCCCTTGCATGTCGTTCATGCTCATTTCCATCTCACGATCGACGTGTAATAGCGGTGTCAGCAGTATTCTGCGGTCGACCGACCACCTGGTCGATACGGACTGCGATCTGATTTTTGCGACGTCCCACTCGTCCCTCGAAGAGCGTTACCTGGCCGCAACGTAGCTGAACAGGCGCGTCAGGGCCCTGTCGTAGCAAGAACTGGTCACCTGGCTTGAGAGCAATGATATCAGACAGGCGCATTGACTGTTCATCAAGCACGACGTCCAAATCGACTTCGGTATTCCATAATTCCTCGGCGAGATGCGTCTCCCAAATTGAGTCGCGGCCAAACTTCTCACCCATGAACTGTTGCAGCAGTAACTCTCGCACCGGCTCAAGGGTCGCGTAAGGCAGCAGCAGCTCCATGCGACCGCCTCGGTCCTCCATGTCGATATGCAGCTTCGCAAGTACAGCAGCATTTGATAGTCTAGAAATTGCGGCGAATCGGGAATTCACCTCAAGCCGCTCAAATCGAAAGCTGATTGAACAAAGCGGATCGAAGCTTGCCGATAGATCTGCCAGTACCACTCGGATCAAACGTTCGACCAGCATCCGCTCGATAGTTGTATAAGGTCTCCCCTCAATCCGCATTGCTGCTGTGCCGCGTCGGCCACCCAGGAGCACGTCGACGATCGAATAGATCATCGCGGAGTCGATCACCATGAGGCCGTAATTTTCCCATTCCTCTGCCTTAAATACAGCGAACATAGCCGGCAGGGGAACGGAGTTGAGGTAATCTCCGAACCGTAATGACACAACATTGTCAATCGATACTTCAACGTTGTCACTCGTGAAGTTTCGTAGGCTAGTCCACATGATGCGAACAAGCCGATCGAACACGATCTCGAGCATCGGCAGTCGCTCGTAGGAAACGAGGCCTGAGCTGATGATCCTCTCAATTCCGCTTGCAGACTGGTCAACGCCACCCACGTCGTCGAAGCCCAAAAGAGAGTCGATTTCTGCTTGGTTCAGAATACGAGCTAGCTCAACCGGCTCCGGTGTCGACGCCACTGGATCAACGGTTTCTTTATTATCCAGGCTGGACGCCCAGGCGGCGGCCGTATCTTCATCGGCATCAGTCATTGCACAAGCATCTCGACAAAGAGAACATCAAGAACCTGAACAGGTGTCGCAATGGTATCGATGCGATTCATAAGTGCCTCGCGTAGACGATACGTACCCTCTCCTCCATGTAATTCTTCCGGGCGCATACTGCGTAAGTAAGTCTGGAACGCGTCCATAATGCGTGGCATGTTGGCGATAATGATGGCTTGATCACTCACGTGCGCCACCTCTATTTTGGCCTTGAGCTTGACGAAAACCGTCCGGTGCAGACCACTATCGAGATTTGTCACGATATCTGGAACGTCGATTAGATTTGGCTTCTCGATCGTCGTTCCGGATCCGGTATGGACGGCATCGTGACCTCGATGGGTTAGAATGCCGGAAAAGAAAAGACCAGTCAGTGCGACAACCAGGACCAAGATCGAGGACACGATGAGGATCAGCATGCGCTTGCGGACCGACTTGTCTGCTTTTTGAGAAACCTCTTCCTCAACTGTTGCCACTGAAGTGCTCATCAAGGTCCTCCTCGCGTTTGCTGGTCGCCAGCCAGCACCCGTCGTTCTGGCGGATACCGCGACCTTGTCATGGAAAAGTTAAGGACTGATGATCATCAGGAATGCCCTCCGACCTGGTTCAACCGGTTTGCTAACTGTTTAGTAGGATTTGTGGTGGATGATGCTCGTGTTCAAAGGAATACGAGATGGAAAACCCGACCTACATTGCGTTGTCGAGGCTCGACGCGCAGCAGCGCACGATGGACGTCATCGCCGGGAACATCGCCAACGCGAACACGACCGGCTACAAGGCGGAGCGCGTCTTATTCAGCGATTTCCTGGTCCGGCAGAAGAATGCCCAGACCGCGCCTGGTGGAGACGTGCTCTCATTCACCCAAGATCGTGCGACCTACCGTGATCACTCCATGGGTTCTCTAACCCAAACAGGTAATCCACTGGATCTGGCGCTTGGAGGTAGCGGATATTTCTCGGTCCAGACCTCCAATGGTGTGCGTCTAACGCGATCCGGTCGCTTCGGGCTGCTGGCGGACGGCACCGTAGCCGATCCCTCAGGAAACGCACTGCTCGATAGCGGTGGCAGTCCGATTCAGCTGCCAGCAGGAGACAGCCATATACAGGTCGCCGCAGATGGGACGATCAGCGGTGACAGCGGACAGATTGCGAAAGTAGGTGTGGTCGACGTCAGCGATGTCAACCAGTTGTTCCCGGAAGGTGGCAAGTTGTTCCGGTCGGCGCTCATCCCACAGCCTACGGCGCAACCGAAGATCGTTCAGGGCGCCGTGGAGGAAAGCAACGTGCAGCCCATAACCGAGCTGACACATATGATGCAAACCGAGCGCGACTTCCAGTTCGTCTCGCAGTTCGTCCAGAGCGAGGCCGATCGTCAGCAGAGCACGATCGACAAGATCACTCAGATGCAAGGCTGAACCGGGCTACGGCCGCTTTGGAAGGGATGAGAAGAGTATGCGTGCACTGGACATCGCCGGCACTGGAATGCAGGCACAGCAGACTAATGTCGAGGTTATCTCCAATAACATCGCCAACATGTCGACGACTGGCTACAAGCGGCGTAGAGCTGAGTTCCAGGATCTGATCTATCAAAATCTCCGCCGGGTCGGGTCGAATAGTTCCGATACCGGAAGCGTCGTGCCATCCGGCGCGCAGGTTGGGTTGGGTGTCAAAACCGCTGCAATCTATCGGATCAGTGAACAGGGCAGCTTGCAGCAAACGAGCAACAGCCTGGATCTTGCGATCCAGGGGAACGGCTACCTTCAGGTGACCCTGCCATCAGGCGATACCGCTTACACTCGAGATGGCACTCTCGCTTTGGCTCCCGACGGCACGATCGTGACTTCAGACGGTTATGCAGTGGCACCCGGCATCACGGTTCCCAACAACGCGCAGAGCATTACCATCAATCCTTCGGGCCAGGTGCAGGTGGCGGTTGCAGGACAGACGGCAGCGCAGACTGTCGGCCAGATTCAGCTAGCAGTGTTTCCCAATGAGGCTGGGCTTGATGCCCAGGGCGATAACCTGTTTCTGCAGACCGCGGCATCGGGCAATCCTACGACCGGCACACCTGGTGCAGCCGGCTTTGGCAGCGTCATGCAGGGGTTCGTAGAGAGCTCGAACGTAAATTCGGTCACTGAGATAACGAGCTTGATCACGGCACAGCGGGCCTATGAGATGAACAGCAAGGTCATCACCGCGGCTGATAACCTCATGCAGACACTGAACAACCTGAAATGAAAATAGGGCGGAGACACTCCAGGGCGATCGCTGCTGGTTTTACCCTTGGTCTTGCAGCGTTTTCAGGTGCAACTCTAGCAGCCCAGCCGCGTGCGTCGATCACCATCAGATCCAGTTCGGTAAGGCTGTCGGATCTGTTCTCTGGTCTCAGTGCCGGACAGGACTGCGACATTGGCCCGGCGCCGGCACCTGGCAGGCGTATCAACATTGATCAGCCTCAGCTTACGGCCATAGCAGGGCAGTTCGGCGTCGACTGGCAACCCGGTGCATTCCCTGCCCAAGTCGTCATCGAGCGGGGAGGTCGTTCGGTGGTCGCAGGTGAACTGCTGCCATTGATCCGCTCGGCTCTTATGGCAGCGGGAGCACCGGAGAGCAGCGATGTCAGCCTCAGCACCTACGTCACCTTGGTGGTTCCTGCCGAGACCACGAGCCAGCCGGACATCGAGTCCCTGAACTATGAACGTGCCAGCGGCCGTTTCACGGCGCAGCTGCTATTCAATGCTCCTGGCGCCGATCCAATGCGACTGCGCGTCACCGGGACTGCACAAGAGATGATCGATGTCCCGGTGCTGGTCCATAACATGAGTGCTGGCAGCGTGATCACGTCATCTGACCTGCAAATCAAGCGTCTGCGAAAGAGCCTTGTTGGCAACCGGGCTCTCCTGACTGCAGAAGATGGCACTGGGCTCGCGTTGCGGCATCGGATGGTAGCCGGCAATTTCATCTCGCTCGACGAGATGAGCCGTCCGTTACTGATTTTCCGGGGCATGTCAGTAGTCCTGCGTCTGGAGGATACTGGCTTGGTGCTGTTGGCAAAGGGGGAGGCAATCGAGGGCGGAGCGCTCGATGATCGCATCCACGTCCTTAATCCAAGTTCGCGAGCAGTTCTGGTCGCACGCGTGACAGGCTCAGGCATGGCACAGGTCGATCCGACGAGCGCACCGATTCTGCTAGCCTCACAGCAATCTGGGCTGCCTCCGCCCTATGGACTCGCCACGGTTACGCAGCCCCTAAACCGGTAGGTAGCAGTGCGATGAGCATGAAGCTTTGGCCTCTCGTGTTGTTGATCCCGGTGCTGCTGTCTGGGTGTGGCGCTCTCAGCCGACTGTCCGATCTCGGCCGGCCACCGAGCATGACACAGATCACGGATCCCACGGCAGCGCGGGATTACCGACCTCTGACGATGCCGCCATTACAGGCTCCTCCAAGCGAACTCGCCAGCCTGTGGCGGCCTGGCAGCCGAGCCTTCTTCCGGGATCAGAGGGCGGCTCAGGTCGGCGACCTGCTCACGGTCTTGGTTGCCATTACCGATAACGCCAGTTTCCAGAATAATTCGACAACGAATCGGACTGGAACCGAGTCTATGGGGATCCCAAACATCTTTGGCTTGAAGCAGAAGCTTATTGCGGCGGCTACCGGAGCAAACGCATTGTCCACCAACAGTAACAATAGCAACGTCGGTAGCGGGACAATAAAACGGAACGAGACGATGACGCTCCGATTGGCGGGTATCATCACACAAGTACTGCCGAACGGCAATCTTGTGGTCGCGGCTCGGCAGGAGGTGCGCGTGAACAGCGAGCTACGTATCCTTCAGTTCAGTGGAATCGTGCGGCCGCAGGATATCGGCGGCGACAATACGGTCACGCATGACCGAATGGCGGAGGCACGAATTTCCTATGGAGGCGCTGGCCAGCTGACGGACCTGCAGACACCCCGTTATGGACAGCAGCTTATGGATATCGTGCTGCCCTTCTGATGATCGACAGGCTTGTTGCTACGCAAACTCGATGTATTGCTGAATGGCTGCTCATCCCCTGTCGAGCAAACAATGATCGAACTGTCGCCTAAGGACAGTTGAACATTACCTGTCTCCGCAATGAGGAGTAGCCGTTAGTCGTCCCGATGCACCTTTTCCATGCGCTCGTGACGCTCTTGCGCTTCAATGGAGAGAGTGGCGATCGGTCGGGCCTCTAGCCGCTTCAGTCCAATCGGCTCCCCACTTTCTTCACAGAATCCATAGGTGCCGTTCTCGACGCGGACCAGGGCGAGGCCGATCTTGGCGATCAGCTTGCGAGCACGATCGCGGGTACGCAACTCCAGGGCGCGGTCGGTCTCCACAGTCGCCCGATCGGTTATGTCCGCCTCATGGATGCCGCCTTCTGATAGGCTTGCCAGGGTTCCGTCGGCCTCCTTGAGCAGATCTGCCCGCCATCTCAGGAGTTTTATGCGGAAATACTCCACCTGGATTGGGTTCATGAATTCCTCGTCGTCAGACGGGCGGTAGTCTGGAGGCAAGGTGATCATCATCGCCGATCCTAGGACATGCTGCCGCGGGAGATGATCCCGCAAGCGAATTCACCCAATCCATCCCGAACGGTCGGCCGCCGAGGGCTGACCTTGAGATTTGCGCGGCTTATAGCAGAGGCACCCCTGACGCCAAGGGCATATGACAGCTCTTCACGGCTCGGTCATGGAAGCCGGCGCCTCAGCCGGCTCCACGGACGCCGGTGCGCTAGGAGGACGGGGGGTCATACGCACGATTTCCAGCCGCGCACGAAGACGGATCGCCGCCAGGATACGCGCGAGAGCCGGGTCATGCGCAGCTGGGATCATCGTAGTGAGGGCGGTCAGGCGAGAAAGGCCATCCGTGGGCACTCCATCCCTCAGAAGATCCTTCTGCAGGGCTGCCAATGCTTCCAGGATGTCCTGTCCATGCCGTCGCGCCTCTCGATCAGCCGTCTCTGCCGGACGATCAGCCTCCCGCCCAACCTGCTCCTGCAAAGCCAGCATGGTGCGAGTGTCGATGATCGGCGATGCGTCGCGCGCACGCCCACTGGCCTCCTGTGCGGCCATGGCGGGCATCATGAAGCCGGTAGCGGCAGCGTCCGGCCGGTGTGCAGAAACCTTCGGTTCCGGTGGAGGTAGGGCGGCACCGGTCGCTATGATTGTCATGAGTATCCTCAAGATCCAGCCCGGCAGCCGCGCCTGTACTCCTTCTTATCATTACGGATGCGGTGCTGTCGTTGACAGTTTATTCTTATATTGGCGCCTAAGATGACGCTCGCTTCGGTTGACAAGCTGCAACAGGATCCCATGCACCCATTTCGCCTCTTGATCGCCCTGCTGATGCTGCTGGTCACGCTTCCGGTGCGCGGCGAGCAGGTGCGGATCAAGGACATCGCGGATGTGGAGGGGATCAGGAGCAACCAGCTGATCGGGTATGGTCTGGTGGTCGGGCTTAACGGCACCGGGGACCGGCTGAACAACTCCGTCTTCACGAAGGAGTCGCTGATCAGCATGCTCGAACGGCTTGGCGTGAACATCCGCGATCAGGAGGCGAAGCTACAGACCAAGGACATCGCCGCCGTCATGGTCACCGCCGAGCTTCCAGCTTTCGCCCATGGCGGAAGCAGAATTGATATTACAGTGTCGGCGGCGGGCGATGCGACTGACCTGTCCGGTGGAACATTGCTGGTGACACCGCTGATGGCCGCCGATGGTGAAGTCTATGCGGTTGCACAGGGTCAACTAGTGACCAGTGCATTCTCGGCGCGCGGAGCCGCGGCATCGATCACGCGCAACATCCCGACCAGCGCACGCATGGCCAACGGCGCGACGGTGGAGCGCGAGGTGCCCATTGATCTGGACGCCAAAACGGATCTGCACCTGTCGCTGCGCAACCCCGATCTGACCACGGCGGAACGGATCTCATCGGCAATCGATGAGGCGGTCGGCGGCCGCGTGGCAAAGGCCACCGATCCGAGAACGGTGGCGCTATCCCTCTCCGGCCGCGATGTGGTCGAGACGCTGGCGCGGATCGAGGACCTGCTCGTCGAACCAGACTCGCCTGCCATCGTGGTGGTGGACGAAGCAAGCGGCACCATCGTAATGGGCGACAACGTAAGGATCAGCACGGTGGCGATCGCACAGGGCAATCTCACGATACAGGTCGCGGAGACGCCCCAGGTCTCGCAGCCGGGACCGTTTTCGAGCGGACAGACGGCAATCGTGCCGCGGACTTCTGTACAGGTCGATAGCGGGGCCGGAAAACGCCTCGGCATCCTTAGGGAGGGCCCAAGCCTGCGCGACTTGGTGAGTGGCCTGAACGCGCTCGGCGTCGGCCCGCGGGACATGATCAGCATCCTGCAGACCATCAAGGCGGCTGGCGCCCTGCAGGCCAACTTGGTGGTGCGATGACAATGATCGGGACGGTCCAGGGTGCAGCCGAGCTGCCTACGGCGGGCGCATCCGCTTCGGACGCAAAGATCCGAAAGGCGGCGCAGGATTTCGAGGCGATGGCGATCGGGCAGCTGCTCGAGCCGATGTTCTCAACTGTCGATACGTCGCAGGGCCTACTTGGCGGAGGTCCCGGCGAGCAAACCTTCAAGCCTATGCTGGTCGCCGAGATGGCGAAGGCGGTCGAGCAGCATGGTGGGCTGGGTCTCGCGGAACCCGTCTACGCGCAGATGCTGAAGATGCAGGAAAAGCCGCGATGAGCGCAATTCGCTTGGCTGCGACACAGCTCGCGGAGCTGCTGGAGCGCGAGAACTTGGCCTTGATGCGGTTTGATCTTTCGACAGCCTCGACGCTGCTGGCCGGCAAACGTGAGGCCCTTCTGATTTTCGAGGCAGTTTCTCCTGGCAAAGGCGAAGCAGCCGGCTCCGATACGGCGACCCGCGATGCGGCACTTCGTCTGCGCGACGCGGCAGCCGAGAACAAGCACCTGCTGGAACGGGCGATGGTGGCGCAGCAGCATGTCATGTCCCTGCTTGCGAAAGCGGCACGACAGGCCGGGCCGACTGAACGCTATGGAGCTCAGGGTGCCTACATAGGGCGCGCAGTAGAAGGTGCCTTCGCGCTCAGCGCTCGCGCCTGATCGCCAGGTAGCTTGAACCGGCAGCCCTTCGGGTTGACCGATGTGTGCGCGAGGTTGGGAACGGTCGTGCGCTGAAAACAGCTGTGATGCCGGTCACCCATCGGGCGGCTGATGTCAAAGGCCAGAAACGTACGTTCAACCGAGTCGGAGGGTCCAGATCATAGTGGCATGCATAGGCTCGGGAGCGCTTCGCGACCCCTCGATCCATTCCAGTCACGCCGCAGACGCAAAAACCGGCACGTGGTTCATGAAGGCAACCAGCAGGGTGTGGACCTGTCGATACGACCTCGTTTGTTCCCGGTGACTTGGCAGATCACTGCCAGACCTGCCTACCGACAAGAGTAGACAAGTCTGTTAACCAATACCAATCAGCATGCCTGTGGACCGGTGAGGCGGAGGCACGCGCACATACCCTTGCCGGTTTTGACCCTGAGTATCCGGCAACCTGTAAGCTCGTGAGCCGGCTAAACGCCGTAGGAAGCGTCAGCCGGCTCACGATCTGCTACTCGAAGCTGTCTGAGCCCTCGTCCCCGCTATTCTCGTGCTCGTGGCCGGCATGACTAGCCTCCGATGCCTCGGGAGCAGCATCCGCCGAAGCACGGCTACGCTTGCGACGTGCGACCGGCGAAGCCTCACGCAGCGTCTCGGCAGCCTTCTTTCGCGTCGTGGCGCTCGGTGACCTGCGCATCGTCATCGCAGCTTCGCTGCGTGCAGGAGCGGTCTTGCGCGCGGTCGGAGCCTTACGGGTGGACACGGGCTTCGCGGCAGCTTTCCGATTACCCGGCTTGGCAGCACCGGACACGCGTGGCTTGCGTGCGGCGGCGGCCGGCTTGGCCGTACGCACGGCACGTGAAGTCGTGGTCTTAGCAGCGGTCTTCCGACCTGCAGTCGCGCTGGCGCGAGACTTGCTGGCGGTCGTGCCGCGGGTCGTCGGTGTCGCGCGCGCGGTAGCACGCTTCGGCGCCGCAGGCTTGGCGGTACGGGTCGAGGCACGCGCCGTGGACTTGGCCGCCGTCGGGCGGGTACGTGTCGAGGAGGCAGCCGCCGTCTTGCGCGCGGGCGCCTTGCGAGGCGTAGCGGTACGGCTGGTCGTGCCGCGGGTGGCTGCAGGCTTGGTTCGCGTCGTGACGTTCTTAGAATTGCGTGTCGCCGAGGTCTTGGACGCTGCGCGTGTCGGGGTCTTCGTCGCCTTCGCGGTTCGCGTGGCACTTGACTTGCCGGCAAGCTTCTTCGCGGCGGCCGAACGGGCCGTCGGGCTCTTGGCGGTGCGCATCGTACGCGACACGGCGCTGCGGCCGGTCGTGGCTGCAGTCCGCCGACCGCCCGCTTTCACGGCCATGGCGCGCGTACGGCGCCCCGGCGTCTTGTTGTCTTCGCTGCTCATGATCTGACCTTTCCTTGATCTGTCCGCTATTGCCTGAACGGCTACGCTGTTGGTCCGCCCTCGGATGTGCTGTGAAGCTGCACTCGGTGATCGATCCCCGGTAGTCGACACGTTGAGCCGCTGGTGCGGAGCGCTTCCGCGAGACGCGACTCGAAGCATATGACTAGTGAAGCTATTCCTCGCTCACTCCGTGTCTGTCAATCAAAAGCAACCGTTACAGGAAAGTTCCGGCAGGCTTTAGCGCTTTTCGTCTGCCGTCCATGGTCGTCTGAAGGCCTCAAAACTGGTTTCCAGGAACCGACGGACGCAGTTCAGATCCCACGACTTGCGGAATTTGGTGCCAGGGAGACGTTGTCGAGCAGGCGAATATCGTCGAGGCGGACGGCGGCGATCAGGCGCGCACCTGGCACCGGCTCGGTAACGGCTTGCAGACTGGGACCATCGACGAGAGCCAGGTAATCGACATCGAATCCCCGGAGCAGCAGATCCTCACGAGCGGCATCGAGAACCGCAGGCACCGCATCGCCTTCCGCCACCGCGCGTGCGGCGCGGAGCAGGCAGCGATAGAGTGCGGGTGCGCGTCCACGCTGCTGAAGGCTTAGGAAGCGGTTGCGTGATGACATGGCGAGACCATCCGCCTCACGCATGGTCGCGACGCCCTCGATCGCGACCGGGATGAACAGTTCCGCCACGACGCTGCGGATGAGCTGAAGCTGCTGCCAGTCTTTCTCCCCGAAATACGCGTGCGCAGGGCGGAGCTGGTTGAACAGCTTGGTGACGACGGTGGCGACCGCGCTGAAATGCCCCGGCCGGGCATCGCCTTCCCAGCCGCGTGCAGGTCCGGCGACCTCGATGCGCGTGTCGGCGATGTCCGGATACATCGTCTCGACCGAGGGCAGCCAGACTAGGTCGCAGCCGGCATCGCGTAGCAGATCGAGGTCCGCATCCTCGCAGCGCGGGTAGCGCGCGAGGTCGTTCGCGTCGCCGAACTGGGTCGGGTTGACGAAGATCGACACCGCGACGCGATGCCCATGTCCACGCGCTGCCTGCAGCAGGGACAGATGACCGCGATGCAGCGCACCCATCGTCGGAACCAGCGCCAGCGTCGGCGCGGAACCCGGCGTCGCCGCCGATGAGGCGTCGGAAAGATCCTGCAAGGTACGGGCGATGAGCATGGCGGTCCTGCGGCTGGTGGGAGGCGCTGTGGCGTGCTCCCGATGCACCGCGAACGCAAGCGGTTCGGGGGCGAAGAGGCATGTCCGCGCCACGACCGACACCTGGCAGCTTGATTGGGAACCCGCCGATGACATACTTCCTGGTGCCGGACAGGCCGTATTCTGAAAGCCGCGAAGATGCTCAATCTCGACGAGCCGAGACGCCAGGACGATCAAGGGCCGCCTGCTTACGAGGACCGTGGCGCGTCTGCGGGCGACGATGCCGCCCGTGCATGGCTGACGCTGCAGACTCTGCCGAAACTGCCGCTGATGATGACGCGGGGAGGGATCGGGCGCTGTCCCGTCTGCGGCGAGGGGCGGCTTTATGCAGGCTACCTTCGCGTGGTCGAGCGGTGCGCATCCTGCTCGGCGCCACTCGGCGCGGTACGTGCGGACGATGCGCCGCCTTACTTCACCATCTTCATCACCGCACACCTGATCATCGCGCTGGTGGTCGTCACCGGGCAGCGCACCAGCCTGCCGGTCTGGTCCATGATCGCATTCTTCCTGCCACTGACGGTGGTGATCGCGATGCTGCTGTTGCGGCCGGTCAAGGGCGCCACCGTCGGCGTGATGCTCAAGCTCGGCTTGATCGGTGAGCATCGTGAAGGGACCGGCTGATCCTCCAGCGGTCGGCGCACGTAACAACGGAAAGACGAGACATGAAGGTCAACGACGTCGCCTACCGCAGCGTCTGGGTGGATCCGGAAGATGGCTGGTCGGTGCGGATCTTCGATCAGACGAGGCTGCCCTGGTCGCTCGACATCCTCAGGCTGACCACGCGTGACGAGATAGCTACGGCGATCGGCACCATGCAGGTAAGAGGTGCGCCGCTGATCGGGGCGGTCGCGGCCTACGGGCTGGCGCTGGCGCTGCGACGCGACAGCAGCACCGAGGCGATGGAGCACGACGCGGAGCTGCTGGCGGGCACGCGGCCGACCGCGGTCAACCTGCGCTGGGCGATCGAGCGCATGCTGATCAGGCTGCGCAACACCCCGCGTGCGGATCGCGTCCGCGTCGCCTACGACGAAGCCGCCAGGATCTGCGACGAGGACGTGGCGCAGAACGAGGCGATCGGACGGCACGGCCTGGTGCTGATCGAGCAGGCTGCAGCGCGCAAGCAGGCGCCCGAAAGACCCGGCGACGAACGAGCAGCCCGCAAGCCGGTGAACGTGCTGACCCACTGCAATGCCGGCTGGATCGCGACCGTCGACTGGGGCACCGCCCTGGCGCCGGTCTACAGGGCGCATGACCAGGGTTACGACGTGCATGTCTGGGTGGACGAGACGCGGCCGCGCAACCAGGGTGCGGCCCTCACCGCCTGGGAGCTCGGACGGCATGGCGTCGCGCACACGGTGATCCCGGACAATGCCGGCGGCCACCTGATGCAACATGGCGAGGTCGATCTGGTGATCGTCGGCACCGACCGCGTCACCCGCGACGGCGATGTCGCCAACAAGATCGGCACCTATCTCAAGGCGCTGGCGGCACGCGACAACGGCGTGCCGTTCTGGGTGGCGCTGCCCTCGACGACGATCGACTGGCGCATGCGCGACGGCATCCGCGAGATCGAGATCGAGGAACGCGACGCACGCGAGGTGACGCACATGACCGGTCGCACGCAGCACGGCGAGATCGCCACCGTGCAGATCACGCCGGAAGGCAGCGCCGTCGCCAACCCCGCCTTCGACGTCACGCCGGCGCGGCTGGTCAGCGGGTTGATCACCGAGCGCGGCTGCTGCGACGCCAGTGCCGCGGGCCTGGCAGCCCTGTTCCCCGAGCGGGCATGAACGGACGACGACGTTTTCTTGCGTTCATGAAACGGCCGCCGCGGGACGCTTCCGTTCGGAACCCCTGCACCACCCTCCTGGGCGTGGCCGCGGTGGCCCTGACGGCCGGTTGCGCGCAGACGCCTCAGGCGATGGTGGCCGCCAACAGGCAAACGCCAGTTGCGCAGTATCCAAACGCGCAGGGTCCGAACGGGCCGGACGCGCATGTGCCGGACTTCGTCACACGCGGCTTCGAGCCGTTCAGCCGCACCGATGCGATCGCGATCGCCATGCGCGAGTGGCGCCTGTTCGGCGAGCCGGTGGATGACGACGATCCCGAGCAGCGCCCCGATCCTGTGGCGGCCAGCGTCAAGCCGGAACGGCTCCCCGGCCTGTGGGAGCGGGTAGGCGAGTACTGGTGGATCGGCCAGGACCCGTACGAGAGCGAGGTCGACTGGACCGGCAAGCACGGCAGCGACGGGCATCCGTTCGACTTCATGCATGACGGTCGCTACGCCTGGTCGGCGGCGTTCATCTCGTATGTCATGCGCATCGACGGCGCCGGCACGCGCTTCCCGTATTCACCCAACCACGCGACCTACATCAACGCCGCGGCGTCCGGCACCGCCGCCGGCCTGCGCGCGCAGGACCCGGCCCGCTACGCGCCCCTCGTGGGTGACCTGATCTGCGCCGGACGCGGCTCCAGCCGCGTCATCAAGTTCCACAACCTGCCGACGCGCGACCTGTTTCCCGCGCATTGCGGCCTGGTCGTGTCGCGCCAGCCCAACCAGCTCAGCATCATAGGCGGCAACGTCGACGACGCCGTCATCCTGACGCACGTGCCGACCGCCCCGACCGGTCTGCTGGCGAACCAAGACGGCACCCTGCTGGACACCCGCTACGCCTGGTGCACCGTGTTGCAGGTCCTCTACGACACCGACACAGCCCCGCCCGCAGACGACTAAACAAGGCTCAAGCTGCGCAGGGGCAAAGACCGCCCGAGAGTTCGCTCTGGAGAGTCGTCCGGCGTGGCCATCGAGAACCGGAGCGGAGCGGACCTTGATGGTCCGTGAGCACCGGAAGCGCAGATGGTCGCGTCGGACGGCCGCCAGAGCGAACTCTCGGGCGGTCTTTTTCAGCGTTGGCGCCAGGGGAGGTTGCCGGCCTTCCACCCCGCCACGCTGCCGCGATGGCCCTGCTGGTCCGGCGGACCCTCGAAGCCGTCCGCCACGTTGTAGACGCGGCCGTAGCCCGCGGTGCGGGCGGCCTCCGCGGCGGAGAGGCTGCGCGCACCGCTGCGGCAGATGAAATAGATGTCGTCCGTCTCGCTCACGCCGGCACCGCCGAGCTGCTGCAGGAAGTGCGGGTTCATGGCGCCGCTCGGGAAAGCCTGCCAGGCGATCAGCAGCACGCGCTTGTTCAGGCTGGAGAGGTCCGGCAATCCCACGTAGGTCCACTCCGCATCGGTACGCACATCGACCAGCTGTGCGTTCGGATTCCCGGCGAGTGCCTGCCAGGCCTGTTCCGGGGCGACGTCCTCGACCATGTCGTATACTCCTGTTCGCGGGCCGGCTGGTGCGGCTGGCCCGATATCCCACTGCATGACGAAGGTGGCTCCCGATGGTCGAAAGCACAAACCCCTCGCCCGCGGCATCGCCGAGTGCAGCATCGCAGACCTGGCCGGTGCCGTGCCCCGACATGCTGTCCGCGATCGGCAACACGCCGCTGATCCGCCTCGCCCGCGCCTCCGCCGCGACCGGCTGCGAGATCCTGGGCAAGGCCGAGTTCATGAACCCCGGCGGCTCGGTGAAGGACCGTGCGGCGCTGGCCATCATCGAGGCGGCGGAGGCGGACGGCAGCCTGGAGCCGGGCGGCACCATCGTCGAGGGCACCGCCGGCAACACCGGCATCGGGCTGACGCTGGTGGCCAACGCGCGCGGCTACCGCAGCGTCATCGTCATGCCGGAGACGCAGAGCCAGGAGAAGATCGACTACCTGCGCATGATCGGCGCGGACCTTCGGCTGGTGCCGGCGAAGCCGTTCCGCGATCCCGGCAACTACGTGCACGTGTCGCGGCGGCTGGCGGAGGAGACCGGCGCGGTGTGGGCCAACCAGTTCGACAACCTCGCCAATCGCGAAGGCCATCGACGCGGCACCGCCGAGGAGATCTGGCGTCAGACCGGTGGCCGCGTCGACGCCTTCACCTGCGCCTGCGGCACCGGCGGCACCCTGGCCGGCGTCTCGCTGGGGCTGCACGCGCTCGCAGCCGAGGCCGGCCGGGCGGCGCCGCGCATCGTGCTGGCCGATCCGGAGGGCTCCGGCCTTTATGGCTGGGTCAAGTCGAACGACCTGAGCATCAGCGGCAGCTCGATCACCGAGGGGATCGGCCAGTCCCGCGTACCCGGCAACCTGGAGGGCGTGGCGATCGACGAGGCGGTGCGCATCGGCGACCCGGAGGCGCTCGAGCATGTTTTCGACCTGCTTCAGCACGAGGGCATCTCGGTCGGCGGCTCGGCCGGGATCAACGTCGCTGCAGCGATCCGGGTGGCGCGCAGCCTGGGTCCTGGGCACGTGATCGTGACCATCCTGTGCGACAGCGGGTCGCGCTACCAGTCCAAGCTGTTCAACCCGGAGTTCCTGCGCAGCAAGGACCTGCCGGTGCCGTCCTGGCTGAGCGAACCCTGAGGCGCGCGCCCGATCACGCGGGTGCCACCTTCCGGCGCCGTGGCGTGGTGTCGCCGAACAGCAGCCAGACCATCAGCACGCAGGCGAAGCCGGCCAGTGCCAGCATCACGAAGCTCAACGGCACCGACCGGTCGGCGACGAAGCCGGCTAGCGTGGTGCTGAAGCTGGCGCCGATGCCCACGGCCAGGCCGAAGAAGCCCATGCACAGGTTGAAGCGGCCGGTGCCGCGGGTGAGGTCGGCGGCGATCAGCGGCAGCATCACTCCGAACGAAGCGGCGCTGACGCCGTCGAGGAGCTGGAACAGCACGGTCAGCCAGGGGTTACTGGTAGTCGCCAGCAACAGGCCGCGCACCGGCAGTGCCGCGAAGCCGACCAGCATGACCGGACGCCGCCCGATCGTCTCGGCGAGGCGGCCGACATGCGGCGACAGCACCGCGACGACGAGCTGCGGCGCCAGGATGCAGGCGGCGATGATCAGCTCCGCCTGCTGCGCCGCCTCCTTGGTGATCTCGCCGGCGGCCAGCGGCAGCATCGCCGCGTTGGACAGGTGGAACAGCGCCGTGCAGATCGCGAAGGCGAGCAGCCGGCGGTCGCGCAGCAGGCTCAGGACGCTGTGCGACGGCTTCGTCTCGAAGGCGTCGTCGCCGGGGTCGGCCGCCGCGGCCAGATCGTCCAGCGGCGTCGCCGGCCGCTTGATGGCGCGCAGCGCGACCAAGCCCGGCACCGCCAGCAGCGCACCGAGGAAGAAGGTCGCGCGCGAGGAGAACAGGTAGCCGACGCCGCCCATCAGGCCGGCCGCGATGGCGTTGCCGATGGAGCCGAAGCTGGCGTTGCGGCCCAGCCTGCGGCCGAGCTCGCCGGGCTTGGCACCCTCGGCGATGTGCACGGCGACCATGCCCAGGGTGATCGCCGCGATCGCCGGGTTGAGCATGCAGCTGGCGAAGCCGTGCAGGATCTCGGCGGCCATCACCGGCAGGCGCTGCGGGAACAACCCGAGCAGCAGGCAGGACGCGATGATGGTGAGGATCGCCGTGAAGGCGGCCACGTGCTTGTTCGCGACCGCATCGACCACCGCGCCGGCGGGCACCTGGCTGACCATCGCGGTGATCGAGCCGGCGGTCAGCGCCAGGCCGATCTCGCCCTGGGTCCAGTGCTCGCCGGTGAGGTAGACCGCGATGAACGGGCCGAATGCCGTCTGCAGGTTGGCGACGAAGAAATTGAGCCAGTCCAGACCCTGCTGGCTGCTCATCCCCAAATAGGTGCGCACCCGGTCGCTCAGTCCGGTTTCAACGAATCGGCCGGGTTCAGTGGATCGGGTGGTGGTGCCGTGTCGGGCGGTGGATCGGCCTGGCCGGTGCCGAGATCGACACGGCTCCGGTCAGGCGGCCGCCCGGCGGGAGCCGGAGCGGGTGCCGTGGGCGGCGGCGCGATGCTCTGGGGCTTGCTGCCCTGGGTCTTGTCGCCTTCCGCAGGGGCCGGCTCGATCGCGCCCTGGACCACCGTCACCTGCTCCGAGCCGTCGAACGCGGGTGCCGCCTTCACCTGCGCGTCGGTCAAGGGAAGCTGCAGCGCATCCTTCGGCTTGCGGCCTGCCAGCGCGAAACGTTCCCAAGCGATGGCGATGCGGCGGTCACCCATGCCGAGGATGCCGCCGACATCCACCACCAGCGCCGCGGGCTGTCCTTTGACGTCGACCAAAACGTCGACGACGTGGCCGATCACGGCCTTGTCCTTGCCGATCACGCTGCGGTCGATCAGGCTGACCAGGGACAGCTTCGTCGTGCGCAACAGGGTTGCGGCGTGGCCGGCATCATTGGCGCCCGGACCAGGCTTGGCCTTCTCTTCCGGCTTCGCGACCGGCTTGTCGGGCGTCGCGGCCGTGGTCTTATCCTGCGTTTCCGTGCCAGGACCGGAAGCGCCGGCAACCGGAGCGGGCACGGCCGGCGGCCCGGAGGCAGACGACGCCGCAGCAGCGGGAGGTGCTGCGGGTGGCGGAGCCGGGGCCGGTGAGGCGAGCGCGGGTGGCGGCGGTTTCGAGGCGTCCGGCACGGGCGGTGCCTGGGTCTTGGGCGCAAGCGGCTGGGCGAGGCAGGGCGTCGCCACGGCGCAGAGCAGAATCGCGAAGGCTCCTGACGTCTTGCGACCCAGGGCAGGCATCGGGGACATGGCGGCCTCCTCTGCTGGCGATCTTCCACCGTCCTGCCGTGACCCTGCAAGCGGGGCCCTGCAAGCAGGCATCCCGCTTCACGCGGCCACGTTGCCTGCGACAGTACGGCAGGGCGGGCTCGAACGAAGGCCCGGCACCGGAGCAGGAGGGGTTGCATGACCGCGTCGACACCCACGGCGATCGTCACCGGCGCCGCGCACGGCATCGGGCGCGGCATCACGCGGCGCCTCCTGCAGGACGGCTGGAGGGTGCTGGCACTGGATCTGGACACGGCCGCCCTCGACGCGCTCGCGCGCGAGCAGCTGGAGCCCGGCCTGCTGCACGTCATGACCGCGGATGCCGGGGACGAGGCGGACATCGAACGCGCCGTGGAACGCGCCCGCACCATCGCCGGCATGCTTCACGGCCTCGTCTGCAACGCCGGCATCATGATCCGCAAGCCGCTCGGCGAGCTGTCCGTGGCGGAGTGGAATCACGTGCTCGCGGTCAACCTGACCGGCCCGCTCCTGCTCGCACGTGCCGCGGCACCGCTGCTTCGCGCCGCCTCAGGAAGCGCGCCAAGAGGCGCAATCGTCACCATCGGCTCGACCCGTGCGCACATGTCCGAGCCGGACACCGAGAGCTACTCCGCCTCGAAGGGCGGCCTGCTGGCGCTGACCCACGCGCTCGCCGTCAGCCTGGGGCCGTCGATCCGCGCCAACTGCATCAGCCCCGGCTGGATCGACGTCGCGGGCGAGGCGCTGCGTCCCGAGGACCACGCACAGCATCCGGCGGGGCGGGTCGGCAGCGTGGATGACGTCGCCGCCATGGCCGCCTGGCTGCTCGGCCCGGAGAGCGGGTTCGTCACCGGGGCGGAGTTCGTCGTCGATGGCGGCATGACGCGCAGGATGCTCTATCGCGAATGATTTGAAACGGATTGCAACGCGCCCTGCCGCGGCATCCGGATCCGGGCCATTGTAACGGGAGCCCAACCCGACAGGACCATGGAACTCCTCCCGCACATCCTCATCGTCGACGACGACCGCGAGATACGCGACCTGCTGGCGAAGTTCCTGGAGCGCAACCGCTTCCGCGTCACCGCCGCCCGCGACGGCCGCGAGGCGAGGCGGGCCTGGAGTGCGGGCCATTACCAGCTCGTCGTGCTCGACCTGATGCTGCCTGGAGAGAGCGGCCTCGAGGTCGCGCGCTGGCTGCGCGGCCAGGGCAACGTGCCGATCATCATGCTGACCGCGATGGGCGACGAGACCGACCGCATCATCGGCCTGGAGCTTGGCGCGGACGACTACCTGCCGAAGCCGTTCAACCCGCGCGAGCTGCTCGCCCGCATGCGCGCGGTGATGCGCCGCACCGCCGAGCAGACCGAGAACCGGCCGGAGAGCGACGGCCGGGTGCTGCGCTTCGCCGGCTGGGTGCTGGAGCCGACGCGACGCCGCCTGCTCAACCCCGATGGAGTCGAGGTGCCGCTGACCGGCGGCGAGTACGAGCTTCTGGTGGCGCTGCTCGACCGTGCCAACCGGGTGCTGACCCGCGACATGCTGCTCGACCTGCTGCGCGGCAGGCAGGCCGGGCCGTTCGACCGGGCGATCGACGTCGCCATCAGCCGGCTGCGACGCAAGCTCGAGGATGACGGGCGCAACGCCCAGGTCATCAAGACCGTGCGCGGCGGCGGCTACGTGCTGGCGGCCGATGTCGAGCGGACCTGAACCGCCGCAGGTCCGCGAGGAGCGCACGCGCATTTCCCGGCGGCCCCGGCTGTGGCGACCCCGCCTTTGGCCAAGAAGCCTGGCCGCGCGCACCGCGCTGGTGCTGCTGACGTGCCTCGGCGTGGTGCAGGCGGCCGGGCTGGCCATCCACGCGCTCGACCGCATCAAGGTCGACCGCATCGAGGCCGAGCGCGAGAGCGGCATGCGCGTCGCCGGCATCTACCGCTCGATCGTCGAGACCGACCGCGACGCGCGCGACGCCGAGGCGACCCGGATGCGTCTGCCGCCGGGCTTCCATGTCAGCCTGACGCCGGGACCGGAGACCGCCGACTTCGATCCGGCGGCACGGCCGATGCAGCACGCGATGCGTGTCAACATCCAGATGGTGCCGTTCCCCGGGCACCTGCACCCGACGCAGGTGCTGGTCGGTTTCAATTCGGCCAGCCATCAGTATGCGGTGTCGATGCACCTGCCCGACGAGGCACGCTGGGTCAGCACGGTGTTCCGCATCCCGCCGCCGAACCCGTTCGCCTCGCCGACCTTCCCGATCGCCTTCACGCTGATGATCGTGGCCACCGGCATCCTCACCCACTGGGCGGTGCGCCGCCTGACCGCGCCGGTGCGCACCCTGGCCGCCGCCGCCGAGGCGCTCGGCCGGGACGTGAACGCGCCGCCGCTGCCGGAGGACGGTCCGCTGGAGGTCGCTACCGCCGCGATCGCCTTCAACACCATGGCGACACGCATCCGCCGCTTCGTCACCGACCGCACGCTGCTGCTGACCGCCATCGGCCATGACCTGCGCACGCCGATCACGCGCCTGAAGCTGCGCTCGGAGTTCATCGAGGACGACGAGCTGCGTCGCAAGTTCGTGCTCGACCTCGACGAGCTGGAGGCAATGGTGTCCGCTACCCTCGCCTTCGGAAGGGACAGCGCCAACCGGGAGCCGCTGGTGCGGCTGGACCTCAAGGCGTTGATGCGAACGATCCTGGACGAGGCGATCGAAGGGCGCCCGGATATGGCGGACCGGATCGGCTTCGACGCGGAGCCGCCGCAGATCACCGTGCAGGCCCGCTCGATGGCGCTGAAGCGGGCGATCTCCAACCTGGTCGGCAACGCGATCGCCTACGGCGGCGGCGCCAGGGTGACGCTGAAGCCGCCGCAGGACGGGCACGTCTGCGTGCTGATCGAGGATGACGGCACCGGACTGGCGCCTGCGGACCTGGAGCGGGTGTTCGAGCCTTTCATACGCGTCGAGGCCAGCCGCAACCGCGAGACCGGCGGCACTGGATTGGGGCTGTCGATCGCGCGCAACATCGTGCGCGGGCATGGCGGCGACATCACGCTGGCCAACCGCATACCGCACGGACTGCGTGTCACCGTGACCCTGCTGGCCTGACTGCGCAGCACCAGGTTTTTCAACGACTTGTCCTCAGCGTGATCGGGCAGCAGGGATCGTTGCCTCACTTTCCCTTGAACCGCGGACGCTGCGATGGCATTGCGGGCGCCATGCTCCAGAAACTGTACGCTCGCATCCTCGCCCTCTCCGCCAGCCAGCACGCACCCCTGTGGCTCGCCGTGGTGGCATTCGCCGAGGGCAGCTTCTTTCCGCTCCCGCCCGATCTGCTGCTGATCCCGATGGTGCTGGCGCGTCCCAACCGTGCCTGGTACATCGCCCTGCTCTGCACCATAGCGAGCGTCTGCGGCGGCGCGCTGGGCTGGTTCATCGGCTCGGAGCTGCTCTACCGGGTGGCCATGCCGCTGGTGCGCTTCTACCACTACCAAACCTCCCTCGACGCCCTGCAGCAGCGTTTCCGCGACTACGGCGTCTGGGTCGTGCTCATCAAGGGCCTCACCCCTATCCCCTACAAGATCGTCGCCATCGCCAGCGGTGCGGCACAGTTCAGCCTGCCGCTGTTCCTGGCGGCCAGCCTGGTCTCGCGCGGCTTCCGCTTCTTCCTGATCGCTGGCCTGCTCAGGCGTTTCGGCGCTCCGGTGCAGGAGTTCATCGAGAAGCGCCTGACCCTGATCGCCTCCGCCGTCGCCGTCGCCATCGTCGGCGGCGTGCTGTTGCTGAAATTCGTCTGATGCCGAACCATGTCGTCGTGGTCACCGGGGCGGGCGCAGGCGTCGGCCGGGCGACGGCACGCGAGTTCGCCAAGAAGGGCTGCGATGTCGGCCTGCTCGGCCGCAACCGGCACCGTCTGGATGAGGCCGCGGAAGAGATGCGCGCCTACGGTGTACGTACGGTGGTGGCGGTCGCCGACGTCGCCGACAGCGGGGCGGTGGAAGCCGCTGCCGACCGGATCGAGGCCACCCTGGGACCGATCACGATCTGGGTGAACAACGCGATGGCGACGGTGTTCTCGCCGGTCGCCGACCTCACCGCCGCCGACGTGCTGCGCGTGACCGAGGTCACCTATCTCGGCACCGTGCACGGGACCATGGCCGCACTTCGCAGGATGCGCCGGCGGGGCTCGGGCACCATCGTCAATGTCGGCTCGGCCCTGGCCTACCGCTCGGTGCCGCTGCAGGCCGTCTATTGCGGCGCCAAGTCGGCGATACGCGGCTTCACCGACAGCCTGCGCTCGGAGATCCTGCATGACGGCGACGACATCCACCTGACAATGGTGCACCTGCCGGCGGTGAACACGCCGCAGTTCGGCTGGGCGCGCAACCGCACCGGCAGGAAGCCGCGGCCGGTGCCGCCGATATACGAGCCGGAGATCCCCGCGCGCGCGATCGTCTTCGCCGCCTTCCATCACCGACGCGACGTGTGGGTCGGCTTCTCGACCGTGCTGGCGATCATGGCCGACCGGATCGGGGCGAGCCTCGCCGACCGCTACCTGGCCCGCGCCGGCTATTCCGCCCAGCTCGGTCATGAAGCCGCCGATCCGCACGCGCCGGACAACCTGCATGAGAGCGTGCCGGGCGACTACAAGGCACATGGCCGCTTCGACGCCCGCTTACGCAAGACCAGCCTCGCGCTGTTCACCTCGCGTCACAAGTCGGGACTGCTGGCGATTGGAATGGGTGTCGCCGCCGCCAGGTGGTCCGATCGCCGCGCGAAACGCCTGGCAGCCTGGCGTACGGATGTTGCCTGACCCGATCATCCGAAATTCATTCGGTGCGTGCACGAAGGCAATCCGGGACCTGATCGATGCCTATTCATGACCATCGTCGGCTGATCTTCGATCTGGATGCGATAAGGCTGTTTCTTCAGCAGGACGGCAAGGTTTCACAGAAGCTCAAGCTTTTTCCGAACAGGCTTTCGAAGGTGTCGTTGCACCCGGAGTCCAGGACCGTCAGCATCGATTATTTTCCGGAGGTTCGTGAGGGCGACGCGGTCGTCAAGAACATAGGCATCACGGAGATCGCCGCCATCCTGATAGAGCACTGCATCAGGCTCAACATCCCTATTCCCAGGGAGAGCAACAAATAGGTCACGGTAGAAGACAACTGCATCGTCGTCAGCTTCGTGAAGCGAATCGAGATTGACCATTGATACCATTTGCCCGATGGAGCGACCGGCCTCAGCTCGGCTTGCGCTCGTCGCCCGCGTGGCTGTGCACCATGCCCATATGTACCGTCAGCGCGCGCACCACCTTCTCGATGGCGGAAGCCGGCAGGACGAAGCCGGCAGGACGAAGCCGACCGGACCATAGGCAGGATGCTGGAAGGCGATCACGGAGCCTTCGGTCAGCGCCTCCGGCTGCACCACCCAGCGCGTCTTGAAGACCGGGTTGAAGTGCACGCCCTCGATCGGCGGGATCGGCAGGTTCTGCACCATGGTCGCGCGTGCCTGCCCCAGCCCGAAGATCAGCTGCGTGATCTGGTCGAGGCTGAGGGAAATCTCGCCGTCGAGGCCGCTTTCCGGCAACAGCGTCAGGGTGGCATTTTGCGTATCCTTCGACACGGCGACCCGCATGCGTGTGCTCAATGGGATCTCCTGCGTTAGAGCAACATTAGTCGAGTGGAGCATGGTCAAGCTGACCATGCTCCAGGGCCGGACTGCACCATACAGTCCGGTCGCGCGTTACGATACCAGATTGAAGCCAGGAACTGGGTCAGCCGCCCTGACGATGCAGGCCGCCCGCCCAGGCCCACCAACGCGCCGGCAGCCCTGCTTCAGCCAGCGCGAGGCGGGCCGCCCGCTCGTCGTCGAACAGGCCGAAGCAGGTGGCGCCGGAGCCGCTCATCCGCGCGAACAGGCAGCCGGGCAGCGCACGCAACGCCGCCAGCACCGCACTGATGTCCGGACAGATATGGCAGGCTGCGACCTCCAGGTCGTTCGACAGCGTAGCAAGGCTCGCCGCCAACGAACGCGTGTCGGACCAGCCGCGCGGCAGCTCCGCCTGCTTGCTGAAGCCCGGTCCCCGCGCCCGGAACACCGCCGCGGTGGCGACCGCCTGGCCGCAATTGACCAGCACCATGCCGAGCGGCGGCAGTGCCGGGGCCTCGTGCAGGATGTCGCCGACGCCCTGCATGCGCGCCGGACGCTGCGCCAGGCAAACCGGCACATCCGCTCCCAGGCCGGCCGCGATGGCGTGCAGCCGCCCGTCGTCCACGGTATCGAACGACCAGAAGCGACCCAGCAGGCGCAGCGTGGCGGCGGCGTCGGCGGAACCGCCACCGATCCCGGAGGCGACCGGCAGATGCTTCTCCAGCGTCAGGTGCACGCCCGGAAGCCCGCTCCGGCCATGGTCCGGATGCTCGGCCGCCAGGGCGCGCGCGGCGCGAAGCACCAGGTTGTCGTCGTGATCCGCCGGACCGGAAGCCTGCAGCGTGGCCGCGAACGGACCGAACAGCGAAAGCCGCAGGCCCGGGCTGGGCGACGCGGCGATCCGGTCGGCCGCCCCGGCGAACACCGCGAGGCTGTCGAGCAGGTGGTAGCCATCGTCGCGCCGGCCGGTCACGTGAAGGAACAGGTTGACCTTGGCGTGCGCAGTTTCCTTCGGCCCGCCAGCCGGCGGCAGGGTCACGGACGGCTGAACGGCAGCGCGTCCGCCGCCAGCACCGGATCGCCTCCTGGACGCACGGACTCGCGCAGCGCCGCGCGTATGCGGGCCTCGTCCTGCTTGTCGGGATGCAGGTTCAGCGACCAGCGCCACTGGTCGCGCGCCTCGACGCGACGCCCGGCGGCCCAGTAGGCGGCACCGAGGTGATAATTCACGGTGGCATCCTCGGGCATCTGCTCGGCGGCACGCTCGAGCTGGCGCACCGCCCCGGCGATGTCGTTCTGGCGGTACATCGCCCAGCCCAGGCTGTCGCGTATCGAGCCGTCATCGGGCTTGGAGTCGAGCGCGCGCTCGATCATCTGGCGCGCGTTGCCGAGGTCCTGCCTACGCTCCACCCAGCTATAGCCCAGGTAGTTCAGCAGGAAGGGCTGGTTGGGCGACAGCAGCAGCGCGTGCTGCAGGTCGGACTGCGCCTGAGGCCACTGCTGGTTGCGGTCATAGGCGGTGGCGCGTGCGAACAGGATCGGCCAGTCGCCGCCGGACAGCGGCGACATCAGCCGGATGGCGCGGTCGTAGGAGTCGATCGCGGCGGCATACTGGTGGTCGTCCTGCTGCAGGTCGCCGAGCGCCTGCTGCGGCTCCGCGCGGTTGGGGAAGGTCTTTGCCAGCCGTTCCAGGACCGAACGCGCCTGGGCATGCTCGCCGCTGGCCGCGCCGATGATGCCGGCACGCAGGGCGGCGACCGGCTCGAGCGGGTCGCCCGCCGGGATCTGGCGCAGGATCGAGAGCGCCTGCTGCGGCGCGTCGCCGGCATTCTGCAGGTCGGCCAGGAGCAGCCGGGCCGATGCAAGGTCCGGCTGCAAGTCGAGCGCGAACCGGAGCATGAAGCTTTCCGCCTCGCGTCCGCGCGGTCCCTGCTGCTGGATCAGGGAGGCGATCGTCAGGAACCCGCGCGCCAGGCCCTGCACCGACGTCGCCACCGGCGCGACCGACAACGACGCGTCGAGCCCGGGCTCGGCGATCGCCATGAGCGGCAGCTCACGCACCAGGGAATGCACCAGCGCCTGGCCCTCCACGGGCCTGCCGGCACGCACCAGGAAGCTGCCGTAGGATTGCACGAACACGAGGTCGGAGCCCGGATAGAGCGCCAGTGCCTGCTGATACAGCCGGCCGGCCTGCTCGGTGCGTCCGGCGAGGTCGGCGATCATTGCCGCGTGCAGGGTGTAGACGCCCGCCACCGGGCTGCCCTGGGTGAGCGACGTCAGGGTGGTCAGGGCGAGATCGGTCTGGCCCGCACCCTGCTGCGACCAGGCGACGAGCAGCGGCCGCAACAGCTCGTTGAGCGGCGAGTTCACGATCTGGCCGTAGCTGATCTGGGCGGCACTCCAGCGGCCGGCACGGGCGGCGTCGTTGCCGATCACCAGCGGCGCCAGTGGATTGCTGCTCACCTGTGGAGCCAGCGCCGCGGCCTCGCGACGACCTGCCAGGGTCGAGAATACGAAGGCCTGGCTGCGCACGCCGGCATCGCCCGGGTCGGTCCCGAGCACGTCCAGCAGCTTGGCCGAGGCGGTATCGGCGTCGCCGAGCGCGCCGGCGACGACGCCGCTCAGGTAGGCGCCGTAGACTGGCGGTGCCGCCGACGGCGCCTCGGTGGCGGCGAGTGCGCGTGGAACATTCCACGGCAGGCCCTGGAAGACCAGGATGGCAGAGATCAGGATGGCGCGGGATCTGGAGGGCATGCCCAGACAGGCTACCAGGGCCGTGTAACGGCGGCTATCCTGCGCAGGGCCATCGGGCAAACCCATCACATCGGAGGACCGTCCTGATTGATTTGACCGCGGCGGACGCGCTTGCCCTGCTGCGGCTGCAGGTGGAGTGGGGTGCGGACGAGGCACTCGACGAGCGTCCGTACGATCGCCTTGCGGCCGCCGCGCCGGCCGTCCGACCCGTGTCCGGACCGGTGATCGAGGCGATCCGGCCGGCTGCGGCGGTGTCGTCTCCCCGGGAAAACGATTCGGTGCCGGTCCTCCCGCTGCGCGGGCAGGCGCGGCGAGCGGAGGATGTCGCGGCGGCGGCCGGAAGCATCGACCTGCTGCGCGCCGCCCTGGTGGACTTCGACGGCTGCTCGCTGCGCGACACCGCGAGCCATACCCTGTTCGCGCAGGGCGACGCGGCATCGGGCCTGCTGCTGGTCGGCGAGGTGCCGGATGCCGATGAGGATCGCGCGGGGCACGCCTTTGCCGGACCGGCCGGCATCCTGCTCGACCGCATGCTCGCCAGCATAGGGCTGTCCCGCGACCGGATCCTGATCACGCCGCTGATCCCCTGGCGGCCACCGGGCGACCGCAAGGTGAGCCCGATCGAGATGGCGGCGTGCCTGCCGTTCCTGCATCGGCTGCTGGTCCTGGCACAACCGAGGTACGTGGTGCTGATGGGGGTACGTCCGACGCGCGCGCTGCTGGGTCCCGACGCCAGCCTCGGCAGGCTGCGCGGACGCTGGCTGCCGGTTGCGGTCCCCGGATCGCCGCAGCCGGTGCAGGCGCTGCCGATGCGTCATCCCGGCCACCTGCTGGCCAACCCGCCCTCGCGCCGGGATGCATGGCATGACCTGCTGCTCCTGCACGGCGCGATGGATCGTTAAAACTACATTATCGTCACAATGGCGTGATGAAATCGGGGGTCAACCGGTGCAATTGCTGGGACTCCCGTCCCGCAGCACGGAGCTTGCGCCAGATCGGCTGCATCCCGCACGGCATTCGCCGGTTACGTCTGCCATGCGACGAAATGGTCTGTTACGCGCCTCCAACGGGATACAGCTCGTCCTGACTTCCGCGGCATTGCTGGCGGCCGTGATCGGCGTCCCGGTGATCGCCCAGGGACGCGGCTGGAGCAGCCAGGCGAGCCTACTCGTCGAGCCTGCGAGCCCGCCTGTCGAGCCTGCGAGCCCGCCTGTCGAGACCGCCTTCGCGGTGCCGCGGATCGGCACGGCCGCGGGACAGGATGGCTGGCGCGGCGAAGTGGGCATAGTCCGGCCGCTTTCCGCCGCCGACGCCGCGCGCGTCCGCCAGGTGTTCGCGCTGCAGCAGTCCGGGCAGATCGAGCAGGCCAGCCGGGCTACCAGGAGCCTGCGCGACAGCCCCCTGCTCGGCGACCTGTTGGCCGACCGCTATCTCTCGCCCGATACGCAGCCGGACCAGCAGTCGCTGCGGCAGTGGCTGCGTCGCTGGGACGACCTGCCGGACGCGAAGGCGATCCGCCATCGCCTGTCCGACCTGTCGCACGGCAGGAACGTGCCGGCATCTGTCAGCGAACCGGCGTTGGACGCCGACCAGCCGCCACCGGAAGAGGCTGATCCCGCCGGGCAGGCATTCGAGCGCAATCCGCTTCTCGACCGCACGGTGCAGGCGCGCCTGGAGCGGGGCGGCGCACGCAGCGCGCTGCAGCTGGTCGCCGCCACCCGCCATATCGACCCACTCTACGCGGCCAGGCTGCGCGCCGAGATCGCGCGCGAGATGTTCACGTCGGGCGACGACGTCATGGCGCTGCGCACGGCGCGGGCCGCCCTGCGGCAATCCGGCGGCGCCATCGGCCTGGCCGCTTACGTGGCCGGGCTGGCGGCGTGGCGGCAGGGCCAGATCGCGCAGGCGCAGTCTTTCTTCGAGCAGGCATCGCGCGGCGCGCTGACCGCGGCCGGCACCCGTGCCGGCGCCGCATTCTGGGCCGCACGCGCGCACCGCCGCCTGCATGACGAGGTGGCCTGGCGCGCCTGGATGGGGCGTGCCGCGGCATCGTCCTACACCTTCTACGGCATGCTGGCTGCGCGCTTGCTCGGGCAGGCGGCAACCCCCGCGGTCATGGTCGCGGAGAACGCGTCGCGACGCCGTGCTCGGCGAGGTCGATACCGAGGCGGTAGCGGCCACTCCGGAAGGATGGCGGGCCTTCGCGCTGTTGCAGGTAGGCCAGCCGAGGCGGGCGGAAGCCGCGCTGCGGCAGCTCTGGCCGCGCGTGCAGACCGACGCAGCCCTGTGCCGCTCGATCGCGCTGGTGGCACAGGCGGCCGGCATGACCGGATTGTCGACGCAGCTCGCGGGCATCCTGCAGGCGCGTGACGACCGGCCGGCCGACACCGCGCGTTTTCCGGTGCCGCGCCTGCAGCCGCGACGGGGCTTCACCGTCAACCCGGCGCTGGTCTACGCCCTGACCCGGCTGGAATCGAACTTCAACAACAAGGCGGTCTCCGGGGCCGGTGCGCATGGCCTGATGCAGATCATGCCGGTGACGGCGGACTTCGTCATGGGCAGGCCGCTCCGCTTCAAGACCACCGTGCGCGCGCTGCACAACCCGGCGCTCAACCTCGAAGTCGGGCAGCGCTACCTGACCTACCTCGCCACCCGGGATGGGACATGCGGCGACCTGATCCGCCTGCTGGCGAGCTACAACGCCGGTCCGAACGCGCTCGCGCACTGGGATGAGTCGGCAGCCTCGGCCAGCGATCCGCTGCTGTTCATCGAGACCCTGCCGGTGCGCGAGACACGCGACTTCGTGCACCGGGCGCTGTCCTACCTGTGGATCTACGACGCGCGCATGGATCTCGCCGCACCTTCGCTGGATACGCTGGCGCAGGGCGGCTGGCCGCGTTTCGACGACGAGCAGAAGATGGCGTCCGCCAGGCCGGAGGTCGTCACGGCCGCGCGCTGATCCCCAGGTCGGGGTCTGTTAGCTCTTGATCCAGCCGCAGGCGGCGACAAGGCGCGAGATGCCCGTTGAGCTTGCCCCGGAAGCAATGTCCCAGGTACGAACGAAACGACCGCCTCATGTCACCTTGTATTCGTCACACCGCCTGGGCCACTCGACCTCCGCGTGACAATGCCGTCCGACGTTATTGGACCACCTCGACGGCGAAGGTAAGACCGGCACGCGCGACCAAGCGGTTCGCGAGATCACGACCGAGTGCTGCGCCGGGAGTCCAAACCCCACCCAGAACATTGGTCGACTCGCCGAGAAGGACAGCCGTCTCCGCAATGATCTTGGAAGTCGAGCCGTAGCCCGGATCGCGATCTCCGCTAACGGAAACGCGGATTTGACGACCGTCTTTGTTCACGCCGATGAAAAGGATGTCGTAGCTGCCGGCTTCCTGCTCCGCGCGACTCGGTCCTTCACCTGGTTGGCGTGCAGCGTCGCTGCCAAAGGAAAGTGGGTCGGAGGCGATGGCCTGGGCAATCGCCTTTCCCTGATCCCCCGAACCGGTGACGAGCATCTCGTCGTAGAGGAAGTCCGTCCCGTAAGCGTGATGCTGGAGGAGGTTGGAGCGATGGACATTGGATGTGTTGATGGGCGCCATGATGAACGGGGCGATCCAGGCATCGACGTCGGTGTCGTATGCAGCGTGCGTGCCCGAAGGCTGGGCCGGACCCTGAAAACCTGGCGCAAGGCAAAACGGATCGCCCGGAAGCGCCAGCACCCCCGGATCGTGAGCTGCCGGGACCGCCGCCGCGCGCAAGCTCGCTACCGTGCCGCCTGACAACCCTCCCTGTATCCGTCTTATACGGCCCTTCACCTGGACGGCCGGACAGCCGAACGTGACCCGCGCCGCATCCTGCAGGACCAACACACCCAGCTCAGACGGCACCGAGTCGAAGCCGCAGGAGAACAGGATCCGTGCACCCGATGCCTTGGCTTCCGCTTCGTGCGCATCGATCATCGCCCGCATCCAGGCCGTCTCGCCGCTTAGGTCCAGGTAGTCGATCCCGCCTTGGACGCAGGCCGCAACCAGCGCTGAACCATAAAGCTGATAAGGTCCGACTGTCGTGATCACCATCCGTGTGCGGGCACTGAGGGCGGAGAGCGTGGGCAGGTTGTCGGCATCTGCGACCACCAGCGGAACGTCGGCCGGTGCACCGATTTCCTCGCGCACGGCGGCAAGCCGATCGAGATCGCGTCCTGCAAGCCCCCATGCCAATTTGGAACCGTAATGCTGTGCAAAGTGTTCGGCTACGAGACGACCGGTAAAGCCACTCGCGCCATAAATCAGGACGTCAAATTCTTTAATGCTAGTCATCAAACTTCCTAAATCTATCTAATGCATGCCGGCCGCTACGAAGGCGGCGTTCCGGAACCTGTGGCACAGACGATGGGTGCGACCCCGTGGCGTCAAGAGAAGGGCTCCAAGCGGCGGGCAGTCCCTCAAGAGTTAAGACCTTGTTGGAAGGCGGCGCAAATCTTCATTCACTGGTTCAGGCTGCGTGCTGAAGTGGGTGATCGCCGACCCGGGCTACAGCAGCTACGCCTTTCGTGAGCACATCCGGAGCCTGGGCACGCGGCCGCTGATTCCGACTGGGAGGACCGAGGAGACGCTTCTAGAGCGTCCCTGGGCCAGGCTGAAGGAATGATACGCCGTCGCCACGCGCTACGAAAAAAGCTCCTGCTCCTTTACGAGCATCTCATGCTTCGCGGCCGCCTGTGACTGGATCAAGAGCTAACAGGCCCAGCATATGTCGGTTTCAGTTCTCGGCCAGCTTCTGGCGGCTGGCCTGCACCCGCTGCACCCGCCTGCCATCCATCTCCACCACCTCGAACGTCCAGCCCGAGAAGGCCACCTTGTCGCCCACCGCCGGCACCCGGCGGAGCAGCGCCAGGATCAGGCCCGCCAAGGTGTGGTAGCTGCCCGCCGCCGGCAGGTCGCCCAGCATCAGCCGGTCCTTGATCTCGTCCGCGGGCGAGGTGCCATCGAGGTTGACCACGCCGTCATGCGCGTGGGTCAGCGCCGGAGCGGCGCCCAGCTCGGGCTGCTCGCCGACGATGGCGCCGAAGATGTCGGCGATGGTGACAATGCCCTCGAACGTGCCGTACTCGTCGAGCACCAGCAGGATGCCCAGCGGCAGCCCGCGCAGGCGCTCCAGGGCGTTGAAGGCGCTGATCGTCTCGGGCACCACCTGCGGCGGCCGGATCACGGACTCGATGCTGAGCTGGCTGCCCTCGAGCAGCAGGTCGAGCGCGTCCTTGACCAGGATGATGCCGACCGGGTCGTCCACGTCGCCATCGCATACCACCAGCCTGGTATGGGTGACGTTCTTCAGGACCGCCGCCAGCTCGGCGTGCCCGGCATGGCGCTCGATCCAGGCGAGCTCGTTGCGCGGCGTCATGATCGCACGCACCGGGCGGTCCGCGAGGCGGAGCAGGCGCTCGATCATATTGTGCTCCTCCACCTCCAGCAGCCCTGCCTGGGCACCCTCCGCCAGCACGGCGCGCAGCTCCTCCTCGGTCACGCTCTGCCGCGCCTCGCGCGAGATGCCGACCAGGCGCAGCACCAGGGCGGAGGCCCATCCCAGCAGCCAGATTACCGGGCTCGCGACGCGGGCGAGCAGCAGCAGCGGCAGCGCCAGCCGCGCGGCAATGGTCTCGGGGTGGCGCAGGGCGAGCTGCTTGGGCACCAGCTCGCCGAGCACCAGCATCAGCGAGGTGATCGCGATCACCACCAGCGCCAGCGCCAGCTCGCTGGCGAACGGCCTGAGCAGCGCCACGCGCTGGAGGTGCGGCGTGAGCACGCCCGCGATGCGGGCGCCGCCGAAGGTGCCTTCGATGATGCTGACCAGGGTGATGCCGACCTGCACCGTCGGCAGGAAGCGCTGTGGATCCTCGGCCAGCCTGCGGGCGTGGCCGGCGCCGCTGACGCCGCGCCGCTCCAGCACGGCGAGCCGGGGCCTACGGGCGGAGATGAGCGCCAACTCGCCCATCGCGAAGACGCCGTTCAACAGCACCAGCAACACGACCATAATCATCGAGACGATCATGGCCGCATCCTATGGACCGGATGCTGCCGGCGCCAGGAGGCCAGGCCGTGCCGCGTGTCAGTCCGCGGCGTCGGCCTCGACGCGCTTGACGACCGGCGGACGCGCCGGCTTCTTGCGGGCGGCGATCTCGGCCATGCGCTCGTCCACGTGCTTGGTGAAGGTGTACTCGGCAGGACGCTGATGCTCCAGCGAGATCTCCGGAGCCATCGGTCCTTCGGTCTGCGGCCCGGTCAGCGCCACCTTCAGGATGTGCAGCGGGCGCTTCACGGCGTCCATCACGGCGGTGGATTCGTAGCCGGAATGCACCATGCAGTCGGCGCACTTCTCGTAGTTGCCGGTACCGTACTGCTCCCAGGCGGTGTCGTCCATCAGCTCCTTGAACGAGGTAGCATAGCCCTCGCCGAGCAGGTAGCAAGGGCGCTGCCAGCCGAACACGTTGCGCAGCGGCTTGCCCCAGGGCGTGCAGTGGTAGGTCTCGTTGCCGGCCAGGAAGTTCAGGAACAGCGGCGACTGCGTGAACTTCCACTTCTTGCCCTTGCCATAGCGGAAGATGTCGCGGAACAGCTGCTTGGTCTTCTGACGGTTCAGGAAGTGGGCCTGGTCCGGGGCTCGCTCGTAGGCATAGCCCGGCGCGGTCATGATGCCGTCCACGCCGAGCGCCATCACCTCGTCGAAGAAGTCGGCGATCCGCTTGGGGTCGACGCCGTCGAACAGGGTGCAGTTGATCGATACCCGGAAGCCGCGCGCCTTGGCCTTCTTGATCGCCGCCACCGCGCGGTCAAACACGCCGTCCTGGCACACCGATGCATCGTGCGTAAGCTGGTCGCCATCGAGATGCACGTCCCAAGAAAAGAACGGGTCGGGCTGGTAGTCGTCGAGCTTCTTCTCCAGCAGCAGGGCGTTGGTGCAGAGATAGACGTACTTCCTGCGCGCCAGCAGGCCGCGTATGATCTCGGGCATCTCCTTGTGTAGCAGCGGCTCGCCGCCGGCGACCGCGATCACGGGCGCGCCGCACTCGGTGTCGGCGTCGAGGCATTCCTGCACCGACAGGCGCTGGTTCAGGATCGGCGCCGGATAGTCGATCTTGCCGCAGCCGGCGCAGGCCAGGTTGCAGCGGAACAGCGGCTCCAGCATCAGCACCAGTGGGTAGCGCTTGCGCCCCAGCAGGTGCTGCTTGACGACGTATGCGCCGACCCTCACTGCCTGCATCAACGGTACGGCCATTGGAACTCCGTTCCTGTGCCGGCCGCGACGGGCCGGAGCTTCGGGAGGTGCAGCGCCAGGCCAGTCTTGCCGCGCGCGATCACTGGCCGACGCGAGCTTGAGCCGGCGCCAGCGAGACACCTGATGGATTTGCTTCTATAATCTAGGTGGGGCGGCTACCGCAAACACCGCCCCCGCTGGGACCGCTTCATCTCGGGCCAGGCTGTGACCCGCTTGCAACAATAAGGCACCCGTGTCTGGCAAAACGGACGGCTTTGGCGTTAGAAGCTGCGATCGGATCGTACGCCACCCGTATCCGGGCGCCCACGACACAGCGGAAGCTGGCGGGCACGAGAGGGAGTTGACAAAGATGGACCAGCCGAAAGCAGTTCCCGATCCCTCCGTCGCGATGTCTCTCGCCGACAGGACCGGCCGTGATGCCAGGCTGCGATCCGTCGATAACGGCGCCAAGAACAACCTCGGCCACAACTCCAGCCACATGCTGAGCACGCCGCTGCTCGACCGCATCCGCTCGCCGCACGACCTCCGCCACCTCACCTCGGAGCAGCTCACCCAGGTCGCCGACGAGCTGCGCGCCGAGACCCTGGACGCCGTCTCCACCACCGGCGGCCACCTGGGCGCCTCGCTCGGCGTGGTCGAGCTCACGGTTGCCCTGCACGCGGTGTTCGACACGCCGAACGACCGGCTGATCTGGGACGTCGGCCATCAGACCTACCCCCACAAGATCCTCACCGAGCGGCGCGACCGCATACGCACGCTGCGCCAGCCGGGCGGCCTGTCGGGCTTCACCCGCCGGTCGGAGAGCCAGTACGACCCGTTCGGCGCCGCGCACTCCTCGACCTCGATCTCGGCCGGCCTCGGCATGGCGACCGCGCACGACCTGCTGGCCCACGAGGACACGGCCTACAAGGACCGCCACGTGATCGCGGTGATCGGCGACGGCGCCATCTCGGCGGGCATGGCCTACGAGGCGATGAACAATGCCGGCTCGTCGCGCGCGCGGCTGATCGTGGTGCTGAACGACAACGAGATGTCGATCGCCCCGCCGGTCGGCGCGATGAGCGCCTACCTGTCGCGGCTGATGTCGTCGCGCTCGTTCCTGAACCTGCGCGACCTCGCCGGGCGGCTGGCCAAGCGGCTGCCGCACCCGATCGAGCGCACCGCCAAGAAGGCCGAGGAGTATGCCCGCGGCATCCTGACCGGCGGCACGCTGTTCGAGGAGCTGGGCTTCTATTATATCGGCCCGATCGACGGCCACAACATGGACCACCTGCTGCCGGTGCTGCGCAACCTGCGCGAGGCGGACGAGCGCGGGCCGGTGCTGCTGCACGTGATCACCCAGAAGGGCCGCGGCTATGCGCCGGCGGAGGCTTCCGGCGACAAGTTCCACGCCGTCAGCAAGTTCAACGTCATCACCGGCGAGCAGGCGATCACGCCGCCCGGACCGCCGAGCTACACCTCGGTGTTCAGCCAGGGGCTGCTGGCCGCCGCCGAAGCCGATCCGCGCATCGTCGCCATCACCGCGGCGATGCCCTCGGGCACCGGGCTGGAGAAGTTCGCCAAGCGCTTCCCGGACCGCTTCTTCGACGTCGGCATCGCCGAGCAGCACGCGGTGACCTTCGCCGCCGGCATGGCCACCGAGGGGCTGCGTCCGTTCTGCGCGATCTACTCCACCTTCCTGCAGCGTGCCTACGACCAGGTCGTGCACGACGTGGTGCTGCAGAACCTGCCGGTGCGCTTCGCCATCGACCGCGCCGGACTGGTCGGCGCGGACGGCGCCACTCATGCCGGCTCGTTCGACCTGAACTATCTCGGCTGCCTGCCCAACATGACCATCATGGCGCCGTCCGACGAGCTCGAGCTGCTGCACATGACCGCCACCTCGGCAGCCTTCGACGACGGCCCGATCGCGCTGCGCTACCCGCGCGGCAACGGCAGCGGCCTGGTGCTGCCGGCGAAGGGCGAGATCATCGAGATCGGACGCGGCCGCGTGCTGCGCGAGGCCGGCCGCCAGAGCAGCCGCGAGAAGGGCGGCATCGCGCTGCTCAGCCTGGGCACGCGGCTCGGCGAGGTGCTGCGCGCCGCCGACGAGCTGGCCGCGCGCGGCCTGCCGCCGACCGTGGTCGATGCCCGCTTCGCCAAGCCGCTGGACGTGGCGCTGATCGAGCAGCTGGCGCGCAACCACGCGGTGCTGATCACCGTCGAGGAAGGTGCGGCGGGCGGGTTCGGCGCCGCCGTGATGCACCACCTGGCGCATGCCGGCCTGCTCGACCATGTCCGCTTCCGGCCGATGACGCTTCCGGACAAGCTGATCGACCACAACACCCCCGTCGCGCAGATCGCCGAGGCCGGGCTGTCCGCCAGGCACATCGTCGCCACGGCCCTCACCGCCCTCGGCGTGACGGCTGCGGCGGCCGAGGGGTTGTCTGTCGGGCGGTCCGGTCCGACATCGTGACCGTGATACGAACCTCCCTGCTGCTCGGCGCGCTGACGCTGGCCACGCCGGCCGCGCTGTTACGGGCTACATCCCCTGCTTGGGCGCAGCAGGCCATGGGTGCCGCCGCACCGGTCGCGGCACTCTACGACGCCCTCACCGCGATCCGCAGCCAGGCTGGCTCGACGTCGTTCGCGCAACGGGCGCAGCGCCTGGCACCCGCCATCGACCAGGCCTTCAACCTGCCGACCATCCTGCAGAACTCGATCGGGCTGCGCTTTCGCTCGCTGCCCGACGCACAGAAGCAGCAGCTCGAGCAGGTGTTCCGGCAGTTCACCATCGCCCGCTACGTCTCGAACTTCGCCTCCAAGTCCGGCGATGCCCTGAAGGTGCTGCCGGGTGCGCACCCTTCTTCCTACGGGTCGGACCAGATCGTGCAGACCCAGATCACGTCCGCGTCTGGTGACGCCACCAAGCTCGACTACGTCATGCGTCGGTTCCCGCAGGGATGGCAGGCGGTGGATGTGCTCGTCGATGGTCATATCAGCCAGGTTGCCGTGCAACGCTCGGACTTCGGCTCGACCGTGTCGGCGGGCGACGCGACTTCCCTAATCGAGAGCCTCAAGAAGAAGATACAGAGTTTCTCTGAGACCTGACCTTCGCTCGAATCAACTCACCGCCGAGGCCCGAATTCGCTAGATGACGTGCTCATGATAGCATTGCCGTTCTCAGCACCACTGCTTGCCGCCAGCTTGGAGGGCATCGCGGTGCTGGGATGCGTGCAGGCGGCAGCGGGCGCCATGGTGGTCGGCCGGTTCCGCAGTCGCATGCGCACGCCAGGGCAGGCAGCCGCGCCGGACGCCGAACTGCCGGCGATCAGCGTGCTCAAGCCGCTTTACGGCGACGAGCCGATGCTCGAACAGGCGCTGCTAGGCTTCGTCACCCAGGACTACCCGCGGCTGCAGATCGTGTTCGGCGTGCAGAGCGCCTCCGACCCGGCGATCGCGGTGGTGCAGCGGCTGCGCCGGCGCTTCCCGGACCGCGACCTCTGCCTGGTGATCGACGCCACCCAGCACGGCCAGAACCGCAAGATCGGTAACCTGATCAACATGCTGCCGCACGCGCTGCATGACCTGCTGGTGATCTCGGACTCGGACATCCATGTCGCCCCGGACTATCTGCGGCAGGTGGCGTGCAGCTTCGCGGCCGGCCGTGACGTCGGGCTGGTGACGACGCTCTACCACGGCATCCCGGCCTCCCCGAGCCTGTCCCGGCGCCTGGCGGCCGGACAGATCAACCACAGCTTCATGCCCGGCGTGCTACTGTCGCGCCTGCTCGGGCGGCAGGACTGCCTGGGCTCGACCATGGCGCTGAAGCGCGACATCCTGGAGGCCATCGGCGGCCTGCAGGCGCTGTCGGCCCACGTCGCCGACGACTCCGTGCTCGGCAAGCTGGTGCGCGAGCAGGGTCGGACGATCGCGATCGCCCCCAGCCTGACCGCCACGACGATCGCCGACAGCGGCGCCGCCGACCTTTTCGCGCACGAGCTGCGCTGGGGCCGCACGGTACGCGCGGTCGAGCCGCTCGGCTATGCGTTGTCGGCGGTGCAGTTCCCGCTGTTCTGGGCCAGCCTGGCGCTGGCCGCCGCACCGCAGGCCGGCTGGACCTGGATCCTGTTCGCCGTGATCTGGGCGTTCCGCGGCGCCGTCGCGGCGCGCATCGACAGGCTGATCGACATCATGGGCCATGATCGCGAGGCCGAAGGGGGTCGCGACGGCATCCCCTTCCTGTTGCTGCCGATGCGGGACTGGCTGTCAGCGGTGGTCATGGCCGCCAGCTTCACCGGCCGCCGGGTCGCGTGGCGCGGACAGATGCTGCACGTCTCCGGCTGGTCGCCGTCGCGCCGGGCACCGGAAGCCATCGAGCCGCACCCCATATCGCATGCGCTGCTAGCGCATGCGCACCAGACCCTCGCCCAAGGTGATTGACCCGTCATGATGAAGACCCTGTTCCTGCAGCCACCCTCCTTCGACGGCTTCGACGGCGGCGCTGGCTCGCGCTACCAGGCCAAGCGCGAGATCAAGTCGTTCTGGTACCCGACCTGGCTGGCCCAGCCGGCCGCGCTGATCCCGGACAGCCGCCTGATCGACGCGCCGCCCGCGCGCATGGGCATGGAGCCGGTGCTGGCCGATGCGATGGAGCGCGACCTGGTGGTGCTGCACACCTCGACGCCTTCGTTCGCCTCGGACGTGAAGGTGGCCCAGGCTCTGAAGGATGCGAAGCCTTCGCTCAAGATCGGCATGGTCGGCGCCAAGGTCGCGGTGCAGCCGGAGGAGAGCCTGCTGAAGGGCGCGCCGATCGACTTCGTGGCGCGCAACGAGTTCGATTTCACCATCAAGGAGGTCGCCGAGGGCCGCGACCTCAAGGATATCGACGGCATCTCGTTCCGTAACGCGGACGGCGTCATGGTGCATAACCGCGAGCGCGCCATGATCGAGAACATGGACACGCTGCCGTTCGTGACCGACGTCTACAAGCGCGACCTGCGCATCGAGGACTACTTCATCGGCTACCTGATGCACCCGTACATCTCGATCTACACGGGTCGCGGCTGCAAGTCGCACTGCACTTTCTGCCTGTGGCCGCAGACCGTGGGCGGGCATCGCTACCGCACCCGCTCGCCGGAGCACGTCGCCGAGGAGATCCGCGCGGCACGCAAGATGTTCCCGCAGGTGCGCGAGTTCTTCTTCGACGACGACACCTTCACCGACGACCTGCCGCGCGCCGAGGCGATCGCGCGCGAGCTCGGCCGCATGGGGGTGGTCTGGTCCTGCAACGCCAAGGCGAACGTGCCGCGCAAGACGCTGCAGGTGCTCAAGGAGAACGGGCTGCGCCTGCTGCTGGTGGGCTACGAGAGCGGCAACCAGCAAATTCTGTACAACATCAAGAAGGGCATGCGCATCGAGGTCGCCAAGCAGTTCACCAAGGACTGCCACGAGCTCGGCATCAAGATCCACGGCACCTTCATCCTGGGCCTGCCCGGCGAGACACGCGAGACCATCCAGGAGACCATCCGCTTCGCCACCGAGATCAACCCGCACACGCTGCAGGTAAGCCTGGCGGCGCCGTATCCGGGCACCTTCCTGCACAAGCAGGCGACCGAGAACGGCTGGCTCGACGAGAAGAACGCCGAGTTGATCGACGAGCACGGCATCCAGATCGCGCCGCTGACCTACCCGCATCTGTCGCACACCGAGATCTTCGACAGCGTCGAGACCTTCTACCGGAAGTTCTATTTCCGGGCGCCGAAGATCGCCTCCATCGTCGGCGAGATGGTGCGCAGCCCGCAGATGATGAAGCGCCGCCTGCGCGAGGGCGTGGAGTTCTTCCAGTTCCTCAAGGAGCGCCACGCGGCGTAAGGTCGCTTGCCAAAGCGGGTCATCATCTCGGCGGATGATTTCGGCCTCAGCGAGGAAGTCAACGAGGCGGTGGAGCAGGCCCACCTGCGCGGCCTGCTCGGCACCGCCAGCCTGATGGTGGCGGGTCCCGCCGCGGCCGACGCGGTGGCGCGTGCCCGTCGGCTGCCCGGGCTCCATGTCGGGCTGCACCTGGTGGCGATCGAGGGCCCGGCGGTGCTGCCGCGCGCCCGCATCCCGCTCCTGCTCGGTCCGGACGGACGGTTTCCTTCGGACCAGCTCGCCCTTGGGGTGCGCTACTTCTTTCGGCCGGACGTGCGTCGCCAGCTGGCCCTGGAGATCGCGGCGCAGTTCGAGGCGTTCGCGTCGACCGGGCTGTGCCTCGACCACGCCAACGCCCACAAGCACATGCACCTGCACCCCACCGTGGGCCACCTGCTGATCCAGGCCGGCAGGCGGCACGGCCTGCGCGCCCTGCGCGTCCCCAACGAGCTGCCCGGTCCCCTGGAGGCCGCGGACGGCACCCGCGACACGCGTGCGGCGGCGGCGTTGCGGCTGTGGACCCGCCTGCTGCGCGCGCAGGCCCAACGCGCCGGCCTAGTCACCAACGATGCCTGCTTCGGCCTGGCCTGGAGCGGTCGCATGGAGGCCGGGCGCGTGACGAGGCTCGCCGCCCACCTGCCGGAGGGGTTGAGCGAGATCTACTTCCATCCGGCCACGTCGAAGAACGCCGAGATCAGCCGGCTGATGCCGGCCTACGCGCACGAGGCCGAGCTGGCGACGCTCTGCGATCCCGGCTTCCGCGACGCCCTGTCGCGGTCGGCCGTCACCTGCTCGACCTGGCGGGACCTCTCGCGTTCCGCGTCGGTCATGTAGTCGCGTGTGGTCGGCACGGCGTCGAGGCGACGGGTGAGCTGGATCTGGAACACCATGCTGGTCCGGTAGCGGAAGCCGACCTCGCACAGGGCCAAGTAGAATTCCCACATCCGGCAGAACCGCGCGTCGTACAGGCGGGCGGCCTCGTCGCGACGGGCGCAGAAGCGCTCGCGCCAGTGGCGCAGGGTTTCGGCGTAGTGCAGCCGCAGGATCTCGATGTCGGTGACGAAGAGCCCGCTGCGCTCGACCGCGGCGAGCACCTCCGAGAGCGACGGCTGGTCGGCACCGGGGAAGATGTAGCGGCGTATGAACGGGTTGATCGGTCCGGGCGTATCGGCAAAGCCGCACGCGTGCAGCAGCGCCACGCCGTCATCCTCCAGCAGGTCGTACAGCTTGGCGAAGAACGCGTCGTAGTGGCGCTTGCCGACATGCTCGAACATGCCGACGGAGACGATGCGGTCATAGCGCCCACGCTCGCTACGTTAGTCGCGCAGCTCGAACCGGACCTGATCGTCGAGCCCCGAGGCGGCGGCGCGACGGCGGCTGACCGCGTGCTGCTCGGCGCTGAGCGTCACGCCGGTCACCTCCGCGCCGGCCTCCCGGGCCAGGCTGAGCGCCAGGCCGCCCCAGCCGGAACCGATATCCAGCACGCGCAGTCCCGGCCGGTCGAGCAGCAGTTTGGCCGCGATGTGCCGCTTCTTGGCCTCCTGCGCGGCCTCCAGGCTGTCGCCGGGATGCGCGAAGTAGGCGCAGGAGTACTGCCAGTCCTCGTCCAGGAACAGGGCGTAGAGTTCGGGCGACAGGTCGTAATGGTGGGCGACGTTCCGCCGTGCCCGGTGGGCGGGGTTGCGCTGCCGCATGCCCGCAAGCAGGTGGCGGGCGCGCACGAACCACGGCGGACGGGACAGGTCGCGCAGGTTCTCCGCCACCACCGCGAGGAAGTCGTAGATCGAGCCCTCCTCGACCCGCAGGGTGCCATTCATGTAGGCCTCGCCCAGGGCGAGCGCCGGGCGGAGCGCGATGGCGAGGTCGGCGGCGCGCCCGGTGATGCGTATGGTGCTGCTGGGTGGCGATCCATCGCCGACGAGGTGGCGTCGCCCTGCCGCGTCGATGACGCATACACAACCATGCCGGACGAAGGATCGTAGCGTGGATGCGACCGTCAGCATGAGACGATGTCTCGCACGAGGGGACAGGCGACTATTTATGACATTACGTCGGCGTCTGGCAATGTCGGGGTGCGGGCGGGCTCGGCCTCCGGCCCATCGCGGCCGGTAGATGAAAAACCCCCGGACCGTGGATACGTGTCCGGGGGCTGATAGCGTGGGGAAGCGAAGGCTACGCGATGCTCTCGCGCACCCACTCCTTGAGCTGGCTCTTGGGCAGCGCGCCGACCTTGGTCGCGGCCGGCTTGCCGTCCTTGAACAGGATCATGGTCGGGATGCCGCGCACCGCATAGGCGTTTGGGGTCATCGGGTTCTCGTCGATATTGACCTTGGCGACCGTGACCTGGCCCTTGAACTCCGCGCCGATCTCCTCGAGCGCG
>JAABUQ010001915.1_pt1:5000-42926 | contig 42926 bp, 29 predicted proteins | sample 5560001 | NCBI WGS metagenome assembly JAABUQ01 (sample SAMN10711888, study PRJNA513371) | rock metagenome | isolation source: Antarctica rocks | place: Antarctica: Victoria Land, Finger Mt nord | collected 2015-12-18 | reverse complement strand
ACTGGGCGGTGGCGAAGATGCGCGCGCTCGGCTTCAGGAACGTCCATGTCGAGCCGTTCACCATACCCGGCTGGGCGCGCGGAGTCGAAACCGCCGAGGTGAGCGCGCCCGTGCCCCAGCGTCTCGCGATCACCGCTCTCGGCCACAGCGGCGCGACACCGCCGCGTGGGATCGACGCCGAGGTGGTCGGTTTCCCGTCGATGGCCGCGTTCCGCGAGGCGACGCCCGCGCAGGTCGCTGGGAAGATCGTCTTCATCACGCACCGAATGGCGGTGACGCAGGACGGCTCGAGCTACGGCGCGTTCAACGCGATACGCACGCGCGCGCCCGCAATGGCGTCCAAGATGGGTGCCGCCGCGATCGTGATCCGCAGCCTGGGCACGGACAATCACCGCCTGCCGCACACGGGCGTGACGATTTGGGATGCGAGCAGCAACGGTGCGTCCGGTCGTCCGCGCACCGAAATCGTGAGCGCGACGCCCATTCCGGCCGCCGCCATGTCCGTGCCCGACAGCGAGATGCTCGAACGCCTGCTCGCGCGTGGCCCGGTCCGGCTACATCTGACGCTCACGCCGCGCTTCACCGGTCCCGCGCCCAGTGGCAATGTTATCGGTGAAATACCGGGGACCGGGCGTCCGGACGAGATCGTGCTGATCGGCGGGCATCTCGATAGCTGGGATCTGGGCACGGGCGCGATCGACGATGGCACGGGCGTCGCGGTGACGATGGCAGCGGCCAAGCTGATCGCGGATCACGGTCCCGCGCGGCGCACGATCCGCGTGGTCGCGTGGGGGTCGGAGGAGATCGGGCTGAACGGCGGCACGGCCTACGCCAAGGCGCACGGGGCCGATCATCATATCCTGGCGGCCGAGGATGATTTTGGTACAGGCCGTGCGTGGAAGATGGACACGCGCGTGGCGGACGCCGCGCTGCCAACCGTGACCGCGATGGCGCGCGTGCTGCTGCCGCTCGGCATTTCGTTGGGCGGCAACGACGGCGGCTACGAGAGCGACCTCGGCCCGCTTGCGGCGTTCGGCGTCCCCGTGCTTGATCTCGCGCAGGACGGTACGGGCTATTTCGCGCTGCACCACACCGCGGACGATACGCTCGACAAGGTGGACGCCCATGCGCTCGACCAAACGACCGCGGCCTACGCGGCAATGGTGTGGATGGCGGCGAACGGCGACGCGACCTTCGGCCCGGCCAAGCCCGAAGCGGCGCGCTGAGCGGCGGCGCGCGCGATCAAGACCCGCGCGCGCGGCTGAGCGAGAAAGGCCGGTCCTGCGGGCGCACCGCCCACCGTTTGTTCGGCGAAGCGACCATCGTGAAGCGCAGTTCGCCGCCCGCCATAAGCTCGGCGTGGCGCAGATAGGCGCGCGGCAGCGGGCGGCCGTCCAGCGTGAGCGCGCCCACATAGGGGTGCGCGTCGCCGAGCCCGTCCGCGACGATGGTGAAATGCTTGCCGTTGGCCAGATTTAGCACCGCGCGGTCCACGAACGGTCGCCCGATCACATATTCCAAGCTTCCGGGCGTGACCGGGTAGAAGCCCAGCGCGGTAAACACCAACCACGCGGACATCTGCCCCAGATCGTCATTGCCCGCGAGGCCGTCGGCGGTGGGCTTGTACTGGCTGTCGACGATCTGTTTCAGCCGCGCCTGCGTGCGCCACGGCGCGCCCGCGTAGGTGTAGAGGTAGGCGACGTGATGGCTTGGCTCGTTGCCATGGATATACTGGCCGATCAGGCCGACAATATCCTCGGCGTGGCTGTAGTCGAGCTTGCTGTTGTCATAATCGAACATTTGGTCGAGCTTGGCGACTGTCGCTTGGTCGCCGCCCATCGCGCGCACCAGTCCCGCCTCGTCCTGCGGCACGAACCAGCTATATTGCCAGGCGTTGCCCTCGGTGTAATCCGATCCATAGTTGATCGCGGTCGGATCGAAGGGCGTGCGGAACTGGCCGTCCGCCTTGCGCGCGCGGACGAAGCCGGTCCGGGTGTCGAAGCTGTTGCGCCAATTGCCCGCGCGCTTGTCGAAGGTGGCGGCGATGTCGGCGCGGCCCATTGCGCGCGCGGTGCGGGCGATCGTCCAATCGTCATAGGCGTATTCGACCGTCTTGGACGCGGCTTCGGGCTCGCGGTCGATCGGCACGTAGCCGCGCTTCATATACTCGCCGAGCCCGCCATAGGGCGCGTAGGTTGCGCTCGCGACCATCGCGTCGAGCGCGGCCTTCGCGTCGAAACCGACGATGCCCTTCAGATACGCGTCCGCGATCACCGGGACCGCGTGATAGCCGATCATCGTCCACGTCTCGCGGCCCTGATATTGCCACACTGGCAGGATGCCGAACGGGCTGTCGTGCTGGCTGGCGATCAGCGAACGAACGATATCGGTGGTGGTGGCGGGCGGCTGGACGATGGTGAGCAGCGGATGCTCGGCGCGGAACGTGTCCCACAGCGAGAAGGTCGAGCGGAAGGTGAAGCCGTCCGCGTGGTGGACCGCATTGTCCGGCCCCCGGTAGCGTCCGTCCGCGTCGCCCGCCACGCAAGGCGCGAGCAGGCTGTGGTAGAGCGCGGTGTAGACCGATCGCCGCATCGGAGCGGACGCGTCGATGTCCACCGCCGCGAACGCGGTTTCCCACCGGGCGGTGGTGGCGGCGCGGATCGCCTCGAAGTCGCCCGGCTCGCTGTCCAGATTGGCGATTGCGCCCGCCTCGTCCACCGACGATAGCGCCACCTTGACTTCCAGCGGCCGCGCGAGCGGACCGAAGTCGAGCCGCGCCACGAGCGCGCGGCCCGTCCGCTCGGCCACCGCCTCGTCGCCGCGCCCTGGCCCCTGGAAGCCCTTGTAGGCGATGTTGGCCTCGGTATCGCGGAACGCGTGGCCGCTCAGCGGGGCGGAGACGCGCATCGCAAAATAGAGCTGGCGATCGGGTGCCCAGCCGCGCGTCTGGCGTGCGCCGGTGATCGTGCCGTCGGGCCGCAGGCGGATGGAAGACCACAGCACCTTGCCCGGATAACTGTAGAGCGAGGTGCGCAGATCGATGACCAGATGCACCGCCTTGCCCGTCGGGAAGGCGTAGCGATGGACCCCCACGCGTGTGCCCGCGGTCATCTCGGCACGCACGCCGGGATCGGTAAGCGTCACCGCGTAATAGCCCGGGCGTGCGATCTCGCTCGCATGGGCGAAGCGCGAGCGGTAGCCCGAGCCGGGCCTGGCGGGATCGCCGGGTTCGAGCGCGACGGTGTCGCCCGCGACCGGCATCACGAGGAAATCGCCCAGATCGGAATGGCCCGCGCCCGAGAAGTGCGTGTGGCTGAACCCCTCGATCGTCGGATCGGAATAGCGGTAGCCCGCCGCCCATTTATAGCTCTCGCGGACCTGGTGGCTGGTGTCGGTATCGGGGCTGAGCTGCACCATGCCGAAGGGCGCGACCGCGCCGGGGAACGTGTGCCCCTCGCCGGCGGTGCCGATCATTGGATCGACCGCGTCGAAACGCGTGCTGGCGTTGGCGGGGGCGGCGAGGGCGAGGGCGGTGAGGCCGACGAGCAGGCGGGGGGTCATGGCAAGCACGATGCACCGGGGCGCGGCGCGAGGGAAGCGCGAGGATGAGGCTGGAGGCGGGCACCGGGGCGGCCGCCTATCAGCTCGCGCCAAGCGCAATGCAAAATAGGCGTGGTCGCGCGCAGTTCGATCCGCTAACCTTTGATCCTCGCGCAACGCCGAAACTCGCGTGCGCGAAGGAGTCTGGCCCTTGAAGACCTTGTTGATCGCCGCATCCGTACTTGCCGCAACCGCCGCCCACGCCCAGCCCACGCCCACGCCCACGCCCACGCCCACGCCCACGCTCCACCGCATCGACCGGCTTGCGATCGCGCCGGCGGGAGACAGCCTCGCCGCGATCGAGGCGACCGAGGTCGCCGACACCGCCGCGCCCGAGCCGCACGGGCGCGTGGTGGTCCGCTCGGCGTCCCCAGGCGGCGCGGTCATTGCCAGCTTCGATCCCTGCCCCACCTGCCGCTACGGCGATCCCGCCTGGTCGCCCGATGGCGCGCACCTCGCCTTTGTCGCCACCGACAGCAAGGCGGGCACCGCCACGCTCTACACCACCACTGCGGGCCAGCTCGCGCCCATCGTCAAGCTCAACGGCATCGCCGCGCATCCGCTGTGGTCCCCCGATGGCGCGCAGTTGTCCGTGCTCGCGGTCGAGGCACCGCGCAAGCAGATCGGCGCGGTCGAAGCCGGGGCGGCGCTGGTGGGCGAAATCGGCACCGTGCCCGACGAGCAGCGCATCGCCACCGTGCCCGCGCGCGGCGGCACGCTCCGCTTCGTCTCGCCCGCCGACACGTTCGTCTATGAATATAGCTGGACTCCCGATGGCCGGGGCTTCGTGGGTACCGCCGCCAAGGGCGATGGCGACAACAATTGGTGGGTCGCGAAGCTGGTCGCGGTCGACGTGGGGACCGGAGCCGCGCGCGTGATCGCCGCGCCGTCCGTCCAGATGAACCGCCCGCGCGTCTCGCACGATGGCCGCACCGTGCTGTTCATCGGCGGCTTAATGAGCGACTTCGGACCCGTGGGGGGCGACCTGTTCAGCGTGCCCTTCAGCGGCGGCACCCCCGTCAACCTTACGCAGGGCGCGCGCGCGACGGTCGTCTCGCTCGACTGGACCGCGCCCGAGCCGATCGTCACGCGGCTGAACGGCGATCGGCGCGAGATCGACCGCGTGGCGTTGGGCGCGGGCGGCGCGCAACTTCGCTCGCTATGGTCCGCGCCGCTGTCGATCCGCGCGTCCGATGGTGACATCGCCGCCAGCGCCGATGGCCGGACGATTGCCACGGTCGCGCAGGATTATACCCGGCCACCCGAGATCATGATCGGCCGCGCGGGGGATCGCCTCGATCTGACCCAGCTGACCCAAGTCAACGCCAGCCTGCTGCCCCAGACCACGGCGCGCAGCGTCAGCTGGAAAAACGACGGCTTTACCGTCCAGGGCTGGCTGCTCGCGCCCCGGACCGTGCCGGGCAAAACCTATCCGATGATCACCATCGTCCACGGTGGCCCGTCGTCCGCCGTGACGCCGACGTACCTGTGGAAGGGCACCGACGCCGCGCTGCTGCAAAAAGGCTATTTCCTCTTCCTGCCCAACCCGCGCGGCAGCTACGGCCAGGGCGAGGCGTTCACGCGCGCCAACGTCCGCGACTTTGGCGGCGGCGATCTGCGCGACATCCTGGCCGGCGTCGACGCGGTGGAGAAGGTCGCGCCCGTGGACGATCAACGCCTGGGTGTGTTCGGCCACAGCTACGGCGGGTTCATGACGATGTGGACCGTCACCCATTCCACCCGCTTCAAGGCGGCGGTCGCGGGAGCGGGGATCGGCGACTGGATCAGCTATTACGGCCAGAACGGCATCGATCAATGGATGACGCCCTTCTTCGGCGGCACCGCGTACGATGATCCCGCGATCTACGTGAAGCTCTCGCCCTTGACCACGATCAAGGCGGCGCGCACGCCGACGCTCATCTACGTCGGCGAACGCGACGTCGAGTGTCCGCCCGCGCAGTCCTTGCAGTTCTGGCATGGGCTAAAGGCAATGGGCGTGAAGACCGACCTGGTCATTTACGAGGGGGAGGGGCATGCCTTCCGCAAGCCCTCGACGATCCACGATCTGGAGCGGCGCATGGGTGGATGGTTCGATCGCTATCTGAAACCCTGATCGCGCGACGGGACGATCGAGGCCGACTGCTTTCGGCCTAAGCCCTGTCCGCGTCGAGCGCCGGACCCAGGTCCGCCGTGTGACGCGCGATCTGCGCATCCTCGCGAGAGGGTAATGTCAGCACCCGCCAGTCCGGTTCCGCGCCTCCAGCCGTGCGCACACCCATCCAGCCTAGATGCGCGCAGACTTCGGCGCGCACTGCCACGTCATGCTCGCCGATGCCGCCAGTAAAGACGAGGGTGTCGACGCCGCCGAGCGCGACCGCCATCCCCGCGATCGCCTTGGCAACCGAGAGGCAGAACATGGCGACGGCGAGCCGCGCGTCGGGGTTGGTGGGCGCGGCGGCGTGGAGCGCGCGCATATCGGCACTCGAGCCCGAAATGCCGAGCAGGCCGGAACGATGGTCGATCATTTGTTCCAGCCGCGCGGCGTCGACCCTCTTCTCGCGCAGGAGATAGATGAGCACGCCCGGATCGAGATCGCCGCTGCGCGTCCCCATGATGACGCCGCCCGAGGGGGTCAGACCCATGCTGGTGTCGATCGAGCGCCCGCCCCGCACCGCCGTGACGCTGGCGCCGCTGCCCAGATGCGCGATGACGAGACGTGCGGGGAGCGCGTCGCCGAGCTGGCGCACGATCGATTCGCATGAGAGGCCGTGGAAGCCGTAGCGGCGGACGCCTTCGCTCGCGAGTTCGCGCGCGATCGGCAGGATGCGCGCGACATCGGGCAGGTTGGAATGGAACACGGTATCGAAGCACGCGACCTGTGGCCGATCCGGAAACGCCGCCTCCGCCCGGTGCACCAGCGCGAGTGCGGCGGGAGCATGAAGCGGCGAGAAGGCGCGCGCAGCTTCGAGTTCGGCGAGCACATCGTCGTCGATACGGCAGTGCTGCGTCAGGTTCGGGCCGCCATGGACGATGCGGTGGCCGATCGCGTTGGGCGCGGGCAGTCCCTTGTCCACGATCAGTTTCACGATCACGCCGATCGCCTCATCGGCCACCTCGCCCGCGAGCGCGCACTCGGCCAACATCGCGCCTCCGGCGTCGCTGGCGCTGAGCTTGCCCGCTTCCACCTCGCCGCTCATCAACACCTCGGGCTCCCCCGCGCCCGCCCGGTACAGCCCGAACTTGAGCGAGGACGAGCCACTGTTGAGCGTCAGCACGATCACCGTGTCCACCGCCAGCCCTGCACTTCGGGCATATCCTCGCCATGCTCCGCGATGTAGAGCTTGTGACGCTCCATCGTGGTCCAGTAGCGCGCGGTTTCCGCCGCTACCCGGTCGCGGAAGCGGGGGATGCGCGCGATCGCGTCGAGGGCGAGCTGGTAGCGATCGAGATTGTTCAGCACGACCATGTCGAAGGGCGTCGTCGTCGTGCCTTCCTCCTTGTAGCCGCGCACGTGAAAACCGTCGTGATTGCCCCGCTTGTAGGTCAGCCGGTGGATCGCGGTCGGGTAGCCGTGAAAGGCGAAGATGACTGGCTTGTCCGCGGTGAACAGATCGGCGAAGTCCTGCTCGCCGAGGCCATGCGGATGCTCGGACTGGGGTTGCAGGACCATCAGGTCGACGACGTTGACGAAGCGGATGCGAATATCGGGCACATAGTCCCGAAGCAGCGTCACGGCCGCGAGCGCCTCGACCGTCGGCACGTCGCCCGCGCACGCGATCACGACGTCGGGTTCGCCCGCGTCGCTCGCCCACGCCCAAATACCCGCGCCTGCGGTGCAATGGACGACCGCATCCTCAATGTTCAGCCACTGCCATTCGGGTGCTTTTCCCGCGATGATGAGGTTGATGTAACCCCGGCTACGCAGACAATGATCCGCGACCGAGAGCAGGCAGTTCGCGTCCGGCGGCAGATAGATACGCGCGATATCGGCCTTCTTGTTGGCAAGATGATCGATGAAGCCCGGGTCCTGGTGGCTAAAGCCGTTATGGTCCTGCTGCCAGACGTGGCTGGTGAGCAGGTAGTTCAACGACGCGATCGGCACGCGCCACGGGATTTCGGCTGAAACCTTCAGCCATTTGGCGTGCTGGTTCACCATCGAATCGACGATGTGGATGAACGCCTCGTAGCACGAGAACAGCCCGTGGCGGCCGGTGAGCAGATAGCCCTCGAGCCAGCCCTGGCACATGTGCTCGCTCAGCACCTCCATCACCCGGCCCGTCGGGCTGAGGTTCTCGTCGACCGCCTGCGTCGCGGCCATCCAGGTCTTGCCGGAGGCCTCATACACCGCATCGAGCCGGTTCGACGCGGTCTCGTCTGGTCCGAACAAGCGGAAATTTACCGTCTCAAGGTTGCGCCGCATTACCTCGCGCAACAACCCGCCCAGCACGCGCGTCGCCTCGCCGCGCACGCTTCCGGGCGAGGCGACCGCGACCGCGTGGTCGCGGAAACGCGGCATCGCGAGCGGCTTGAGCAGTAGGCCGCCATTGGCGTGCGGGTTCATGCCCATGCGCCGATGTCCGGTCGGCGCGAGCGCGGCGAGCTCGTCGATCAGCTTGCCGTCGGCGTCGAACAGCTCTTCCGGCCGGTAGCTCCGTAGCCAAGCCTCGAGCTGCGCAACATGCTCGGGCGTGTCGAACTTCGCGATCGGCACCTGATGCGCGCGCCACGTGCCCTCGACCGGCTTGCCGTCGACCTCCTTGGGCCCGGTCCAGCCCTTGGGCGTGACGAACACGATCATCGGCCAGCGCGGGCGCATCGGCAACGCGCTAGGCGCGCGTGCCTCCGTCTGGATCGCGCGAATCCGCGCGAGCGCCGCGTCCAGCGCGGCGGCGAGCTGCGGGTGGACGAGCGCCGGATCGGAACCTTCAACGAAAATCGGCTCGTGCCCGTAGCCGCGCAGCAGGTCGGTCAGCTCGTCACGCCCGATCCGCGCGAGCACGGTCGGATTGGCGATCTTGAAGCCGTTCAGATGCAGGATCGGCAGCACCGCGCCGTCGCGCCCGGGATTGAGGAACTTGTTTGAATGCCAGCTCGCCGCGAGCGGCCCCGTCTCCGCCTCGCCGTCGCCCACGATGCACGCGACGATCAGGTCCGGATTGTCGAACGCCGCGCCGTAGGCGTGCGCGAGGCTGTAGCCGAGTTCACCGCCCTCGTGGATCGATCCCGGCGTCTCGGGTGCGACATGGCTGGGGATCCCGCCCGGCCACGAGAACTGCCGGAACAGCCGCCGCATCCCCGCCCGGTCGCGCTCGATCGCGGGATAACGTTCGGTGTAGGAGCCTTCGAGATAGGTGTGCGCCACCAGCCCCGGCCCGCCATGGCCTGGGCCGATAATGTTGATCATGTCGAGATCATGCTCGACGATCAGCCGATTGAGGTGGACGTAAAGGAAATTGAGGCCGGTCGTCGTGCCCCAATGCCCGAGCAGCCGAGGCTTGATGTCCTCGCGCCGCAGCGGCCGCTCGAGCAGCGCGTTGTCGCGAAGATATATCTGGCCGACCGACAGATAGTTCGCCGCCCGCCAGTAGGCGTCCATTCGCGCAAGATGATCGGGTTGGATCGCATCGGCCATTCGCGTTCCCGCTTTCGCCGACTGTCCCGTGCACCGGGGCATGAGATCGACCAACCCAGGCAACGCACCGGACGCCTAATCGCATGCGCAGCGAAACGGGCCTGACGCGATGCGCGACGCAGACACCCGGTTCCCACGCACTCGCACTCGCACTCGCCGTCCGGGTCGGCCCGGCGCTGGTCTGCCCACTGGGTCGGCTTGGGGTCGAGCGGGTGCCGCCGCCAAGTCGGTCGTCTATTCCACCCACAAGCCGCGCGCCCGGTGCCAATCATCGATCGACTCCTCGGGATAGCGACCGAAGCGGGCATCCCCGTCTTTGACCTGGAGCTCGACCCAGTCCGGCTTGAAATCGAGCATTAGGTGCACCGAGGAAGGCGGAACCGGAAGCGGGCTGTCGATTGCCGAGGAGAAGGGGTGGATCAGGTCTGGCCAGTTCGGATCGTACAGCCAAAGTGCCGTCGCGCAGCGCGTGCAGTGATTGCGCTCGCCCGAAGACACCTGGCACGCGCCATCGTCCTCTCGGATCTCCGCGCGATAAACGCCGATCGCCTTTTCCGGATCGTCGATCTTCAGCGTGCGATTGTCCGCGCCCAGATTGATCGCATAGCCACCCCCGCCCGCCGTCTTGCGGCAGATGCTGCAATAGCAACGCTGATAGGGCTGCGGCGTGTGGCTCTGCACGGCGAAGCGCACCGCGCCGCGCCGCAGCGGCAACTTCCCTCAATTGTCATGGGCATGGGGCACCTCCGTCTCGGACGGGAACACCCAACCCCCGGAAGCCGATCCGTGCCGCACGTGTCCGACGATCGTGCACCTACAAGGTTTGTCGACCGGAGGTGATCGGACGTTCGACCAATGTGCCTGTCGCAGGTGCTCCGTCGTGGCAACCACGATACTCTCGCCCCGGCAGCCCGCTCACTGCCGACAATGTTCGACCACGCGAATCCCAGGCCCCAGGCGAAGCGTGGTGGGCGCGGCTGGTATCGAACCAGCGACCCCTGCGGTGTGAACACAGTGCTCTACCACTGAGCTACGCGCCCACGCTTCGGGTAGGCTGGATAGGCGGCCGATGGCGCGCTGTCCAGCCCTGGCGGCGCGGCACTGTTTCCGGTTGCGAGAGGCCCACGCATTGTAAAGGCGACCGGTCGAGGCACGCGAAATGCCATCGCTCGCGCACCTTCCCGCGCTCGCAATAAATTCGCGTGATAACCGCCCCGAGTTGGACGCCGCGCATCGGCGGGCTAAGTCCCTGCCGTGGACCTCTATCTTCCCATCGCAGGCATGTCGGTCAACGCGCTCGTCATCATCCTGCTCGGCGCGGGGGTGGGATTCCTCTCGGGAATGTTGGGCGTCGGCGGCGGGTTTCTGACCACGCCGCTCCTCATCTTCTACGGCGTCCCGCCCGCTATCGCGGTCGCCTCGTCCGCCACGCAGATGACCGGGGCGAGCGTGTCGGGCGTACTCGCCTATGCGAGCCGCAAGGGGGTGGATTTCAAGATGGGCGCGGTCATGGTCGCCGGCGGGCTTGTCGGCTCGGTCGCGGGCAGCTTCGTCTTCGAGCTACTGCAGGCGCTGGGCCAGATCGATACCGCGATCTCGATCGTCTATGTGCTGATGCTGCTCTCGATCGGCACGCTGATGCTGCGCGATTCGCTGCGTGTGCTGCGGCCCGGCAAGGCACCCCGGCCACCGCTGCGCAAGCGACACAACCCGCTGATCGCGTCGCTGCCGTGGCGGATGCGCTTCTACCGATCGGGCCTGTATATTTCGCCGCTGGCACCCTTCGGGTTGGGCGTGCTGGTCGGCATCCTGACAGCGATCATGGGGATCGGCGGCGGCTTCATCCTGGTGCCGGCGATGATCTACCTGCTCGGCATGGCGGCATCGGTGGTGGTCGGCACGTCGCTGTTCCAGATCCTGTTCGTCACGGCGGCGACGACGCTGCTGCACGCGACCCAGTCGAAGACAGTCGATATCGTGCTCGCGGCGTTGCTGCTCGTGGGCGGTGTGGTCGGGGCGCAATATGGCGCGTTCGCGGCGCGTCGGCTGCCCGCCGAGAAGCTGCGTCTGGGCCTGGCGATCGTCGTGCTGCTGTTCGGCATCCGTCTCGCGCTCCAGCTCACCTACCGGCCGGGCGAAATCTTCAGCGTGGGGCCGGCATGAGGCGCGCGCTTATCTTGGCCGCGCTGCTGCTCGCGGCCGCGGCCGCGCCCGCGCCGCGCCTGTTTGCTGCGCTCAGCCAGCCGAGCGTGGACATCTCCTACGGCTTCGACGGAGCCGAGCTGCTGGTTTATGGCGCGGTGCAGTACCCGCGCGGTACGATACCCGCCGAGGAACCGCGGATCGCGGTCGTCGCGCGCGGGCCGGACCGCGCGATCACGGTGCGCGAGAAGGCGCGGCGCATGGGCATCTGGATCAACGCCGCCTCGACGCGCTTCGGCACCGCGCCAAGCTATGTCGCGGTCGCGACCTCGCGCCCCATCGACGAGCTGCTCGATCCGCGTACCGCCGCGCTGTGGGAAATCGGTCTTGGCAACCTCGCGCTCTCGCCCGAACACGATTCCGCCGAAGCCGTCACCTTCGCGCGCGGCCTCCTCGACCTACGACGGCGCGCGGGGCTCTACCGGCAGGATCAGCACGGCGTGCTGGTGACCGAGAACATCCTCTACCGCGCCACGCTCGTCATTCCACCCGCCGCGCCGGTCGGCCGCTACTCGGTCGCGGTGCATCTGATCGAGGAGGGGCAGGTGGTCGCGACCATTACGCGCACGCTTGACGTCCGCAAGACGGGGTTCGAGGCGGGGGTGAGCCGCTTCGCCGCGACGAACAGCTTTTTTTATGGGCTGATGGCGGTGCTGATGGCGGTCGGCACGGGATGGGCGGCAAGCTGGATCGGGCGCGGCAGGTAGGCCCACCTGCGAATGAATCATCGGACAGCCCGGCCGGCAGTCGGGGGACACGATTGCCGGTATCCGTAATCCAGGCATTGTTTCCGCTCGCGCAAGGCTTGCCATGACCGCCCCCGGCTGGATCGCCCTCAATCGCTTCGGCCTTGGTGCCACGCCGTCCGACACCCCCCCGGCCGAGCCGCGACGCTGGTTGCTGGACCAGGTCGACCGGTTCGCGTCGGTGCCTCCGCTCAGCACCGCGACTGGCGACAGCGTGTCGATGCTCGCGCAGTTCGCCGCATTTGGGAAAGCCAGGGGCGAGGCGCGCAAGGCGGGCGCGCTCGATGCATTCAACGCGGACAAGTCGAACAGCCAGTTTCTGCGCGACGCCGCCACCGGCCAGGGCACCGCGCGCTTCGTCAGCGCGCTCACCTCGCCGACGCCCTTCCCCGAGCGGCTCGTCCACTTTTGGGCGAACCACTTCGCGATCAGCACGGAGAAGCAGGAAGTGCGCGCGATTGCGGGCACCTACGAGTTCGAAGCGATCCGTCCGCACGTCACCGGCACCTTCACCGATATGTGGATGGCGGCGATGCGCCACCCCGCGATGCTGGTCTATCTCGATCAGGCGCAGTCGGTCGGGCCGAACAGCGCGTTTGCCGCCGCTGCCGGCGCGCGCGGGCGCGAGCGCGGCCTGAATGAGAATCTCGCGCGCGAAGCAATGGAGCTTCACTCGATGGGCGTCCGCAGCGGCTACCGTCAAGCAGACGTAACCGAACTCGCGCGCGCGCTGACCGGCTGGACCGTCGGCGGCTTCGGGCGCGGCCTGCCGCCCCGCTTTCTAAACGGCGCAGTCGATACGCCCGGCCGGTTCGTCTTCCACGACGCGATGCACGAACCCGGCGCGCGCACCGTGCTCGGCCGCACCTACGCGGGCGGCGGCGAGGGCCAGGCGCGCGCGATCCTCGCCGATCTGGTCCACCGCCCCGAAACCGCGACGCACATCGCGACCAAGCTCGCCACGCACTTCGTCAGCGATACGCCGCCCCCGGCGCTCGTCACGCGCGTCGCCGCCGCCTTCCAGCGATCGAGCGGCGATCTCCCCACTACGTATCGCGCGCTGATCGACAGTCCCGAGGCGTTCGCGCCGGCCACGCCTAAGTTCAAATCGCCCTGGGACTGGTCCGTCTCCGCGATGCGCGCGATCGGGCTGAGCGTGGCGGACAACCGCGCGGTTGGCATGTTGAACGATCTTGGCCAGCCGCTCTGGCGACCAGGCTCGCCCGCGGGCTGGGCGGACGGACCGGGCGCATGGGCCGCGCCGGACGCGCTGCTGCGACGCGTGGAGATGGCGCAACGCCTCGTCGCCTTTGCCGCGCCGACGTTCGACGCGCGCGCGCTCGGGCCAAGGCTGCTCGGCCCGCTCGGCCCCGAGACCGCGCGCACGATCGCCGCCGCCGACAGCCCGCGCCAGGGCCTCGCGCTGCTCCTCGCCTCGCCTGAATTTCAGCGGAGATAATCCATGCTCGTCTCGCGCCGCTCGCTCCTCGCCACCGGCCTCGCCGCCGCGCCGCTGATGATGGTTCCCGGCTTCGCGCTCGCGCGGGCCGAGACCGACAAGCGTTTCGTCATGATCATCCTGCGCGGGGCGATGGACGGAGTGAACGTCGTCGTGCCCGTCGGCGATCCTGCTTACGCTCCGGCGCGCGCGGGCCTCGCCTACCAGGCCCCGCCCACGATCGGCGGCCTGTTCGCGGTCCACCCCGCACTGGTCGAAACCATGAGGATGTACGACGCGCACGAGGCGCTGTTCGTCCACGCGGTCGCCTCGCCCTACCGCGATCGCAGCCATTTCGATGGCCAAAACATCCTCGAAACCGGCGGCGCGTCGCCCTATGCGCGCAAGGATGGCTGGCTCAACCGACTACTGCCACTGCTGCCCGGCGGCACGCGGGCGATCGCGGTCGCGTCATCGGTACCGCCGATCCTGCGTGGACACAGTGCGGTCGAGAGCTACGCCCCCTCGGGCCTGCCCGAGCCGACCGACGATCTGCTGAGCCGCGTGAGCGCGATGTACGCGCCCGATGCCGAGCTGCATCCGATTTGGGACGAGGCGATGGCCGCGCGCCGCCTCGCGCAGGCCTCGGGTGCCGACGCGAAGGGCGGCCGCGATCTGCCCAGGCTCGCGCGCCTCGCGGCGGACTTCCTGACCAAGCCGGACGGCGCGCGCATCGCGGTCCTAGAGTCCGATGGCTGGGACACCCACTCGGGCCAGCAAGGCCGTCTGACGAACCAGCTCAAGCAGCTCGATACCGCGCTCGCCGCGTTGAAAACCGGGCTCGGCCCCGACTGGGCGAACTCGGTCGTGCTGTGCGCGACCGAGTTCGGTCGCACCGTCGCCGCGAACGGCACTGGCGGCACCGATCATGGCACCGCGTCCGCTGCCATCCTCGCGGGCGGCGCGCTCGCGGGCGGGCGCGTGATCGCCGACTGGCCGGGGCTGGCAGGGTCCGCGTTGTACGAGGCGCGCGATCTCCGGCCCACGACCGACCTGCGCGCGGTGTTGCTCGCGGCATCGGCGCAGCATCTGGGCGTCGATCCGGCTCGGGCCGCACGCGCGCTGTTTGCCGACGGGCCCGTGCCGCGCGCGACCGAGGGATTGCTCAGGGCGTAGGCTGGAGCATCGCCACGAGCGAGCGCACCAGATCATGCGCGTCGCGCGGCGAGAGCGCCTCGGGATCGACCTTGCCGAGCGCGTCGAGCACCGCCCCGCCCGCCGACGCGGGTTTGGCCGCGTCAGGCGCGTCGTCCGGCAAGCCGAACAGCGGCAACTCGCCCTCGATGCTGACCATCGGCCGCCCTGCTTCGAGCCGCGCGAGCACCGCCTTCGCGCGCGCCACCACGGGCGCGGGCACCCCCGCCAGCCGCGCGACCGCGAGCCCGTAGGATCGATCCACCGCGCCCGCCGCGACCTCGTGCAGGAACACGAGATCGCCTTTCCACTCGCGCGCGCGCAGCGTCGCGAGCTTGAGCCCATCGAGCCGCTCGGCCAGTCGCGTCAGCTCGTGATAATGCGTCGCGAACAGACAGCGGCAGCCGATCCGATCGTGGATCCATTCGAGAACCGACCACGCGATCGCCAGCCCATCGTAGGTGCTCGTGCCTCGCCCAACTTCGTCGAGGATGACGAGACTGCGCGGGGTGGCCTGGCGCAGGATCGCGGCGGTCTCGACCATCTCGACCATGAAGGTCGATCGGCCCTGCGCCAGATCGTCGGACGCGCCGACCCGGCTGAACAATCGGTCGACGATCCCCATGCGCGCCGTGCGCGCGGGGACGAAGCTGCCCATTTGCGCGAGGATGGCGATCAGCGCGTTCTGGCGCAGGAAGGTCGATTTGCCGCCCATGTTGGGGCCGGTGACCAGCCAGACGGGTTTGTCGCTCAGGTCGCAATCGTTCGCGACGAACGGCTTGCGCGTCTCGCCGAGCGCGGCTTCGACCACGGGATGTCGTCCCCCCTCGACCGCGAAGGCCGCGCCCGGCGCAATGATCGGTCGCACCCACCGCTCGCCGACCGCGACCTCGGCGAGCGCCGCGCTCACATCGATCCGTGCAAGCGCGTCGGCGGCGCGGCCGATCGGTTGTGCGTGGGCGAGGGCAAGTTCGACCAGTCGCGCGAAATGCTCGCGTTCGAGCGCGAGCGCCGCCTCCCCCGCGTGCGCGATCGCGGTCGCCAGCTGGGCCAGATCGTTCGATCCGAAACGGACCTGTCCGCTCAGCGTCTGGCGGTGCTCGAACCCGGCGGCGCGCAAGGCGGAATCGAAACGCGCGGGCGCGTCGATGTGCCAGCCGAGCACGCCGTTGTAACGGATGCGTAGCGCCGTGACTCCGCTCGCCTCGCGGTACGCCGCCTCGAGCACAGCGATCCGCTCGCGCGCCCCCGAAGCGTCGCCCCGGAGCCGGTCGAGCGCGGGATCATGGCCGGACGCGATAAACCCGCCCTGGTCGAGCGTGCCCGGACGCGGGCTCGCGTCGCCGCCTAGCCCGAGCGCGCGCGCGATCTGGTCGGCGAGGCCTTGGTGCCCGTCGAGCGCGCCGATCGCCTGCCCGATCAGCGCGGGTACTGGCGCGGCGGCCCCCGCCAGCATCTCGCCGAGCGCCGCCGCTTGCGCCAGACCCACCCCAATCTGCGCCAGATCGCGCGGCTGTCCGCGTCCAGCGCCCAGCCGCCCGAGCGCGCGCGCGACATCGGGCACCGCGCGCAGCCGCTCGCGCGTGATGGCGCGCAGCCGGGCTGCTCCGGCAAAACAGCCGACCGCATCGTGCCGCGCACCGACCGCGCCCACATCGATCAACGGCGCAGCCAGCTCTTCGGCGAGCAGTCGCGCGCCGCCCGCGGTGAGGGTGCGGTCGATCTGCCCGAGCAGTCCGTCGCGGCCCAGCTGCAAGCTCGCGCGCGTCGCGGCGTCGATACCCATGCGTGTCGCAGCGATGTCGCGCTCGGGCGGTTCCAGCCGTACCGTGCCGCCGCGCGCCATGCGATCCAGATAGGCGAGCAGTGCGTCGGCGGCGCGAAGCTCCACCGCCTCGAATGCCCCGAACCCATCGAGCGTCGCGACCGCGAACCGCGCGAGCAGGCGCGAGCGACACGCGCCGATTTCGCCATCGCGCGCCTCGATCGCGGTCGCGCCGGGCACGCCCACAAGCCCAATCAGCTCGGCGGGTGCAATCCGCGCGCGCACCTCCGCCTCCGCCCCGGGCGCGACCGCCGTCGTCACGAAGCGCCCCGTTGAAATGTCCGCCCAGGCGATGCCGACGCGCGTGGCCTCGGGCACGATCGCCATCAGCCAGTTGCCCGACGCCGGATCGAGCAGCTCCTCCTCGGTCAGCGTCGCCGCGCTCGCCACGCGCACGACCGCGCGGGCGACCGGACGGCCCGCCCGCCGCGCGACCGCGGGATCCTCGACCTGTTCGGCGACCGCGACGCGGTGCCCGGCGCGAATCAGGCGTGCGAGATAGGCCTGCGCAGCGCCGACGGGAACGCCGCACATCGGCACGTCCTCGCCCTCATGCTTGCCCCGCCTCGTAAGCGCGATGCCGAGTGTCGCGGCGGCGGCGATAGCATCGGCGAAGAACAGCTCGTAGAAATCACCCATGCGGTAGAAGAGCAGCGCGTCGCCGACCTCGCGTTTCAGCTCCAGATACTGGGCCAGCATCGGCGTGGCGGTCTGCGACATCGCGCTTGCTATCGGGTCGGTCGACGGTCCGGGTCAACACGCGCGAGTGCGGTCCAAAACGGATGGATCGATGCTTGGATGATGATGTGAGGGGACGTATATCGACGCGATGCTAATGGCGGCGGGACCGGACGGGCGGGTAGCCGCCGAAAACGCCGCGCGGGGCGTGGTGCACCTGTGCCCCCAATGCGGAGCCGCAGTCACGCTCAAGCGCGGTCCGATCGTCACAGCCCATTTCTCGCACGCGCCCGCCTCCGAGTGCGCCTGGGCCTCGCCCGAGAGCGAACAGCACCGTGGTGCCAAGCACGCGCTCGCGGCCGCATTCGCCGCACGGGGCCTGTGGATCGAACTCGAGGCCGAAATCTTGTCGAGCGAAGGCGATCGCCGCGCGGACGTGCTCGTGCACGCTCCCGGGAACGGCGGACGCGTCGCGATCGAAGTTCAGCACAGCGCGCTTGGTATCGACGCGATCGAACGACGCACGCGCGCCTATGCGGCGGCGGGTGTCGGCGTGATCTGGGTAGGCACGCTCGATCTGGGGCAGCTCGCGCCGCGCGCGCTGGCGGGCTCGCGGCTGCTCGCGGTCGATCGCTACGCCATACCGGCCTGGCAGCGGTTCGCCGCGCAATATCACGGCGTACTCTGGTTCTGGAGCGATGGTGCGTTCTGGCGTGGCTGGATCGACGATGCGTGGACCGCGCCGGGCAGGTCGCCCCGTGATAGAGACGATCCGTGGCGAACATCGCGGCGCTGGGGTGCGCTGACGCTCGACGGACCGTTTGCGCCCGAAGCGCTGCGCATCGTGCGTCGCGCGAACGCGGTCGAGCCGCATGAGCGCTTCTCGATGCCGACGGGGTTCGCCGCGAATTTCGTGCTCGCGCATGAAGGCGCGCAGGTGTCCGCGCCCACGACCGTCGGCTGGCACGATCATGCGGGCGCGGTCGTGCCGCGTCTGGTCGCGCTTGCGACGCTACGCGCCAGTTCGCCCGCACGACCCCGCAAGACCGCCCCATCGATCCAGCGACGCGCGGCCTGAGACGGACCTGACATCTTGAGCGGACGCGGTCGCCTGAGCTTCGCTCGATCTGCGCAGCCGCCGATCACGCCGTCGCGTCAGCGCTGCCCGCCGTCCAAGACGTGGCGGCGCGGATCGGATCACGCCGTCCACGCGCGGCAACGCGCGATCCCAGGCCGCGCCCATGTTCCTTCAGGCGGCGAACATCGTCGGCCCGGTTAGCGCGGCAGAGCCGCCGCGCGTCGCTAAAACTTGGTACGAAGCGTCATGCCAAAGGTGCGCGGCTCGCCGAGAAAACGACCGTAAAGGTTCTGCGAGCGGTTCGCCGCGAACGGCGTGCCCGCCGGCAGGTTCAGCACACGGCCACCGCTGACGCCGCCCGGCGGTTGGAATGGCGCGTCGAATGCCACCTGCGTGTAAACCTCGTTGAAAATATTCTGCCCCCACACCTCGATCGACCAGCGTTGCTTCGGCCCGCGCAGTCCGACGCGCGCGTTCGAGAGGAGATAACCCCGCTGCGCCTTCTCGGGCGCGAGGTCCGAGCCGGTGTTGCTCCTCGATTGCAGGCGCGTGTCGATGTAGAACAGCGCCGACAGGTCGGTGCCCGGAATCGTGGGCGTGAACGCGGTCGAGGCAGTCACCACGTATTCGGGCGCGTTCGAGATCGTGTTTCCTGGCAGCAGGAAGAAATCATTGCTCAGCGTCGCGCCGTTCAGTCCGGTCAGTCGCGTGCGGTAGGACGCGTTGGCGTAGGTGAAGCCCGCGTTGACGCTCAGTTGGCGCGCGGGACGGAACGCCGCCTCAAGCTCGAACCCTTCCGAGCGCACGCCCGAGCGCGCCTGGCCCGCCGGGCACGAGCCGAGATTGGCGACCTGCGTAGGTAACCTGGTCAGCGCCGCCTTGCACGATTCGAGGTTGACGACGATGAAGCTCGTGCCGTTGAACGTGTTCAGCTGGAAGTCCTGGAAATCCTCGCGAAAGAAGGCCAGGCCGAAGTTGAAGCTCGGTTTGGAGTATTTCAGCCCGGCTTCATAGGCGTCCACCGTCTCCGGTTGGAAAATCAGATCGTTGATGTTCACGTTATTACGATTGAGCGGAGCCCGATCGAGGTTGAACCCGCCCGCCTTGTAGCCGCGCGAATAGGAGCCGTAGACGAGCGTCGCAGGCGAGGGCTTCCAGCTCAGCACGGCGGTGCCCGTGAACTTATCTTCCTTCTTGCGCGTGTGATAGGCGCCGTCCACCGTCGTGTTCAGATTGGAGATGCAGGGTAGCGAGGAGAGCGCGCGGAGCGTGCCCGCGATGCGCGCGGCGGTTGCGGCGAGCGCGGGATTGGCTCCGAGTGCCGCGACATTGTTCGCGGACTGCAGGATCGACGCGCAGGACGTGTTGTCCGACGCGAAGGTGGTGTCGAGCGTCTTCTCCTCGCTGGTATAACGCGCGCCGAGCGTGACCGTGAGCGTGTCTACGATCCTGATCTGGTTATGGGTGAATACCGCGTAATTCTTGCTGTTCTGGCGAAAATTGTCCGCCGTCTCGCCAACACCGCTCAGGTTTACCGGTGCGACCCGACTTGCGAACAGTCCGGCCACTGTCGCCGACGCGCCACCCGCGAGCAGCGTGGCACGCACGACACCTGGAAGATTGCCATAACCTCCCAGCGCCGCGAAGCCGGGGACCGACTGATTGACTAGGAAATTGGAGAACGCTCCGAATTGAGTACCCGTCCGCAGATTATCACGGACATCAAGGTCTTCATTGGCGAAGTAGCCGCCCACAAGATAGTTCAAGCGACCCTTGAACGCTTCGCCTTGCACACGCAGCTCTTGCGAGAAGGTACGGAATTGCTGCTTGAAGTTGTCGCGGTAGAGCAGGTCGAGGTTGGTATAGTCCGCATCCTGTCCGCGCTTGACGTCGTAGAGGCGATAGGCGGTGATCGACGTGAGATTGACCCCTCCCAGCGTCCAGTTCACCTCGCCCGATCCGCCCCAATCGATCACGTTCGAATGGTAATCGCGACCGGGCGTGACCGCGACATCGCGGTTGCCGCTGTCGTTGAGCACCACCGGATTGCCTGCCGGATCACGAAGGCTGCGCTCGAACGCGCCAATCGCGGCAGGCTGAAGCGTGACATTGCCGATCTGCCCCGTGGGTGTCGCGGGATCGCGCACATAATCCTGGACTGGCTGGTAGACCGCCGCGCAGCACTGCTCGTGACGCTCGGCATAGTCGCCGATCAGGCGGATGTTGAGGTCTTCGCTGGGACGGATCAGCAATTGGCCGCGCACGAGGAAACGGTCACGGTCATTGTAACGCTTGCCCGTGTAGACGTCCTTGGTGAAGCCTTGGCGCGTGAGATACACGCCGTCCAGCCGCCCGGCGACCTTGTCACCGACGATCGGACCGGTGATGCCGCCTTCACCGCGGTAATAGCCATAATTGCCATAGGTGACGCTGGCGTCGCCGGCTGTCTCGAACGATGGCTTCTGCGTGACGATGTTGATCAGGCCGGCGCTCGTATTGCGCCCGAACAGCGTACCTTGCGGACCGCGTAGCACTTCGATGCGCTCGACCGCGCCGAGTTCGGTCAACGCGACGCCCGAGCGGCTGCGATACACGCCATCGATGAACGTGCCGACCGACGATTCCAAGCCGGGATTGTCGCCCACCGTGCCGATGCCGCGAATGCGCGCGACACCGCCGGTGGATTCCGAAGAGGTGGATGATACGAGCAGCGACGGCGAAAGCTGGTTCAACTGGCGAATGTCGGTCGCCCCCGTGTTCTGCAGCGAGGCGGTCGTCACCACCGAGATCGCGATCGGCACGTTCGACACGCGGTCGGCGCGACGCGTCGCGGTAACGATGATCTCGCCCGCCGCCGGACCCTGCCCGGTTTCCTGCGCGCTGGACTGATTGGGGATTTGCGCTTCGGCCTTGGTGGACGTGGTATCCTGTGCGGGCGCGTCCGTTCCAGCCGCGCAGAGTGCAACCGTCAGCAGCAGTGCCGATCTCGTCATGTCTCAAGACCCCCGAAAGCCGTTCGGCATCAACGCGCCGATTGGCATCGAGCTAAAGACCGGTCCGGATCAGCGTCAAGCACTTTCCTCGCGCGCGTGTCGTTCGCGCGCGCGGTGTCGCTCGGGGGCAACGTCAGCGCGGCGCAATCACCATCAGCATTTGCCGACCTTCCATGCGCGGCAGTTGTTCGACTTTCGCGTAATCGACGGATTCGTCGCGAACACGATCGAGCAGCCGCATCCCGAGCTGTCCATGCGCCAACTCTCGGCCCCGAAACCGCAAGGTAATCTTTACTTTGTCGCCTTCTTCAATAAACGACTTCACCGCACGCATCTTCACATCATAATCATGATCATCGATGTTCGGGCGCATCTTGATTTCTTTAATCTCTTGAATATGCTGCGACTTGCGCGCGAGATTGGCTTTCTTCTGCGTCTCGTATTTATACTTGCCGATGTCCAGAATTTTGCACACCGGCGGGTCGGCACCGGGCGAAACCTCGACCAAGTTCATCCCCGCCTCGTGCGCGATGGCGATCGCCTCGCGCGTGTAAAGAACCCCGAGATTCTCCCCGTCCTGATCGATCACGCGCACGCGCGGAACCTGGATGAAATCGTCGAAGCGCGGACCGGTCATCGGCGGCGGCGCGGTCATCGGGCGGCGGGGGAAGGGGGGCGTTGGGATGGGTGGGTCTCCGTAAGGTTTCGTTCAGCGGCACAAGATAGGCGGAACGTCGCGCGCGCGAAAGGGGCGTGGTGCGAAAGCGGCCGGGCGTGAAAGCAGTCAGCGAAGGTCGGGCGGTGTCGCCTCCGTGCGCAGGCGCGCGATAGCGTCCCCGATGCTCAGCACCACCTGGTCGCCGCCGCCCAGCGGCCGCAGCGCTACCGTGCCCTCCTCCGCCTCGCGCCTCCCGACGACGAGCAGCCAGGGCACGTGCGCCAAGCTATGCTCGCGCACCTTGTAGTTGATCTTCTCGTTGCGAAGATCGGTTTCCACCCGCAATCCGCTCAAGCGCAGCCGATCCGCCAGCGCAACCGCGTATTCGTCCGCATCGGACACGATCGTCGCCACGACCGCCTGCACCGGCGCGAGCCACAGCGGGAAGCGACCCGCATGATGCTCGATCAGGATGCCGATGAACCGCTCGAACGATCCCAGGATCGCGCGGTGGAGCATGATCGGTCGGTGGCGCTGGCCGTCATCGCCGACATAGCTCGCGTCCAGGCGTTCGGGTAGCACCGTATCCGTTTGGATCGTCCCCGCCTGCCACGTGCGCCCGATCGCGTCGGTCAGGTGGAATTCGAGCTTGGGCGCGTAGAACGCTCCCTCGCCCGGCAGTTCCGCCCAGCCGAACTCGGCCGTGTTCCGCCCCGTCGCTGCCACCGCATCACGCAGCGACTGTTCGGACCAGTCCCACATCGCGTCGGTGCCGAACCGCTTCTCGGGGCGCAGCGCGAGCTTGATCGCGTAACCGGGGAAACCGAGGTCTTTGTACACGACGTCGAGCAGGTCGCAGAAGCGGCTCACCTCATCGACCAGCTGGTCCTCGCGGCAGAAGATGTGCGCGTCGTCCTGCGTGAACTGGCGCACGCGCAAGATGCCGTGCAGCGCGCCGTGCGGCTCGTTCCGGTGGCAGCAGCCGAACTCGGCCATGCGGATCGGCAGATCGCGGTAGCTCTTGATGCCCTGGCGGAAGATCAGCACGTGCGCGGGGCAGTTCATCGGCTTTAACGCCATCAGCTCGGCCTTGCCGCTCAGCACCGGTCCCTCGTCCTCGCCCGAGGGGATTTCGTCGGGCACCACGAACATATTCTCGCGGTACTTGCCCCAGTGGCCCGATTGCTCCCACTGGCGCGCGTCCATCAGCTGCGGCGTCTTGACCTCGGCGTAATCGCCCGCGTCCAGCCTACGGCGCATGTATGCTTCGAGTTCGCGCCACAGCACATAGCCCTTCGGGTGCCAGAAGACGCTCCCCTGCGCCTCGGGCTGCAGATGGAACAGGTCCATCTCCGCGCCGATACGGCGGTGATCGCGCTTGGCCGCCTCCTCGATGCGCAGCAGATGCTGGTCGAGCTGCTTCTTATTGAGCCAACCCGTGCCGTAGATGCGCGAGAGCATCGCATTCTTCTGGTCGCCGCGCCAATACGCCCCGCTCACGCGCGTTAGCTTGAACGCGGCGGGATCGAGCTTTCCCGTGCTCGGCAGATGCGGCCCCCGGCACAGGTCGAGCCACTCACCCGCGCGGTACACCGTCAGCGGCTCGCCCCCGGGCAGTTCGGCCGCCCACTCGGCCTTGAACGTCTCGCCATGCGCGGTGAAGTGCGCGATCAGTTGCTCGCGCGTCCACTCCTCGCGCACGAGGCGCTCGTCACGCGCGATGACGCGACGCATTTCGGCCTCGATTGCCGGCAAATCCTCCTCGGTGAAGGGCCGCACGGGCGCGAAGTCATAGTAAAACCCGTCCTCGGTCGCCGGACCGAAGGTGATCTGCGTACCCGGGAACAGATGCTGTACCGCCTCGGCCAGCACATGCGCGTAATCATGGCGCGCCAGCTCGAGCGCGTCCGCCTCGTCCTTCGCGGTCACCAGCGCCAGCTTCGCCCCGTCGTGCAGCGGCCGCGCGAGATCGCGCACCTCGCCGTCCACGCGCGCCGCCAAAGCCGCCTTGGCCAACCCCGGACCGATTGCGGTCGCCACGTCAGCCGCCGTCGCGCCTATTGGCATCCTCCTGACCGAGCCGTCAGGCAGGTGGATGTGAATCGTGTCGTCGGAGGCGGTCACGGTGTCGAGCATATGAAGCACCTATGAGCGCGCCGCACGCCGCGCAACACTCGGGAAGCGCACGGCTTGACTTGCGCAAGCCGTGCGCGACCTAATTACGACCGTGCTCCCGCCAGTCCTATTCCTCGATCGCGGCGACGGCGTCCGCCTCGCCTACCGCTACCGGCGCGGCGCTGGACCGTCGATCGTCTATCTGCCCGGCTACGCCTCGGACATGGAGGGCACCAAGGCGTGCGCGCTCGACCAGTGGGCGGAGCGTAGCGGCCGCGCGTGTCTGCGCTTCGATTACAGCGGCTGTGGCAGCTCCGAAGGCGATTTTCTGGGTGGCACGATCACACGCTGGGCAGCGGACGCCGCCGCCGTCATCGATGCGGTCGCACCCGGGCCGGCCGTGCTCGTCGGATCGTCGCTCGGCGGCTGGATCGCGCTCGTCCTCGCCACGCAGCGCCCCGAGCGAACCCGCGGTGTCGTCCTCACCGCGCCCGCGCCCGATTTCACGCAGTGGGATCTCGCGGACAAGCTGACCGAATCGGAGCACGCCAGCCTCGCCGTACACGGCTTCATCGAGCGGTACGATACCGCTGGCCCAACGCCGACAGTCTACTCGCGCGCGCTGATCGAGGACGGCGCACGCCACCTCATGCTCGGCCTCAAGGTCGCCTACACCGGCCCTGTGCGCGTCCTGCAGGGGCTGCAGGATGCGGCCGTGCCTTGGGCAAACAGTTTAGCGCTCGTCGACGCGCTCGCCTCAGCCGACGTTCAGTTGACGCTGATCAAAGACGCGGATCACCGGCTCCAGTGCGCGAGCGATCTGGCGCTACTCACCGCCACGCTGGAGGCACTGCTCAGCCGATGTTCCGCCGACTAGCGCCCACGCTGCTCCTGCTCGCCGCCGCGCCCGAACGCTCCGCGCAGGACGCCGCGCGTTACCGCGAGTGCCTCGCCGTGGTACGGACCGCCCCCGCGCACGCCGCCGATCTCGCCGCCGCGTGGCGGCTCGAGGGCGGCGGCCTGCCCGCGCGTCATTGCCTCGCGCTAGCCCTGACCGCGCAGGGCCAGCCCGCCGCCGCCCGCGCCGAGCTGGAAAGCGCCGCGCGCACCGCCGAGGCGACGCATGATCCCCTGACCGCCGCGCTGTGGGGTCAGGCGGGCAACGCCGCGCTGCTCGGTGGCGACCCCACGCACGCGCGCGCGCATCTTACCACCGCGCTGCTCGCGGGCACGGCTTCCGCTCCGGGCGAGCGCGCGGGCTGGCTGATCGACCGCGCGCGCGCCGCTGTGGCGCTCAGCGAACCCGCGCCCGCGCGCGCCGATCTAGACGCCGCACTCGCGCTGACGCCGGGCGACCCGCTTGCGCGACTCCTCTCCGCCACGCTCGCGCGGCGCCAAGGCGATCTCGCGCGCGCACGCCGCGACATCGCCGAGGCCCAACGCCTCGCGCCGAACGATCCCGAGGTGATCGCCGAGGCCAAGCGCATCGGCGCGGGCTGACGCCCAAGTCGCCGCGCGGCGTAGCCCGGCGCGTTCACTGGCCAACCGCCTCCCGCCGCGCGCGCCACTCCGCCAGCCGCACCGCGATGCGCGCCTCCATCCCGCGCGCCGTCGGCTCGTAGAACCGCCGTGCGCCCATCCCCTCGGGCCAGTAATCCGCGCCCGAAAAGGCGTCCGGCGCGTCGTGATCGTAGGCGTAGCCCCGCCCATAGCCCAACTGCCGCATCAGCTTAGTTGGCGCGCCCAGGATAGGCTTGGGCGGGCTCAGCGATCCCGTCTCCTTGGCCGCGCCCCACGCCGCCTTCTGCGCCACATAGACCGCGTTCGATTTGGGCGCACACGCGAGATGCACGCACGCCTGCGCGATCGCCAGCTCCCCCTCGGGAGAGCCCAAGAAATCATACGCGTCCTTTGCCGCCATCACCATCGTCAGCGCGCCCGGATCGGCAAGCCCGATATCCTCGCTCGCCGCGCGCGCCAGCCGCCGCAGCAGGTACAACGGCTCCTCCCCCGCCACCAGCATCCGCGCCAGATAGTAGAGCGCCGCGTCGGGATCGCTTCCCCGGATCGCCTTGTGCAGCGCCGAGATCAGCCCGTAATGCCCCTCGCGGTCCTTGTCGTAGATCGGCAGCCGCCGTTGTAGCAGCGCGCGAAGGCTTTCGACGTTCAACGCATCGGTCACCCCGGTCGCGAACAGCGCCTCGGCCTGGTTGAGCAGGTGCCGCCCATCGCCGTCCGCCCCGTCGACCAGCGCCGCGCGCGCGTGCGGAGCGAGCGGCAGCGCGCGCCCCTCCAGCGCCTCGGCGCGGTCGAGCAAGGTGGCCAGCGCGGCCGCGTCCAGTCGCTCAAGCACCAGCACCTGACACCGCGAAAGCAACGCCGCGTTCAGTTCGAAACTGGGGTTCTCGGTCGTCGCGCCCACCAGCACGACGGTGCCGTCCTCGACGAAGGGCAGGAAGCCGTCCTGCTGGCTGCGGTTGAAGCGGTGGATCTCGTCCACGAACAGCAGCGTGCGCTGGCCGAGCCGCTTGGCGTCGCGCGCCTCGGCAAAGGCGCGCTTGAGGTCCGCCACGCCCGAGAAGACCGCGGACAATTGCGCGAACCGCAGCCCCACCGCGTCCGCGAGCAGCCGCGCGATCGTCGTCTTGCCCGTGCCCGGCGGCCCCCATAGGATCAGGCTTGTCAGCCGCCCCGCCGCGACCATCCGCCCGAGCGGACCCTCCGGCCCAACGACCGCATCCTGCCCCACCACCTCGCCCAGCACGCGCGGCCGCAGCCGGTCGGCCAACGGCGTGTCGATCGCCGGGTTGGACGGGGGCGGGTCGCTGGGGAAAAGATCGGCCATTAACACCACGAGGTGCGCCGCCCGCAAGCCCACGACAAGCCGAACTTTCACCCCGCTGTCCCGGCCTTGTGCCGAGACCCCGAGACGCGTTCGCGCCCCCCCGTCGAAAGGACCAATTCTGCTCGGGGTCCCGGTACAAGGCCGGGATGACGGTTTGTAAAGAGATGCCTTAGCCAGTCTAACAGATACGATCTAGGCCGCTGCCCCTACGCCCATGCGCGTGTGGAGGAATGTCAGCACCGCCTCCTCGGCGGGCTGCAATCCGTCGCCCCGGTCCAGCACATCCTCGATCCGCTCGGCGATCGTCAGCGCGAGCGCCTTGTCCATATACGCCCCCACGATCTCGGGATGGACATAGCATTTGCGACAGATCGTCGGCGTGTTGCCCAGCTGCGCCGCCACGCGCTCGATCGCGGACTTCACGTTCTTCTTCGCCGCTGTCGGCGTCTCGAAGGCCTCGAACTCCGCCAGCGCGCTCGCGGCAAGCACGGTGCCCGCCCAGGTACGGAAATCCTTCGCCGTCACCGCCGATCCCGCGATCTCGCGCAGATACTCGTTCACATCGGACGAGTTGACGCCGTGCGTCTCCCCATCCTCGCCAAGATACTGGAACAGGCTTTGCCCCGGCAGCTCCTGCGCGGCTTTGACCAGCCGTGCGATGCGCCGGTCCTTCAACTTTAAGTTCCACTCCTTGTTGGATTTGCCCTTGAAGCGGAAGCGCAGCTCCGATCCCTCGATCTTGACATGCCGGTTGCGCAGCGTCGTCAGTCCGAAGCTGTCATTTTCCTTGGCGTACTCGTCATTGCCCACGCGAATCAGCGTCGTCTCGAGCAAATAGACCACTGTCGCCAGCACCTTCTCGCGCGGCATCCCGCGCAGGCCCATGTGCTTGTCGATCGTCGCGCGGATGATCGGCAACGCGCGCGCGAACTCGAGCATATGCTCGAACTTGTTCGAATCGCGGATCGCGCGGAAGTCGGCATGATAGCGATATTGTTTGCGCCCCCGCGCATCCTTGCCCACCGCTTGCAAGTGGCCCTTGGCGTCCTTGCAAATCCACACGTCGGTGTAAGCAGGCGGGATCGCGAGCTTGCTTACCCGCGCCAGCGTCTTTTCGTCGGTAATCGGCTTGCCGCTCGGCCCGAAGTACCGCCACCCCTCGCCATCGCGCTCGCGCCCGATACCCGGATCGGTCGCGTGGACGTAATGCAGCCCGGCTTCCTCGGCCGCCTGTTCGGGGGCAAGGACGCCGTTTTCGGCGAGATCGGGCGTTTCGGGAGCGTTCTGGATCATGGCGCTGTAGCGCGCGGCGTCTGGCGAGGTTCCCCACGCGTAATGTCGCGTTGCGTCGTCCCGGCCTCGGGCCGGGACCTCGATACGCGTGCGCGCCTTGCATCCGCGAAGACCACATCCTGCTCGGGGCCCAGGACAAGCCCAGGATGACGGTGTAGAGCTAGGCCTTAGTCCAGCTACTTCATGTACCGCTCAGGCTGAGCTTGCCGAAACCCGGTGCCAAGCGCGGCGGGTGCTTCGACAAGCTCAGCATGAGCGGTCGAGGATAGGTGGATTGGCCTCTAGGGCCGCCGCTCCGCCGCGTCGCGCAGCACGTCATACGCGGTCTGCACCGCCTCGAACCGTCCCCGCGCCCCGGCATCGCCCGGGTTCGCGTCCGGGTGGTGCAGCTTCGCCAGTCGACGGTGCGCGGCCTTCACCGCCGCCTCGTCCGCTTCCTCGTCCAGTTCGAGCACGCGCAGCGCATCGCGCTCGGCGCGCGGCCGCGTACCCTCGTGCGCCCAGGCCCAGTGCTTTGCGCGCCGAAAGCCGCCCGCGCGCGCCTCTTCCTTGGCGTGCTCGGCCGCGTCCGCCTCGCTCAGACCGTCGAAGTAATTCCACCGCGCATTATACTCGGCCGCGTGCGGCGCGCAGAAATACCAGCGGTCGGGCCGGTTGGGCACCTTGGGCGCGGGGCACACGCCGGGCTCGGTGCAGCCATGCCGGTCGCACAGCTTGACCTTCACCGCCTCGCGCGTCGCGCCGTAATCGCGCCAGCGGGGAAATCCCCAATCGAGTTCGCGCGTGCGGCGGGCCATCGCTGCGCCCTGTATGGAGCGCGCGCGGCGGAGTCACGCGGGGCGTTGCGGGCGGGCGGCAAAGCGGGCCAATGGCCGCATGAACGCCACCGAACGCCTGACCGAAATCAACACCCGCATCGTGCGCGCCGCCAAGCTCGCGGGTCGCGCTGAGGGAAGCGTGACGCTGATCGCGGTCAGCAAGACGCACGGCCCGGACCAGGTCCGTCCGCTGCTCGAAGCGGGCCACCGCGATTTCGGCGAGAACCGGGTGCAGGAGGCGGCGGGCAAATGGCCCGAGCTCAAAGCCGAGTTCCCCGATGTGCGCCTGCACCTGATCGGCCAGCTGCAATCGAACAAGGCGGCCGACGCCGCCGCGCTGTTCGACACCATCCACAGCCTCGATCGCCCCTCATTGCTGAGCGCGCTCGCCCGGCTGCCGATGGCTCCCCCGGTTTTCGTTCAGGTCAACATCGGGGACGAGCCGCAAAAGGGCGGCTGCGCACTGCTCGACCTGCCCGCCTTCCTTACCGCCACGCGCGAGGCCAACCTCGACCTGCGGGGCCTGATGGCGGTCCCGCCCGAAGGCATCGAGCCCGCGCCGTTTTTCGCCCTATTGGGCAAGCTGGCGCGCGATCACGGGCTGGGCGGCCTCAGCATGGGAATGTCGAGCGACTTCGAGACCGCGATCATGCTGGGTGCCACCCACATCCGCGTGGGCTCCGCCCTATTCGGCGAGCGCGCGGCCGCCTGACCCGACGGCATCCCGGCCTCGTGCCAGGACCCCGAGACGCGTTGGCATTGGTCGCCAAGAACTAACCTTTTTGCTCGGATGCCCGGAACGAGCCCGGGACGACGGGACGTCACCCCACCGGCCCCGCCACCCACACGGTGAATATCGCCAGCGCCAAATGCGCCCCGAACGGCACGCGCACCGCCTCCACCCCCCGCCGCGTTAGCAGCGCGTGCGCGATGCCCGTGCAGGCCGCGATCAGCGCCACGCTCGCCAAGCCCTGCCACCCCACCCATGCCCCCGCCGCCGCGAGCAGGGGCGGATCGCCTTCACCCAGCCCGTCCTGCCCACGCAGTCGCCGGTACGCCCAGCCCAGCCCGGCCAGCACCGCCCAGCCCACCGTGGCCCCGATCGCCGACGCCACCAGCACCTCGCGCCCCAGCCACGCGCTCACCCCCAGACCCGCCAGCGCCAATCCCCATCCACCCACGCGCGGCAACCACATCGCCCTCAGATCGAGCAGCGCCAGCCACAACAGCGTCCACCCGAACACCGCGCTCACCAGCGCCAGTCCACCCGGCACCGCCACCGCGCTCGCCACGCCGATCCCCGCGCCCGCCCATTCGGCCAACCAGACCCCCGCTGAAATCCGCGCCCCGCAATCCCGACACCGCCCGCCCAGCGCCAGCCAGCTCACCAGCGGCACCATGTCCCACGGCCGCAGCACCCGCCCACACGCATCGCACCGGCTACGCGCGGTCAGCACCGGCCTTTCCGCGATCATCTGCCCCGCGCCCGCCGCGACGAAACTGCCCACGAACGGCCCGGCGAGCACGACGGCGAGGGGCAGGAGGCTGACCATAGCCGTGCCCTACTCCTCTCCCGCAAGGCGGGGGAGGTCGCGTCAGCGCTGGGGGAGCCTCTCAGCTTGACGCGCTTCACCCATCGGGCACTTCCCCGCTCACGCGGCAGAGGAAGGACGTCTCGCATTCCTCCCCACCTTGCCCTAAGTCCGCCGCGAAGACATGGACACGTCCCCTAAACCCGGCCCCAAACCCGGCCGCCTCCAGCGCGTGCGCGGCACCCAGGACATTTTCGGCGAGGACGCCGCGCGCTTCGACCACGTTGTCGACACCTTCAACCGCGTCCGCCGCCTGTACGGCTTCCGCAGCATCCACATGCCCGTTTTCGAGGCCACCCCCGTCTTCGCCCGCTCACTCGGCGAAACTTCGGACGTGGTTGGCAAGGAGATGTATTCGTTCGAGGATCGCGGCGGCGACTCGCTGACGCTCCGCCCCGAACTCACCGCCGGGATCGCGCGCGCCTACATTTCCGAGGGCTGGCAGCAGCACGCGCCGCTCAAGCTCGTCACGCACGGCCCCGTCTTCCGCTACGAGCGCCCGCAAAAGGGCCGCTACCGCCAGTTCCACCAACTCGATGCCGAAATCCTGGGTGCTGGCGAACCCGCCGCCGACGTAGAGGTGATCGCCCTCGCCGCGCAACTGCTTGCCGAACTCGGCATCGCGGACAAGGTCACGCTCGAACTCAACACCTTGGGCGATGCCGAAACACGGCAAGCATGGCGCACCGCGCTCGTCGTATATTTCACCGCGTATGCCGATACACTAAGTGAAGACAGCCGCGCTCGACTGGAGCGCAACCCGCTGCGCATCCTCGACAGCAAGGCTCCGCAAGATCGCCCCATCGCCGATGTCGCCCCTGGCATCGATGACTTCCTAAGCGCCGACGCGGGTCACTTCTTTGAAACGGTCACACGAGGGCTCGACAAACGCGGCGTCAGCTGGTCGCGTAACGCTCGGCTCGTCCGAGGCCTCGACTATTACCGTCACACTGCGTTCGAGTTCGTGACCGATCAATTGGGAGCTCAGGGCACTGTTCTCGCGGGCGGTCGCTACGATGGGCTGGTCGAGGCGCTCGGTGGGTCACCAACGCCGGGAGTAGGCTGGGCAGCAGGGATCGAGCGGCTGGGCATGTTGATCGATCAGCCTAATATTCCGGTCAGCGTGTCGATTATTTGGCCGTCGCGCGACGTCGAAGATTTAGCAATGCAAGCTATCGGGCAGTTGCGAGCTGACGGCATCACCGTGGATATAGCTCCGACGCCTAATGAAAAACGCCAAGTTGAGATCTCGCGAAAGACTGGCGTAGACGCGATAATTTACGTGCGAACTGGCGGTGGTCGATTAAGCAAACAGGCGGCAGGTGAACGCGGCGATCGCGCCGAGCAGAGCATCTTGGCTAGTCTTGGAAAGCTCCCGGGCTTCGTCCCAAGCCAGTGGACTATCTCGTGAGTGTCTCCTTCCACGAGATTGACACTAGCCTCAACCAGTGCATTTCGTCGAGCGACAACTGCGCCACTTCGGACCCATCCGCCCCGATCCACCCCACCCTGGACCCATCCCGATGAGTGGCGTCCCCCCCGAGCGCATCGCGCAGCTCCTCTCGCGCCAGGCGGACCTCTCCACCCAGCTCTCCGCGCCCGATCTCGCGCCCGATCGCATCGTCGCGCTCAACCGCGAATATTCCGAACTCTCCCCCGTCGCCGACGCCGCGCGCGGCGTGCAGGCGCTGCGCGAGGAGACCGCCAACCTGCGCGCCCTCGCCGAAGACGCCGCCGCCGACCAAGACATGCGCGCCATGGCCGACGAAGAACTCCTCGCCTTGCGCGAACAACTGCCCCAAGCGGAACAATCGCTCGCCCGCATGCTCCTTCCTAAGGACGTCGCCGACGAGAAGTCAGCAATCCTTGAAATCCGCGCGGGAACGGGTGGAGACGAAGCCGCGCTATTCGCAGGCGATCTGTTCGAAATGTATTCGCGCTACGCAGCGCTGCACAAATGGAAGGTCGAACTCATCTCGGCGTCGTCGGCCGATGTCGGCGGCTTCAAGGAAGTTATCGCCTCGATCACGGGCAACGCCGTCTTCGCCCGCCTCAAGTTCGAGTCGGGCGTCCACCGCGTCCAGCGCGTTCCCGCAACCGAAACGCAAGGCCGCATCCACACCAGCGCCGCTACGGTCGCGGTCCTGCCCGAGGCGGAGGAGGTTGATGTCCAGATCAATGATGCGGATCTGAGGATCGATGTGTTCCGCAGCAGCGGGCCGGGCGGTCAGTCGGTCAACACGACCGATTCGGCGGTGCGGATCACGCACATTCCCAGTGGTCTCGTGGTCAGCCAGCAGGACGAAAAGTCTCAGCACAAGAACAAGGCGAAGGCGATGAAGGTGCTGCGCTCGCGGCTGTATGAGCTGGAGCGCGAGAAGCTGGCGTCGGCACGCTCCGACGCGCGCAAATCGATGGTCGGTTCGGGCGATCGGTCCGAGCGGATCAGGACGTACAACTTTCCGCAAGGCCGCGTCAGCGATCACCGGATCAATCTGACCTTGCATCGGCTCGATGAGATCCTTGCGGGGGAGGGGTTGGGTGAATTGATCGACGCCCTGATCTCAGAGGACGAAGCGTCGCGGCTGGCCAATCTGGAGGCGGCCTGAACGCGCGCGAGGCGCTCAATTGGGCGGCAGCGCGGATCGGAGGGGACACGGCGCGGCTGGATGCCGAGCTGTTGCTGGCCGCTGTATGCAATATATCGCGTGGAACACTGTTGCTCGATCGGGGGGACCGGGCAATAGACGCCGTGTGCTTTCAGGCGCTTGTTGAACGGCGTGCCGGGGGCGAGCCGATCGCTTACATCCTGGGACGACGGGAATTCTGGTCACTCGATCTGGTGGTCACGCCCGATGTGCTGATCCCGCGGCCCGACAGCGAGACCCTGATCGAGGCGGCGTTGCACGAGATCGCGCCGGACGCGGTCCCGCGCATTCTCGATCTGGGTACGGGGAGCGGCGCGCTGCTGCTCGCCGCGCTAAGCGAGTGGCCGGGGGCGTGGGGATTGGGGGTCGATCGATCGCTGGCGGCGCTCGATGTGGCGCAGGGCAATGCGGGCCGGCTTGGGCTGTGCGCGCGCGCGGCGTTCGTTCAGGGCGACTGGGCGGGCGCGCTTGTCGGTGGCGGTTGGGATCTGGTGCTCGCCAATCCGCCTTATGTCGCGACCGGAGCCGAGCTTGGGCCGGGGGTGGCGGCCTTCGAGCCCGCAGGCGCGCTGTTCGCGGGAACCGACGGGCTGGACGCGTATCGTCGGCTGATCCCCGATTTGCCACGGCTGTTGGCGCGCGGCGGGGTGGCGATCGTTGAGATTGGCTGTGCCCAGGCGGCGGTTGTCAGTAAGATGGCCCGGAATTGCGGCTTGAACGTTCAGGTACGCCCGGACCTTGGGCGGCGTGACCGAGCGCTTATTCTGCGATCGGCGACTGAATAGGGGTTGGAGATGCGCGAATCGGTGCTAAGTAAAGCTTGGCGCGTGATCCGGAGCGGTGACCGGCGCCGGATTTCCATGAGATTCCGTGATTGCCTTTGCGATTACAGGATGGACCGGGGCGGGCGATGGTGCCCAGGCTCCTTTGGGCAAGGTTCCTGAAACGGGGATAGCGATCTGGACATGCGCAACCAACAGCAGGGCCGCCGTCGTGGACGGGGAGGGCCAAGGCCGCCGCAGCAAGGGGGAGGAGGGATCGTGCGTCCCGATCTTGGCAACCGTGCAAGCGGTAATCGCGGCGTGGGCAATGCCGCGCAGATGTTGGAGAAGTACAAGACGCTCGCGCGGGACGCGACGCAGGCGGGTGACCGGATCACGGCGGAATATTATTTCCAGTATGCGGATCACTATTTCCGCGTGTTGAACGAGAACCGTCCAAGATTTGAAGATCGCCAGCCGCAGCAGCGTCGCGATTGGCAGGAGCAGAGTGGCGAACGCTCAGGCGATTATGATCGCGGGCAGCGCAATTTTGCAGCCGGCGAGGACGAGGCGGGCGCGCCCGAAGGATATGCTGGCGAGCGCGACGAGCCCCCGGGCGACGGCGAGCGCGGGTACGTTCAGAACCGTCCGGCGGAGAACCGACAGGCCGACCGAGGGCAACGCGCAAATATTCGCGGTGAGGGCGATCGTGGCGCGCGCGACGAGGCGCAGGGAGATCGCGGCGGCTATCGGCGCGATGGTCGGCGCGACCGTCCAGTCGAGGTTGGCGGCGACGGGCGTGATGCTCGCCCGCGCGATGGGCTGAGCGATCAGCGGTATCAGCGCGACCAGCCGACCAAGGTGGGCGGCGATGGCCGTGATGCACGACCGCGCGCGGATCAGCGTGAAGGGCGAAGTGATCAACGGGGTGTCGAGCCGCGTGCGGATGGCGAGCAGCGGCGCGACCAGCGTCCAGGTCGCGAGCGCTGGGGCGCGGACGACGCGCGCGACGATCGTGGATCGCAGGCGAACCCCGATCCGCTCGCGCGCGAGCCGGTAGTCGCTGAACCGCCAACGCGCGAGGCGGTGGTCGAACGCGATGTGCCCGCACCGCGAGTGATGGATGTGGAGCCAGTGGCGAGCGAGCCGCCGCGTCCCAAGCGCGGGCGACCGCGCAAGGAGGATGTCGCCGCGCGGCAGGAGGCGAATGACGATCCGTTCGCGGTTCGGCGGGCACCCGAACCCGCGCGGGCGATCGAGGAGCCGATCAAGGCTGTCGAGGGCGCGCCCGCCGAGGCCGAAGCCGTGCCCAAGCGGCGGGGGCGTCGTCCCAAAGCCGACCCGGGGAACGACGCCGAGCTTAGCCTGGAGAACGCGTAACGGGCAGTTTCGCCCAGACGCGTTAATCCCCCATTCGGTCCTCGATCTCGGCATCGTGGCCGCCGCGCGCGCTGGTGAAGATAAGCCCCATCAGCGCGGCGGTGAGCAGCGTGGTGAAGAACACGCCCGCACCGACCGCGAGTCGGCCCTGCCAAGGCATCGGCGGCCCGTATGCGCGCAGGTACACCAGTGCCGTTGCCGCAAGCCCGGCGCTGAGTGCCGCCATCCAGCCGACGAAGCGGCGATAGCGCGCCCAGTGGGGATCGGACGGCTTGCGGACGGCGCGGTCGTGGATCATGCTGATACCCATAGCGCGAAACGCGATGGGAGGAAGGTCATGTGGATACGGGACATTGTTCGCGACAAGGGCGGCGAGGTGGTGTGCGTGGACGCCGGGGTGGCCGTGCGGGACGCGGTCGCGCTGCTGCACGCGCATCGGATCGGCGCGGTGCTGGCGACCGAGGCCGGCCAGATCGCCGGCGTGCTGAGCGAGCGGGACATCGTGCGCGGGCTGCATACGGTGGGCGCGCGCGTGCTCGACGAGCCGGTGCATGGTTGCATGAGCGCGCCCGTTGTGACGGTAGGGCTGGGCGATACGATCGATTCGGCGCTGGCGCTGATGACCGAGCGGCGCTTCCGACACCTGCCCGTGATCGATGGCGGGAAGCTGGTGGGCGTGGTCTCGATCGGTGATCTGGTGAAGCACCGGATCGAGGAGGCCGACCGCGAGGCGGCGAGCCTGAAGGACTATATCGCGGCCTGAGGTCTTAGGAGCGCCCATGCCTCGCGCAGGCGGTGGGGGAAGACCATGGCGACTGTGGCGATGTATACCAGTGCGCCGGCCAGGATCTGGGCGGCAAGGGATGCGGGGGCTGGTAGGCCGGCATGCGCGAGGATCAGCGCGGCCGCGGCCATGGGTGCGCAAGCCACGAGCGCGGGGCCGATTGCGTTGCCAAGCGCGCGCAGCGTGGGTCCGATAACGCCGAGCGAGCGAACGGCGGAGATGAGGAAGAGCGCGGGATAGGCTATCGCCCAGGCAGCGGCGATGCCCCAGGCCCCGTGCGCGCTGCCGATCCAGAACGCCGCGGGCATGATCAGCAGGCCGAAGACCGCGTTGCCGAGCTGGACTTTAGGACGGCCAAGCGCGTTGACCGCCGGGCCGAACAGGTTGGTGACCGCGTATAAGGGCATGGTTAGCGCCAGCAGGCGGACGGGTCCGATCGCGTCGATCCACTGCGTGCCAAGGAGCGCGGGAACGAGCGTGGGAGCGATCGCGGCAAGGCCGATGAAGATCGGAAATGCGATGAGGCTGACGAGCCTTGCCACTTTGAGGAAGCCTTGCTCGACTGCGGCGCGATCGTGCGCGCGTCGGGCATAGGCGCTCAGGCCGACGTCGGTGAGGACGGGGATCAGTTTGGAGACGGGCAGCGCCGCGAGAAACAGCGCGGTCGAGTATAGGCCGACCCCATGCGCGGAGAGGCGACGGCCCGCGATCATGATGTCGGCCTGCGCGTAGAGAAACCACAGGACGCCGTTCAGCGTCACGGCACCTCCGAAATGGGCGAGGTTGACGATGTGGCGGAGGCCGAAGGAGGGGCGGGGAGTCTGAAGGCGCGCGGTCCAGACAATCGCGCGCGCAAGCATGGGGGCGAGCTGGCCCGCGATCAGCGCCCACACGCCCGCGTGGGCGAATGCCAGGGTGAGCGTGGCGAGCGCGCCGACGATCGATCCGCCGAGGTCGATCAGCGCGGGCGTGCGAAAGTTTAGATCACGCTGGGCGAGCGCGGCGGGAACCGCGATCCAGGGAATAAAGAGATAGGCGAGCGCTTGGACACGGAGCAGGCGGGCGATCTCGGGCGTGTGATAGTAGGCGGCGAGCGTTGGCGCGGCAGCAAGCTGGAGCGCGGCAAGTCCCAGGTTGACGAGCACGAGAAGGCCGAGGAAACGGCTGACGTTCTGGCGCGACAGCGCAGGGGCCTGAATCAGGGCCGCAGTGAAGCCCTGGCCTGAGAGAAGGGCGAGGAAGCCGGTGAGGACGCCCGCCATGGCGACGAGGCCGTAATCGGCGGGACTGAGCAGGCGCAGCACGATGAAGGTGGAGGACCAGAGAAGGATCTGCGCTGCGCCTTGTCCGCCTGCGCGCCAAAGGAAGGCGCGGCGGACGCTGGAGACTTGTGGTTGGTCCATTCTTTTGGGGATGCGCGAAAAAGGGGTTGCGCGGCAACCGATCGCCCGTCATATGCCCACCTCGCTTCGGCGGCGGTCCCTCGGGAGTGCTTCGGGCGGGCCTTGCAGACTTCCTTCTGTCATATAGTGGAAAAAGGGAGTTGACGGGGCGAAGAGGCTGCAATATATCGGCTTCTCAGTCGGCGGCACGAACCTTGGTTCGCCAGTCGATACCTCCACAGTCTACCGATGGTAGCCGGTCCT
>JAABUQ010001915.1_pt1:0-2500 | contig 42926 bp, 29 predicted proteins | sample 5560001 | NCBI WGS metagenome assembly JAABUQ01 (sample SAMN10711888, study PRJNA513371) | rock metagenome | isolation source: Antarctica rocks | place: Antarctica: Victoria Land, Finger Mt nord | collected 2015-12-18 | reverse complement strand
TGTCGTTGGTGGTGTGGACTCTCAAGCGTGAGGTAAGGGCAATTCGTGGATGCCTTGGCATGTACAGGCGATGAAGGACGTGGCACGCTGCGATAAGCTGCGGTGAGGTGTGAGCAACCTTTGACCCGCAGATTTCCGAATGGGGAAACCCACCTATCCCGATTATCTGTTCGACGGTTAGGGGCTCTCATCGAAGTAATACTTTGATGGGGTCCTCGACCGTCGATCAGGTAATTGGGTATATAGGTATCATGAAACTGGATACATAGGTTTCGTGAAGCGAACCCGGCGAACTGAAACATCTCAGTAGCTGGAGGAAAAGACATCAACCGAGATTCCGTTAGTAGTGGCGAGCGAACGCGGACCAGGCCAGTGCTGTCTGTTCAACTAGCAGAACGCTTTGGAAAGAGCGGCCATAGCGGGTGACAGCCCCGTATGCGAAAGTGAGACAGACAGACTCGAGTAGGGCGGGACACGTGTAATCCTGTCTGAACATAGGGGGACCACCCTCTAAGCCTAAATACTCGTACATGACCGATAGCGAACTAGTACCGTGAGGGAAAGGTGAAAAGCACCCCGATGAGGGGAGTGAAACAGTACCTGAAACGGATTGCCTACAAGCAGTTGGAGGGGTCTTGTGCCCTGACAGCGTACCTCTTGCATAATGGGTCTGTGACTTAATGTATCGAGCAAGCTTAAGCCGTTAGGTGTAGGCGCAGCGAAAGCGAGTCTGAATAGGGCAACAGAGTTCGATGTATTAGACCCGAAACCCGGCGATCTAGGCATGACCAGGATGAAGGTGGGGTAACACCCACTGGAGGTCCGAACCGATTAACGTTGAAAAGTTACCGGATGAGTTGTGTTTAGGGGTGAAAGGCCAATCAAGCCGGGAAATAGCTGGTTCTCCGCGAAAACTATTGAGGTAGTGCCTCGGACCAACACCGTTGGGGGTAGAGCACTGGATGGGCTAGGGGGCCGCGAGGTCTACCAAACCTAACCAAACTCCGAATACCAACGAGTGATATCCGGGAGACAGACGGCGGGTGCTAAGGTCCGTCGTCAAAAGGGAAACAGCCCTGACCAACAGCTAAGGTCCCCAAGTCATGGCTAAGTGGGAAAGCATGTGGGATTTCCAAAACAACCAGGAGGTTGGCTTAGAAGCAGCCATCCTTTAAAGAAAGCGTAACAGCTCACTGGTCTAATTAAGAGATCCTGCGGCGAAGATGTAACGGGGCTCAAGCCATGCACCGAAGCTTTGGGTGTGACGAAAGTCACGCGGTAGCGGAGCGTTCCGTAAGCCGGTGAAGCGATCTGGTAATGGGTCGTGGAGGTATCGGAAGTGCGAATGCAGACATGAGTAGCGATAAAGAGGGTGAGATGCCCTCTCGCCGAAAGACCAAGGGTTCCTGCGCAAGGCTAATCCGCGCAGGGTGAGTCGGCCCCTAAGACGAGCCCGAAGGGGGTAGTTGATGGGAACGCGGTTAATATTCCGCGACCTGGTGGTGTGTGACGGATCGTGTGTGTTGTCAGGCCTTATTGGATTGGTTCTGGCTTCGAAGCGGTTCCAGGAAACAGCCCCACCGTATAGACCGTACCCGAAACCGACACAGGTGGTCAGGTAGAGTATACCAAGGCGCTTGAGAGAAGTGTCCTGAAGGAACTCGGCAAATTGCCTCCGTACCTTCGGAAGAAGGAGGCCCTCACAGCGGGCAACCGCCTTGAGGGGGCACAGGCCAGGGGGTAGCGACTGTTTAGCAAAAACACAGGGCTCTGCTAAGTCGGCTTCAAGACGACGTATAGGGCCTGACGCCTGCCCGGTGCCTGAAGGTTAAGTGGAGGGGTGCAAGCTCTGAAATGAAGCCCAGGTAAACGGCGGCCGTAACTATAACGGTCCTAAGGTAGCGAAATTCCTTGTCGGGTAAGTTCCGACCTGCACGAATGGCGTAACGACTTCCCCACTGTCTCCAGGACATGCTCAGCGAAATTGAATTCTCCGTGAAGATGCGGAGTACCCGCGGTTAGACGGAAAGACCCCGTGCACCTTTACTGCAGCTTCAGAGTGGCATTAGGAAGGAACTGTGTAGCATAGGTGGGAGGCTTTGAAGCATCGGCGCCAGCTGATGTGGAGCCATAGGTGAAATACCACCCTGTTGTTTTCTGATGTCTAACCTCGTTCCGTGAAGCCGGAACAGGAACCCTCTGTGGCGGGTAGTTTGACTGGGGCGGTCGCCTCCCAAAGAGTAACGGAGGCGCGCGAAGGTTGGCTCAGGCCGGTTGGAAACCGGCTGTTAGAGTGCAATGGCATAAGCCAGCCTGACTGCGAGACTGACAAGTCGAGCAGAGACGAAAGTCGGTCATAGTGATCCGGTGGTCCCTTGTGGAAGGGCCATCGCTCAACGGATAAAAGGTACGCCGGGGATAACAGGCTGATAACCCCCAAGAGCTCATATCGACGGGGTTGTTTGGCACCTCGATGTCGGCTCATCACATCCTGGGGCTG